>BNJV01002816.1_pt1 | contig 44006 bp, 51 predicted proteins | sample 8540591 | NCBI WGS metagenome assembly BNJV01 (sample SAMD00202457, study PRJDB9452) | human saliva metagenome | host: Homo sapiens
GCACCTATGACGCAAAGGTGAACCGGAACCTCAATGTGACCGGCCTGGAGCACGCAAGTGTGTGCGCGGAGGGCGGCAAGGAGGCAGAGGCTGCGCATCCCGCAGGCTTTGTTCCGGCCAAGGACAGCGAAAAAGAAGAGCGGCGAAACGGCAGGGCGCTGCGGCACCTGAGAAAAAAAGGCCGCAGAGAAAGAGCCGCAGCAAAAAGGACTGAGGTCTTGACGGCAGAAAAGGCGACAGCGCAGGCTGTCGTCTTTTTGGCAAAAAGACGGAAGGGTGCGGGCAAGCGGCGCCTTGCGAAGATTCTTCAGAAACGTCAGAAAAATGTACGGAAAAATTAAGATTATACTTTACATAGGCTAAAAGCTCTGCTAGGATGCCCTTAGAAGTTGCGCACATTGATAAAAATACGCAAACTTCAGGAACAAATCCATGGAACGGAGGGTTATTATGAAACAGAAGAAGTGGAAGAAATTGGCGGCTGTTTTGGTAACATTGATCATGTGTTTGCCCTTGGCGGCGATGCCTGCCTTTGCGAAGACGGCAATTCCGGTCGTGAACATCACAATAACGACTCCGGAAACCGATCAGCAGGTGGGGGAGTACTGTGGTCAGCACGACGACACCCGGTGTGGATGTCAGCGTCAGTATGCACGAGAACGGCGACCAGTTCATGATGGGCAAAGAGGAGACCTACATGGCGGGACGTTCCTATGTGGCGGATATTGCTGCCTTCGCGGACAGTCGAAACTACGAATTCAGCAGCAATTTGAAAGTGATCGTCAACGGGAAGGAAATTCCCTTTACGGGAGATGAGGACTGGAACAAGGGATTTCGTGACGGTTTTATGGTTCCCTATTATTTCGGCGGCTTCGCAGGTCAGTTGCCGCAGTACTCCATCTATGAGGCGGCACCGCACACGGATGGGGTCTGGCGGAATGACAACAACGGCAAGGGTTGGTGGTATCAGTACAACGACGGCAGTTATCCGCACAACGGCTGGACGAATCTGTACGACGGCAGTTACGGCGGCGGCTGGTACTATATGGATGCGGACGGCTATGCAAAGACCGGGTGGTTCTTTGACAGCGCGAGCGGTTACTGGTTCTATCTGGATCCCGAATCCGGACGAATGAAGCAGGACTGGCAGACCATTGACGGCAAGCTGTATTATTTCAGCATGGGAGGTGCAAAACCGGCCGGTGCCATGTATCAGAACGAGAAGACACCGGACGGCTATACGGCGGATGCAAACGGTGTCTGCTCCGAAACTTCCGCAGGACAGCTGCTGCGCGAAGAAGTGGATGATATGATGAGCCGGATTCAGCGCTGAGACAGGGTTGCATAAGTAAAACGGAGAAGTCCCCTGACCTGAGGTCAGGGGGACTTCTCCGTTATTTTCCGCTTCTGTGTTTGGTGATCAGCAAAAAGCCGTAGAGGATTACGGGAATCGTGACATCCATGAAGATCAGGGCGCGGAGCAGCGGCAGTCCGCTTGTACCGCCAAAGAGCCCCACAAAGAGGGTTGCTAGCAAAAGAATGACCAGAAACAGCACAAGTGCGAGACTGAAGACACGTTTCATAGGCAGCTCCTTTGATTGCAGTCAGTCGGCGAGCGTTTCCCAGCGCTCATAGCAGTCGGCGAGTTCTTCTTCCGCGCTGTCCTTTTCGCTTTTTGAATCGCGAGGAGAGCGGCGGCGTCCCTCTGGTTTTCGGGGAGCAGGAACTCCTCTTCAATGCCGCGGAGCGTTTCCTCGAGTTCGGCGATGCGCTTCTCGCAGGCCTCGAGTTCGGCGCGGCGCTTTTTCTCCGCGGCCTTCTGCGCCTTCTGGGTCTTATAGTCCTCGGCACTCGTTGTCGGCGCATCGCTTTCAACTGCTCGGCCGCAACCGTGTTTGTCGGGAGCGCGGCGCGCTCGGCATCGGCTTTTTTCTCGAGGTAGTAGTCGTAGTTGCCGATATAGTTCACAAGACAGTGCTCGGTCAGGTTCAGAATGCGGGTCGCGGTGCGGTTGATGAAATAGCGGTCGTGGGACACATAGAGCACCGTGCCCAGAAAGGCACGGATGGCGCGCTCCAGGATTTCCTTGCTCTCCATGTCGAGATGGTTGGTCGGCTCGTCGAGGAGCAGAAAATTCGCGTGCGAGAGCATGAGTTTTGCGAGTGAGACGCGGCCGCGCTCGCCGCCGGATAAATCCTTGATGCGCTTAAAGACATCGTCCCCGGTGAAGAGGAAGGCCGCGAGCATATTGCGGACCTCGGTGTTGGTCATGTCCGGCCAGGTGTCCTGGAGTTCCTCAAAGAGTGTTTTCTCGGGGTGCAGCACCTGATGCTCCTGATCGTAGTAGGAACAGAAGACCTTGGTCCCGAGGGTCACCGTGCCGCTGTCCGGCGGAAGCAAACCGTTGATGATTTTCAGAAGCGTGGTCTTGCCGGTGCCGTTTCCGCCCATAATCGCGACATGTTCGCCGCGCTTTAAGGAGAAATTGAGGTCGGAAAAGAGGACATTGTCGCCGAAGGCTTTGCTGAGGTGCTCGACCGAGAGCACATCATTGCCGCTGACCTCGTCCGGCGTAAAGTAGAGCGCCATGTCCTTTTTCGCTTCATACGGATTGTCGAGGCGCTCCACCTTGTCGAGCAGTTTTTCGCGGCTCTCGGCGCGCTTAATCGATTTCTCCCGGTTAAAGGCGCGGAGTTTCTGAATCACGGCCTCCTGGTGTTTGATCTCCGCCTGCTGGTTTTTCATAGGCGCGGGCGGCGGCTTCGGCGAGTGCTTCCTTTTTCTCGGTGAATTGCGTGTAATTGCCGTCGTAGCTTGTCACCTTGCCGTGGTTTAAGTCAAAAATCTTATTGACGATGCGGTCTAGGAAGAAGCGGTCGTGCGAGACAATCAGGACTGCGCCGGCGTAGTTCATGAGATAGGTCTCGAGCCACTCGATGCTCTCGAGATCCAGGTGGTTGGTCGGCTCGTCGAGCAGAATCAGATCGGGCTGTTCCAGCAGAAGTTTGCCGAGAAACACACGGGTCTTCTGACCGCCGGAGAGCGAGGAGAGGGGGCGCGTTGCATCGGCCTCGCTGAAGCCGAGACCCCGGATGATGCCGGTCACGCGGCTTCTCGCCGCATAGCCGTCCATCAGCTCATAGCGGTGCTCGGCCTCGGTGTAGGCGGCGAGCAGTTTTTCGAGCGCGGCACCCTCGGCGTGCTTCATCTCCCGCTGCATGAGAGACAGCTCTGCCTCGAGATCCAGAATCGGCTGAATGACTTTGGTCAGCTCCTCCTCGATGGTGAGCTCGGAGTCGAGCGTGTTGTCCTGGTGGAGATAGCCCATGGTAGCTCCCTTTTTCAGGGTAACTTCGCCCTCGTCCCGCGGCAACTCCCCGGTCAGCAGATTTAGGAGCGTGCTCTTTCCGGCACCGTTCGGACCGACAATCGCCGCCTTGTCGTGTTCGTTCAGGAAAAAGGAGGCGTCGTCAATGACGGTCTCCCCCACAAAACTCTTTTTTAAATGCGCGGCATTCAGTATCATAAGCACCCCATTTTCACGCAAGATTTACAATGAATACTCCGCTGTAGTATAGCGAAATGCCGTCGGATTGACAAGGCAGAGAAAACTCCCTATACTTTAAACTTAAGCGCCAAACGGCAACTGGGTTTTAAGACACAGGAAAGCAGGAAGTGAAGCCTTGAAAGACAAAGTATCCACGGCGGTCATTCAGCGCCTACCGCGCTATTATCGTTATCTCTCGGATTTACTGGAGGAAAATGTAGAGCGCATTTCTTCAAGCGATCTCGCGGCGCGCATGCACGTCACAGCGTCACAGATACGCCAGGATTTGAATACCTTCGGCGGATTCGGACAGCAGGGTTACGGCTATCATGTGCCGCATTTGCATGCGGAAATCGGGAAACTGCTTGGAATTGACCAGCAAAAGTATTTGATTATCATCGGCGCCGGGAATCTCGGACAGGCGCTTGCAAATTATCAGAATTTTACAAAGCGCGGATTTCAGGTTAAAGCGCTTTTTGACATCGATCCGGAAGTAATCGGCAGAACCATTCAGGGCGCGCAGGTCTTCCCGCTGGAATATCTGGAGGCGTATCTCGAGAAGAACGCCATCGATATTGCGACGCTGACGCTTCCGAGAGACCGCGCAATCGAGGTCGCCAAGTGGCTGTGTCGCTGCGGTATCAAGGCGATTTGGAATTTTGCACACACGGATCTCCAGGTGGATGAGGATGTGCTCGTCGAGAATGTGCACCTCTCGGAGAGCCTCATGCAGCTCTCCTACCGGATGATTGCCGCCAGACGGAAACAAAAGAAGACGGAGGAGACGGGTGATACTGGGATTGGGGAGCGATCTGATTGAGATTGCCCGCGTGGAGAAAGCGGCGCGAGAGGAGCGTTTCCTCGCGCGCACCTTTACAGAGGAGGAACGGCGGCAGTCGGGGGGGAAACATGGCTTTTCTCGCCGGCTGTTTTGCTGTCAAGGAAGCGGTCGTGAAGTGCTTCGGGACCGGGTTCCGGGGGATTGAACCGGCGGAAATCGAAGTGTTGCGCGACGCGCTCGGAAAACCCTATGTGCGGCTTTCGGGCGCTGCTGCGGCGTACTGTGCGGCACTCGGCGGTCTGACACCGCTGGTCAGCATCAGCGATACCAAGACGCATGCGATGGCGGTCGCCGTGCTCGAGCGAGAAGACAGAGGAGGAATAAAATGAGAAAGGAAGCGGACGACGCGCTGGTGCTGGAGGAGAGCGATCTCTGCAGAATTCCGGCGAGACAGCGGAAGTCCAACAAAGGGACTTACGGCCCTCTGCTCTGCATTGCGGGAAGCGAGGGCATGGCGGGGGCAGCGTATCTCACGGCACTCGGCGCCTACCGGAGCGGCGCGGGACTGGTGCGCATTCTGACGCCGGAGGTGAACCGCTCGGTGCTGCAGATCCAGTTGCCCGAGGCCATCGTGGAAAGTTACGATCTGGAGACAGAGGCGGTCACGGCGGAAAACCCCGAGAGACAGTTCCTCGCGCAGCGGCAGGGGCAGCATTACGGTCTCCGAGGAGGAGGAACCGGCGGGACAGGCGAAAAATCAGCGCCTGCCGCTCCCGCTTGCGCGGCTTGAAGAACTGCTCGCTTCGAGCAAGGCGGTAGTGATCGGGCCGGGGCTCGGACAGTCGGAGGCCGCTGTTGCCCTCGTCAAAGAGACGCTTTCCCGCTGCAAGGTTCCGCTCGTAATCGATGCCGATGCGCTGAATCTGATTGCGCGCCGTCCGTCCCTTTTGTCCTGTCGGAAGAGCAACTGGATTTTTACGCCGCATCCCGGGGAGATGTCCCGGCTCACGGAACATGAGATTCCGGAAATCCTGTGCGAGAGCCGCGCGATTGCGGCGGCCTATCGCGACCACTACGGGGTGACGGTCTGTCTGAAGACTTCGGAGAGCATCATTGCTGTTGCGGAGAGTCGGAAAATTTACCGGAACGAGAGCGGAACGCCGGCGCTTGCCAAGGCGGGAAGCGGCGATGTGCTGAGCGGCATCATTGCGGGGCTGCTCTGCCTCGGCATGGAACCCGGTGCGGCGGCGGCCTACGGCTCTTACCTGCACGGGCGCGCCGGACAGGTCGCGGCGGGCAAGTTCTCGCTGCACGGCATTCTCGCGCGGGACATTGCCGACGCGGTTCCGACGGTGATGCGGTTTGCGCAGACCATCGAGCTGGAAGATATGGGAGAGGAGTGAGCGGAAGTGCAGCGGGAAGAGAGAGAAAAGCGCCGCGTCTATGCCACTATCAGCAAGGCGGCGCTCTGTCACAATATGGAGGCCATGCGGGCTTCCCTGCCGGCAGGCGTCAAAATGGCGGGTGTTGTGAAGGCGGACGGTTACGGGCACGGTGCGGCTGCTATCTGTGAGGTGATTGCGCCCTATGTCGCCTTTTACTGCGTTGCGGCGGCAGAGGAGGCCTTGGAGCTGCGGGAAAAGGGGATCGAGAAGCCGATTCTGATTCTCGGCCCCGTGCCGGGCGACGACTATGCGTCGTTGATTCGCGCCGGAATCCGCCCGTCGATTTTCACCGAAGAGCAGGCTGCGGCGCTCTCGGCCGCAGCGGTTGCGCTCGGCATCCGGGCGCCGTTCCACCTCGCCGTCGATACGGGCATGAACCGCATCGGGCTCAGGGCGGACGAGACGGGCGTTGCACTGGCCGAGAAGATTGCGGCCTATCCGATGCTCGACTTTGAGGGGATGTTCACACATTTTTACCGCGCGGACGAGTGGGATCTCGAGACCACGGAGCGCCAGACGGCGCGCTTCCGGAACTTTAAGACAGCACTCGCTGAGAGGGATTAAAGCCTCGCATCTGTCATGTCGCGAATTCCGCAGGTATTCTGAACCCTGCACGGGACGGACTTTGACATGGTGCGGGCGGGCATCGCGCTCTACGGCATTTATCCCGCGGAGGAAATGGCGCATACGGTGCGCCTCAAACCGGCGCTCTCGCTGCACAGCACGGTGACCTATGTGAAAGAAGTACCGGCCGGAGAGGCAATCAGCTACGGCGGCACCTATGTCGCGGCGTCCGCAAGACGGGTGGCGACGGTGCCGGTCGGCTACGGCGACGGCTACCCGCGCTCGCTCAGCAACAAGGGCGAAGTCTTGATTCACGGCAAGCGCTGTCGCATTCTGGGGCGGGTCTGCATGGACCAGCTCATGGTCGATGTGAGTGAGGTGAGCGAGGCAGCGCCGGGATCGCCGGTTACCTTGCTCGGCGCGGACGGGAACGAGCGCATCACGCTCGAAGAACTGGCGGAGAAATCCGGGCGTTTTTCCCTATGAGTTTATGTGTTGTCTGAACCGAAGAGTGCCCCGCATATATTGCTGAGGCAAAGAGAGGAGTTTTTTTGGACAGTTTACTGCCGAGTCTAATCGGCTTTTTGCTGGCACTGGTACTGTGTAACGCGGGATTTTCGTTTGGCGCGGCCCTGCAGAATCTGAGCGAGAAGGAACTCGCGGCGGCCCTCGAGGCGGGTGACAAGCGCGCCGGGGAGCTGCTCCGGCAGAAAGAGCGCCCGGGCAGGTTTGTGCGCAGCCTTCAGCTGCTCACGGTGCTACTCGGTTTTCTGGTCGGAGGCCTTTGCCTTCTGCCGCTCACCGCATTGCTCGCAAAGGCGGCTTTTTAGCACGGCCTGCCCGCGGCGCGGGCTGTGTCGGCGGTGCCGGTTTACGGGCTTGCGACCATGCTCTTTGCGGCCTTCGGCACGGTGCTGCCGAAGCGGCTCGCCGAGCGAGATCCGGAAAAAGCAGCGAGAAGAGCGCTCGGGACAGTGCACATCTTCATGGCAGTGCTCTTTGTCCCGGAGTGGATTGTGCGAAATCTGGTCAACGTGGTGCTAAGGCTCTGCGGCATCAATCCCGAGAAGAGCGGCGAGAATGTCACCGAAGAGGACATCATGTCCATGGTCAACGAAGGCCATGAGCAGGGGGTTGTTGAGTCGGATGAGGCCAAGATGATCACCAACATCTTCCGCCTGAACGACAAGACAGCCGAGGACATCATGACACAGAGAAAGCGCGTCATTGCGCTGGATGCCGAGATGAAGCTCTCGGACGCAGTCGCCTTTCTGTTGCAGGAAAATGTCCACTCGCGCTTCCCGGTCTACAAGGAAGATATTGACCACATCATCGGCATTCTGCATCTGCGCGATGCCATCAGCTTTGCACAGACACCTTCGCGCCGCGACAAAATGCTTTCGGAGCTCCCGGGGCTGCTCCGCGACGCCCACTTTGTGCCGGACACGCGCGCGGTCGATGTGCTGTTTCGCGAGATGCAGTACCGGAAACTGCAGATGGTGATTGTCGTCGATGAGTACGGCCAGACGGACGGCGTGGTCAGTATGGAGGACATTCTCGAGGAGATTGTCGGCAACATCGCGGACGAGTACGACCGCGACGAGGAGGAAATTCGCGCGTTGCCGGACGGCAGCTGGATTATGCACGGTTTCACGCGTCTTTCGGACGCCGAGGAGGCGAGCGGTATTCCGTTTACCGAGGAGGAGCTTGAGGACTTTGACACGCTGAACGGCTTTCTGATTGCGAAGCTCGACCATTTCCCGGAGGACAATGAGAGAGCCAGCATACAGGCTCACGGTTACCTGTTCCAGATTCTGAAGGCAGAAAAACAGGATGATTAAAACGGTCAAAGTCGAGTGGCAGGAGGACTAAAAACTTACAATTTTTCAGTCGTCTTCGCTTTCCGGCGCGGAATCTCTTTACAGAAATTTAAGTTGTCGCTATGATAGAGACAAGAAAGTCCGACAGTAAAGGGGAAGCAGGCATGAAGATTGCAAAGTTGGCTGTGGCGTCGGTGGCGCTCACACTTGCACTCAGTTTTACGGCATTTGCGGGCACCTGGAGACAGGGCGAGAGCCGCCCGGATGCCTGGTGGTATGACTACGGTGACGGACAGTATCCGTCGAACACCTGGGTCTGGCTGGATGGCAACAAAGACGGCATTGCGGAGTGCTACTACTTCGACAAGGACGGCTGGCTGCTCACGGACACCACGACGCCGGACGGTTACCAGGTCAACGCGGACGGTCAGTGGATTACCTACGGTCAGATTCGCCGCGTCTATTCGACGGCTGCGACGAGAGAGGCTGTGCGCACGGCAAACGATAAGACCTACCGCCCGAGAGAGGCTGCCCGCAACCACGGCAAGGACGGCAGCTTTGACGAGGATACGGGTAAGCGCGTCGGCGGACCGGAGTCTCCGTTCACGCAGCAGACTTTTTGATTCGGAACAGAAGCGGGAAAGCGCGCGTCGGTTGACGCGCGTTTTTCGCGTGTTAGTATGGGACGGAAACGACGGCAAAGCGCCGCACAGAAGATTAAGACAAAGGAGTTTTTGGCATGTCAGGACATTCCAAGTTTGCGAATATCAAGCACAAAAAAGAGAAGAACGACGCCGCAAAGGGCAAGATTTTCACCGTGATTGGCAGAGAGATTGCTGTCGCAGTCAAAGAGGGCGGTCCCGATCCCGCCAACAACTCGAAGCTCCGGGATGTCATCGCGAAGGCGAAGGCAAACAATGTCCCGAACGATACGATCAACAACGGCATCAAGAAGGCAGCGGGCGGCCTGGACAGCGTGAACTACGAGCAGAATGTCTACGAGGGCTACGGCCCGTCCGGCGTCGCGATTATTGTTGAGACCCTGACGGACAACAAGAACCGCACGGCGGCAAATGTGCGCGCGGCGTTCTCGAAGGGCGGCGGCAATGTCGGTACGCCGGGCTGTGTCTCTTTCATGTTTGATCGCAAGGGGCAGATTATCATTGACAAGGAAGAGTGCGAGATGGATCCGGACGAGCTCATGATGTTCGCACTCGATGCGGGCGCGGAGGATTTCGCGGACAATGAGGACAGCTACGAGGTGCTCACGGATCCGGAGCAGTTCTCGGCAGTGCGCGAGGCGTTCGAGCAGAAAGGCATTCCGATGCTCGAGGCGGATGTCAAGATGATTCCGCAGAACTGGGTCAGCTTAAAGAGCGAAGAGGATCAGAAGAAGATGCAGCGCATTCTGGATCTGCTCGATGAGGACGATGATGTCCAGGCCGTGTTCCACAGCTGGGACGAGGAATAAGACAGTTTGGGTTTCAGAAGGGGGAGAGGAGGAAAAGAACCTCTCCCCCTTTGTAATGGCGAAGAAAGGGAGGTTTGTTTGGGAGAGTTTTTAAACGCAGTGTCGGCGGTGTTTGTGATTTTCAGTCTGATGGCCGTGGGAATTTTGCTGGGAAAGCTCAAGTTTATGACGGCGACCGAGAAAAAATTTGTGAGCCGCTATGTCATCAACATTGCGGTGCCGCTGAATACGATTGTCGGCATCCAGAAGAATCTGAAGCGCTCGGATATGCTCGAGATGGGGCAGCTCCTGCTGGTGCCGCTGATCACAATACTGATTTGTCTCGCGGTCTCAATCTTGGTCGCAAAAATGCTGAAACTTCCGAAGCGGCGGAGCGGCGTCTTTGTGGCGCTCGCGTTTCTCTCAAACACGCTTTTCATCGGTCTTCCCATGGCGCAGGAGTTGTTCGGCGATGTCAGTCTGCCCTATGTGATGATTTACTACATGTGCTCGACGGTCTTCACCCAGACGGTTGCGCTGATGCTGGTGGAGCGTTCGGGCGAGGCCGCGGAACAGACGGGAAAGAAACAGAATCTCTTGGTTTCGCTGTTTACGAAGCCGCCGATTCTCGGTATCATTGCGGCCTATGTGCTGCTACTCCTGGACATCCGCCTGCCGCGCATCGCAATGAGCTTCATGAACTATGTGAGTGCGACCGTGACGCCGCTCGCGCTGTTTTACTGCGGCTTTGTGATCTACGAGCTCGGGAAAAAGAGCCTGCGCTTAGAGCGCGGCATTCCGGCCATGCTAGCGCTCCGCTTACTCTTTGCGCCGCTGGTCTCGATTCTGGTGACCCGGGCACTCGGCGTCACGGGACTTCCGCAGAAGGTCTTCCTGATCGAGGCAGCACTGCCCTCGGTCTCGCAGATTACGGTCATGGCGGGCGCCTACGGCGCGGATGAGCAGTACGCGGCCATCGGCTCCGTGCTGTCTACCATCGGCATCTTTATCACGGTGCCGTTTCTGATGGTTCTGTTCTGAGGGCATGGCAATTTGTTTTGAGGCAGTGCAAACAAGAAAGGTGTTAGGATGAAAGCTGAATTTTGGAGTTTACAGGCAGAAGAAGTGCTCGCGGGACTCTCGACCGCTGCGTCGGGTCTCTCGTCGGCGGAAGCGGAAAAACGGCTCGGCGCCGACGGCAAAAACCGCCTGGCCAAGGGGAACGGCGACAGTGCGCTCCGGGTATTTCTCAGGCAGTTCGAGAGCCCGGTCACACTGCTCCTGCTCTTTGCAACCGCGATTTCGTTTTTGATGCAGGATACGACGGACGCTCTGATTATCTTTGCGATTGTGCTCTTTTCGGCGGTGCTCAGCTTTTTCCAGGAGTATCGCGCGGGCGTCGCAGTCGAAGAGCTTCTCAAAGTGGTCGGCGACAAGGTGACCGTGTGCCGGGACGGCAGGGAACAGGAAATCTCCGCCGAGGAACTTGTCCGCGGCGATGTGATTGTACTCCGGGTCGGCGACCTTGTGCCGGCGGACTGCTATCTCCTGTCGGCGAGCAGTCTCACGGCAAATGAGAGCGCTCTGACCGGCGAAACTTTTCCGGCCGAGAAGCGCGCGGGCGCACTCGACGCCAAAACCGTGCTCGCGAAGCGCAGCAACTGCCTCTACATGGGAACCGGCATCAAGACCGGCTCCGGGCGGGCGGTCGTCGTGCACACGGCGCCGGAGAGCGAGTTCGGAAAGATTTCAAAGAGCGTGCAGGGCAAAGAAGCCCCGACCGACTTTGAGCGCGGCGTGCAGAAATTCGGCGCGTTTCTGATTCGCATTACAGTCGTGATGCTCGCGGCTATTTTCCTCTTCAATGTTCTGATGAAGAAGCCGATTTTTGACTCCTTTATGTTCGCGCTGGCACTCTCGGTCGGCCTCACACCGCAGCTTTTGCCGGCGATTATCAGCATTAACCTTGCGAAAGGCGCAAAGCGGATGGCAGAGCAGAAGGTCATTGTCCGGAAGCTCAATGCGATCGAAAATTTCGGTAGCATGGATGTCCTCTGCTCCGACAAGACGGGTACCATCACGCGGGGCGAGGCTGCGCTCTCCGGCGCGGTCACGGCGGGCGAAGGCTTGCAGGATGAAATTTCGGAGGGAACGGCGTTGCCGGAGTCGCTCGCAGTCGAGAGAGAGCGCCTGTTGCTTGCAGCCTATTTAAACGCAAAATTACAGGAGGGCTACCGGAATCCGCTCGACGATGCGCTGACCAGCCGGGCGCGTCCCATTGACGGCTACCGGAAAGTCGCGGAAATCCCCTACAGTTTCGAGAGCCGCTGCCTGACCGTCACGGCGGACACGCCGGAGAACTCGCTGTTTCACGGCGCACGTATCATGATTACGAAGGGCGCACTCGAGGAGATTCTCGCGCGTTCGGTTTCGGTCGTGAACGCCGAAGGGCAGGAAGTCCCGCTCGATGAGATGAAGAATGACATTGAGACCCAGTATGCGCACTATGCGGGGCTCGGCTACCGCGCAATCGGCGTCGCGACCCGCACACTCTCCGCGGACGAAGATGCCGCGGCGGCCAAGGATCAGGGACTCATGTTCCAAGGGATGCTGCTCTTTCTCGATCCCTTGAAGGACAATGTACAGAATACGGTGGCTGCCATCCGGCGGGAGGGTGTGAGCCTCAAAATCATCACGGGCGACAATGCGCTGATTGCGGCAAACATTGCGGGTCAGCTCGACATGGATGTGAAACACATCATGACGGGCGGCGAAATCGCGTCGCTCTCAAGGAGGAATTAAAGGCGCGGGTACGCGAGGCCGAACTCTTTGCGGAGGTGGATCCCGGGCAGAAGGAGGCCATTATCCTCGCACTCAAGGACGCCGGCGCGGTCGTCGGCTACATGGGCGACGGCATCAATGATGCGCCGGCTCTGCACGCGGCGGATGTCGGCATTTCGGTGGAGAGCGCGAGCGATATCGCAAAAGAGCGCGGCCTCGATTGTGCTGCTCGAACAGGATCTCGGTGTGCTGCTCGCCGGCATCCGCGAGGGCAGAAAAGACCTTCGCGAACACCCTGAAATACATCTTCATGACGACGAGCGCAAACTTCGGCAATATGTTCAGTATGGCGGGCATCTCGCTGATTTTGCCCTTCCTGCCGCTTTTGCCGAAGCAGATTCTCAGCACGAATGTGCTGACCGATATGCCCGAGGTGCAGATTGCGGACGATGTCGTGGATGCCGAGTGGGTCAGCCACCCGATTCGCTGGGACTTCCGCATGATACGCCGCTTTATGTTGCTCTTCGGTCTCATCAGCTCTTCGTTTGACTATCTGACCTTCTTTGTGCTGCTCCGCGTTTTCCACGCGGACGCGGGGCTCTTCCGGAGCGGCTGGTTTGTAGAGTCTGTCGTCTCGGCGGCACTTGTGGTGCTGGTGATCCGGACAGCGAAGCCTTTTCTTCAAGAGCCGCGTGGGCAAGGGACTCTGCTTTGCAACCATTCTCTCGATTCTCGCGGCGATTGCCCTGCCCTACACGCCGCTCGGCGCGCTGCTCGGGCTCGTGCCGTTGCCGGGTTCTCTGCTCGCGGCACTGGGGCTGGTTGTGGTATGCTATATGGTGACAGCCGAGATTGCAAAGCGCTGGTTTTATCGGAACGGAAACGGCATCTAAGCGAACAAAAAAAGCAGGAGGATATGACCATGAAACAGCATCTTGTCATCACGATCGAGCGGGAGTACGGGAGCGGCGGACGTCTGCTCGGCAAGGCGCTCTCGGAGGAGCTCGGCATTCCCTACTATGACGACGAAATTATCCGCGCGGCGTCCGAACATGCGGCGGTCGGCGAGGAGTATTTCCGTCTCCACGACGAGAAGCCGGGGAAGCGTCTCTTCGGACAGGCGCGGGATGTGGTCGGAAAGCCGCGCCTCGCGGGCAATATCACCCACCCCGACAACCTGTTCCGCTTTGAGGCGGAGACCATACGCGAGATGGCGGACAAGGGTCCCTGCATCTTCATCGGGCGGAGTGCGGATTTTGTGCTCGATGCGACGGAGTTCGGGGACTTTGTGAGCCTTTTTGTCTACTGCGACATGGCGAACAAGATGCGGCGCGTCATGGAGGTGGACGGTGTGGATGCCAACGAGGCGATGGCGCGCATCCAGAAGATCAATCGTCAGCGCCGGGAGTACTGCCGCTACTTCACCGGAAACAACTGGGGCGATCCGATGCTCTACGATCTGCCGCTCAACACGACCCATCTCACGATTCCGGAGACGGCAGAGCTTGTGAAGACCTATCTCAGACTGCGGGGACTCCTGAAGGCCTGAGGCCAATTCACAGTTTTTACAGACAGGACAAGTGCGTCAAGGTATAATATAGGCGCTTTCGTCTGGAGGGAAGCGCTATGAACAATGATCCGAGAAAAAATCTGGGCGGTGGACTGACGCCGCAAAAGCGAAGAAGACGGCGCGCGGCGACCACCGCGCAAAAGACAGCGGCGGGACTCGGCGCTGTTCTTTTGGTCTTCGGAACTGTCTTTTTTGTGCAGGGGCGGTCGGGCAAGGGCGCCCGGAACCGAAGCACCGCACAGAATGCGGCGCACGCGTCGACGGCAGCCGTCGAGAGCATTGAGGCGACGCTCTCGCCGGAAGAGTCGCGTGCGGCCGAACTCGAGGCCAATGCGCGCACCGTCGTGGACGGCTATCATAACCTGGGTATCGTCAATGTCGAGGGCTACCTCAACATGCACAAAGAGGGCTCTCAGAACAGCGAAATCAACGGAAAGCTCTACGGCGGCTCTGCCTGCGAGATTCTCGATAAGACAGCGGACGGCTGGTATCATATTTCTTCGGGCGGTTTCGAGGGCTATGTGCACAGCGACTATGTGAAGACCGGGGAAGAGGCAAAGACTCTCGCGCTGCAGAACGTGAAACGGCGCGCGATTGTGAAAGCCGACAAGCTGAACATCCGCTCCGCGCCGAGCAAGGACGCGGACAGCGTCGGAACGGCGCTGCAGTACGAGCGCTATGAAGTGCTCGGCGAGGAGAACGGTTTCGTGAAGACGCGCTCCGGCTATATCAGCGCGGACTATGTGGAAATTCGGGACTGTCTGAACGAGGCCAGGAAGCAGGATCTCCGCGCGATGGTTCTCAATATGTATGACAACCTCGGCGTCTCCGAGGTGACAGGCTACTTAAATATCCGCGAAGAGCCGAAGGAGGACGGCAAGATTATCGGCAAGCTGACCTCGAAGGCGGGCTGCGATGTCCTCGAGAATGCAAACGGCTGGCTGAAAATCAAGTCCGGCGGCATCACCGGCTATGTGAAGGCCGAGTACATTGCGACCGGCGAGCAGGCCAAGGAAGAGGCTATGAAGAACGCCTCGCTGATGGCCATTGTGCACACCGATGTTTTTGAATGCGCGCTCCGAGCCGAAGGAGGACAGCGCCATCTGGACGCAGATCAACAACAGCGAGCGCTATCCGGTTGTGGAACAGCTGGACGGCTGGGTCAAGCTGGAACTCGAGGAGGGTGACGATGTCTTCGTAAAGAGCGAATACGTCGATGTGCGCTATGCGCTGAATGAGGCGATTCACTTCAGCCCGCAGGAAGAGGCGGAGCATGTTTCGCTCTCAAGGCGTCAGCAGATTGTGAACTTCGCGCTCCAGTATCTCGGCAATCCCTATGTCTGGGGCGGCACGAGCCTCGAGCACGGCTGCGATTGCTCGGGCTTTACGATGAAGGTCATGGAACATTACGGTGTCTCGCTGCCGCATTACTCGGGCTCTCAAGCACAGATGGGCAAGAAGGTCACGAAGGACGAGATGCGGCCGGGTGATCTGGTCTTTTACTCGAACTCGCGCGGCACGATTAACCATGTCGGCATTTACATCGGCAACGGTCAGATTGTCAACGCGGCGAGCCGCCGCTCCGGCATTAAGATTTCAACCTGGAACTACCGCACCCCGCGCGCCATCCGGAACGTGCTCGGCGACTAAGGGGAACAGGCAGGTGACAGGATAAAAGTGTGTCAGAAAGGCAGTCGCGAAATGCGGCTGAAAGGGTATTCGGTATGAAAGAGCAACGTGTGGAGCGGATTCTGAAAGCACTGGAGGAACAGGGACTTTCCCAGATGCTGATTGTAGATCCGCTGTCGATTTACTATCTGACGGAGTATGCAAACGATCCGTACGAGCGTTTCTTCGGGCTTTTGCTTCGGAAGGACGGTCAGCATGTCCTCTTCCTCAACAAGCTCTTCTATGCGCCGGAGAACAGCGGCGTCAAGGAAGTCTGGTTCTCCGACACCGATCCGGTTGCGGAAGTGGTTGCACCGTATCTCATGCGGGACGCTGTCCTCGGCGTGGACAAGGAGCTCACGGCGCGCTTCCTGCTGCCACTCATGGAGAAAAAGGCGGCGGCCGGCTTTGTGAACAGCTCGCTCGCGGTCGATAAGACCCGCGGCGTGAAGGATGCGGAAGAGCAGGAGAAGATGCGCCGCGCCTCAGCCATCAACGACGCAGCCATGGCAAAGTTCCGTTCCCTTGTGCACGAGGGCGTGACCGAGCGGGAGATTGCGGATCAGATGCTGCAGATTTATCAGGATCTCGGCGCCGAGGGCTTTTCCTTTACGCCGCTCGTCGCCTTCGGAGCCAATGCCGCCGATCCGCACCATGAGCCGGACGACACCGTGCTGAAGGAGGGCGATTGCGTACTCTTTGATGTCGGCTGTGTGAAGGATCACTACTGCTCGGACATGACCCGCACCTTTTACTATAAGAGCGTGAGCGAGCACTGCCGTGAGGTCTATGAGACCACCCGTGCGGCGAATGAAGCGGCGACCGCCATCATCCGCCCCGGCGTGAGACTCTGCGACATCGACAAGGCGGCGCGAGACCTGATCACGGCAAAGGGCTACGGCCCACAGTTTAACCACCGCCTCGGGCACTTCATCGGCTTAAAGGATCACGAGTTCGGCGATGTCTCCTCGGCCTTCGACTGGAAGGTGGAGCCCGGTATGATTTTCTCGATTGAGCCGGGCATTTATCTGGTCGGAGACACGGGCGTCCGCGTCGAAGACCTCGTGATGGTGACCGAGGACGGCGTGGAGCCCTTAAACCACTATTCACACGATCTGGATGTAATCGACTAAGGACAGAAGAAACGAAAATCCGGCCGCCCGGCAAAAGAGGGCGCGCCGGATTTTTTTCGAAGAGGCAGCCTGCGGGCGGCTGTGCTATGATAGAGGCAGTGTTTCATAGACAGCAATCGTAGCATTGAACAAGAGGAGACCGAGACATGGAACCCAAACGTCATTCAAAGCCCTATCTCAAGCTGTATCTTAAGAGCGGTGCAAAGATTGTCATAGAACTTTGGCCGGAAGCGGCCCCGAATGCCGTGAACAGTCTGATTTATGTGGCCTCTCACGGCTGGATGGATCACCACGCGATTCAGCGCATTGCGCCCGGGAAGTGGGTGGATCTGAGTTACAATGCGTACGGACACGAGGAGTGCCGCTATTTGATTCCCGATGAATTTCAACTGAATCCCGACTTGGAGCCTCTGACTCCGCGCCCCGGCGTTATCTGCATGGGAGGCTACGATGAAGCCGGTCTTGCGAGCGCGGAAATATTCTTTCCGCTCAAAGACTTCCCGGAGTTTCGCGGCATCTATCCGGTGCTCGGCGAGGTGATCGAGGGGATGGATGAGATACGGCGCATTGCGGAACTTCCGACCCGCGAAGTAATTTACCCCGGTACCGATAAAAAATCCTGGAGCCCGCAGAGCCCCAAATCATCGAACGGGCAGAACTCGAGCTCTTCGGAGAAACGTATCCCGCGCCCCTGCGGATGGAGAAGCAGGACCTGCCGCCTTGCTGGCGCTAAGGTGAATGCAAATCACATCAAAAAGCCCTGAAGTACTTATAGTCGCGAGTACTTCAGGGCTTTTTGGGTTATAGGACAAAAGAGATGGTGTCTCCCCGCCCCCCAAAGCCGGTAGAATCACGCGTTGCGGGGGGCGTATCTTCTTTGAAACAAGATGAAGGGCGGACAAAACGAGTTGGTAAAAAGACATCTTCCTTGAAACAGTGTGTTCGGAGGAATAGCTCAGGAGGTCTCAGAGCTGTTTTTGAGACTCGCGTTTCGCATCTTGGGAAAGCGGATCGCCATGGTGGTTCCCTCGTCGCTGCTTTCTTCGACCCGAATTTCCGCGTCGTGGAGCAAGACTATCTCCCGCACGAGGGCAAGGCCGAGCCCCGCGCCGCCGTAGCGGCGGCTCCGCGATTTATCCACGCGGAAAAAGGGCTGAAAAATGCTCTCGCGGTACTGCGCCGGTATCCCTGTGCCGCTGTCCGCAACCCGTATTTCGATGCATCCCGCTTCTTCGCGCACGGAGAGCCGCACGCTGCCGTTTCGGCGGTTATAGCGTATCGCGTTTTCGCTGAGATTAAAGAGCAGGCGGTAAATCAAGGTATCACTGCCGATCAGCGTTGCATTGCCCTCGTAGCGGAGTTCGATGTTCTGTTGTTCCGCGAGCGGCGTAAGATCGGTGCATAGTTCTTCCATCAGGGGTTCCAGTTCTATCCTGTCCTCACAGGGGACGGAGCGGAGCTCGCTCAGTTCCAGGAGGGTCTTACTCATTTCCGCCATGCGCTCGGTCTGCTCTCCGAGCAGGCGAAGAAAAGTCCGCGGTTTCGGCATCCGCATTCGGGTGCTCGGCGGAAAAGAGCTCAAGCTTTGCCTGCATGAGGGCAAGCGGTGTTCTGAGTTCGTGGGCGGCATTGCCGGTAAACTGTTTCTGCGCGCGAAAGCCCTCGTCCAGTCGGTCCAGCATGCGGTTAAAGGCATCGCGGGAGCGGCGGAACTCAGGCAACAGGTCCTCGGGAAGCTTCATTTTTTTCCGAGATTGTTCGGCTCGATTTCCTCGAGGCGGGAAGCAAAAGCTGTGTAGGGGCCCAAGCGCCCTTCCGCTCTAAAGTAGGCGAGTGCCGCGCTGAGTAGCGTCACGACGGCGGTGATGAGCCAATTACTCGCGGTAAAAGCAGCCTGCGCACCGTCGATCACGATGACCAGATCGGAGTTCGGTGCGAGCGTCGCTGTGTCCGAGAAATCATCGGTGTGCTCTGCGGTATCGTTTCCCGAAACGGTTTCGCCGTAGGCGGAAATCGAAGTGCCGATACGGTCCATATAGTGCCTGCCGGAGTAGCCGAGTAAGAGGCTCATGCTGATGCAGGCTGTGGCTATGAGCAGCGCTGTCATCAGCGTGATGCGCCACTGTAGAGAGAGTCGTTTCATTCAACTGCCTCCGTGAGCACATAGCCCTCGCCGATACGGTTGGTAACCGGGTCGTAGCCGAGCGCAGCGCGCAGCTTTTTGCGGAGCGTCGAGATGTGAACGCGGATTGAGTTACTGAAGCGGTCCGCATTGCTGTCCCAGACATGGTCCAGTAATTCCTCCTGACTGACCGGACGCCCCCGGTGGAGCAGGAGATACTCGAGGATACCGAGTTCTTTTTTGGTGAGGGAGAGCAACTGCCCGTCCGCGCTGACACGCCTGGCCTTCGTATCGAAGGAGAGTTTTCCGAGGCGGAGCAGTACATCCTGCTGGGTAAACTGCCTGAGGGTAAGGCTCCGTATCCTGGCTTCGAGTTCGGCTAAGTGAAAAGGCTTCGCAAGGTAGTCATTTGCCCCGGCATCCAGTCCCGCAACTTTGTCGCTGACTTCGCTCCGCGCGGAGAGAATCAGGACGCGAGTGTCTCGGTCGTGCGTGCGGAGCGTTCTGAGTACGGTCATGCCGTCCGCGCCCGGTAAGTTCAGGTCGAGGACGATGAGATCAAAGCGCTCGCTCTCTAGCAGAGAGAGCGCTTCGTCCCCGTCAAAACAAAAATCCACGCTGTAGGCAAGGCGGCGAAGACTTTGTACTATGGTCTCACAGAGCGCGCGCTCATCCTCAACGACTAAGATATGCATAAGAAATCCTCCCTCCGCATTGATGGGTTCAAATTCAAGGATGCAGCTTCAATGGAAGTCTTCTTAAGTTGTATCATAAGCCGGCATAAAATCCGCGTTAAGTTTTCTCTTAACGGAGATTTTATACGCCCCGCGCTAAAATGGGGTCAAATGAAAGGAGGAATTGCGGTGAAGCTCTCAAAAAAAACGATGCTGCAAGTGGTTTTATTGCTCTCTTCGGTCGCAATGATAGGCTTCGGTGCCTGGCGCGGGGAGGCAGATACCGTGCTGAGTAAGGCGATACGACTCTGTCTGGAGTGTGTCGGCATTGGATAGAAAATGGATTCAGGCGGCCGCCGCTTTGCTCACCAACATTCATCTGCCGAACTTTTTGAAGGGGAGTATCTATCAGGGTAAGGGAAACTCGCCTGTGCGCCCGGTCTCAACTGCTATTCCTGTCCCGCGGCTTCGGGTTCCTGTCCGATCGGGGCGTTTCAGGCGGTCGTCGGGAGTTCCAAGTTCAGCTTTTCCTACTATGTGACCGGCATCCTGATATTTTTCGGCGTTCTTCTGGGGCGCTTTGTCTGCGGCTTTCTCTGCCCCTTCGGCTGGTTTCAGGAGCTGCTGCACAAAGTTGCCCGGAAGAAAGCTTTCGACCAAGAACTTGCGCCCCTTGACCTTCCTCAAATACGCGGTGCTGCTCCTTATGGTGATGATTCTCCCCGCGTTTGCGGTCAATGATCTCGGCATGGGAGAACCCTTTTTCTGCAAGTACCTCTGCCCGCAGGGCGTCTTGGAAGGCGCGATACCGCTCTCCGTCGTGAACACGGGGATACGCGCGGCACTCGGCAAACTCTTTGCCTGGAAATTCGGCATTTTGATCACGTTTATCTTGCTGAGCGTGTTCATCTACCGCCCCTTCTGTAAGTGGATATGTCCGCTCGGCGCTTTTTATGCCTTGCTCAACAAAGTCTCGCTGGTCGGTATGCAGTGGATGAAAGTCGCTGCATTTCCTGCGGGAAATGTGCGCGGGCCTGCAAGATGGATGTCGATGTGACCAAGACGCCGGACCACAGCGAGTGCATACGCTGCGGTATGTGTGTGGACGCCTGCCCGACCAAGGCAGTGCATTTCCGCTGCGGCCTCGGCGCAGGAAAAACAATCGAAAATAAGAAGATGAAAAGGGAGGAAGCAAAATGAAGAAAGCAAAACTGTTGACCGGAATCGCACTCGCACTGACCATGGGGAGCCTGGTTGCCTGCGGCGGCAAGGAGACAAAGGCGGCGGGGACAAGTAAGGCCGAAACAAGCGCGGCTGTCTCGGCGAGCGGCAGTCTTGACGGAACGGCGAGCACGGATCTCGATACGCTCTTAAACCTGGAGGTCGATAACACCGAAACAGCCATGGCGCTGCACCAAAAGCTCACGGAGGCAGAGAACGCCATACTCACGGAGAACAAAGAACTCTGGGAAAAGGTATTCCTTGCGGCGGATAAGGGTTCGGCGATGATTGAGGACGGCAGTAACTACGGGGATTTCCTCTTAAAGACCATCGAGGACGCAAAGGGGCAGTTCAGCGAAGAGGAACTGAAAACCCTTCGCGCGGGTGCGGAGAAGATTCAAAAGATTGAGGGAAAGCTCACGATTTTGGAACAGAAGTATCCGGAGAGCGGCGCGAAGCCGGATGGCGGCAATATCGGTGTTCCGGCGGAAAACGGCAAGCCTGTCTCCGATAGTTCCCTTGGTAGCTTCCCTGCTTTTGAAGGCCAAGATTTAGACGGCAACGCGGTGAAGAGCAGCGAGCTCTTCGGCGGGAATACCGTGACGGTCGTAAACTTCTGGTTTACAAGTTGCAGACCCTGCGTGGAAGAACTCTCGGCGCTGGATGCGCTGAACAAGCAGCTCGCGGAAAAAGGCGGCGCTGTGGTCGGCATCAACAGCTTTACGCTGGACGGCGATGCGGCGGCGATTGCGGAGGCAAAAGGATGTGCTTGCGAAAAAGGGCGCGAGCTACCGAAACCTTCGCTTTGATGCGAACACGGACGCTGGGAAGTTTGCGATGGGCATTTACTCTTTCCCGACCAGCTATGTGGTCGATCAAAAGGGCAATATTGTGGGAGAGCCCATTGTAGGCGCCATCACGGAGAAAAAGCAGGCGGAGCGCCTCAACCAGCTGATTGAGCAGGCACTCGCAAACAGCAAGAAGTAAGAAATAATGGTATAATCCTGTTGACGCGGTTTCTTAGCGGAATTTGGGAAAACGAGGTTACTGTGCAATGGGCTTTTATATCGGTGCGCTGCTATTTGTCGGAATGACACTGGCTTGCGCCTTTACGGTGCCGGTCGTGTATATTACGCTTCGCAATGCCGTCATGGCGGAGAGAGAAGTGCCGGACTGGGTATATAAGCTCGGACATGCGGTACACGGTCGCGGCCCGGATCATTATGAGGACTTGACTACGCCCGAGGCGCTCAGGGAGGCGAGACTCTTCCTGCTCGGCATCCTGCTCGGCAATCTCCTGGTCATTGCCTACAAGTATCACAGCGGTCTCAATCTCTATGCGGCCGGCTATTTTGCGCTGCGCGCGGAATTTGGGATTGTCCTTGTGATGCGCATTCTCGTGGTACAGGGAAAGAATCTTTGGTGGCTGTTTCATCGCCATGAAGAGATGCATTCCTATTCTGCCTCCATGGCGGTCTGGGGCACGGCATTTTTTACCTCCTTTCTCCTCATGCTAACGGTGAGCTTGACGGGAGTTCCGGCGCCGCCGCTTCGGGTACAGATTGCCGGGAGCACACTGACGCCCGGCTTGAGCCGCGGAAAGGATTTGCTGGCCGAGGGATTTTCGCTCGGCGGAAACAGCGCCGATACGGAGGTGGAATACGCGGAGATCAAGGGCGTCTATGATTATAAAGCGCTCACCATGGAGCTTCGGCGAGACGGGAAGTGCTACGGCAGGGTCAGGCTGGTACCGAACGGTAAGCTGCACGCCAAGCTGAAAGACTGCGTGCTGGTTTCCTGCTATTTCACGCCGGAAGACGAGGGCTTTTCGGAGGTCGCCGTGCAGGGCAAAAAGATAGCGGAACTGAAGGCGCAGGATTTTTCAAAAAAACAGCCCCCGCAGAGCTGTTTGCGATTGAAGCACCGGATGTGAAAGAATCGGTGCAAGTGGATTTTTTGTACTTCTGAGATTACAGACCGCACCCTACTCACTCTTTACGAGCTATGTGTTTGAAGGCAGCTTTACCATGGAGGGAGAGCCGCTCCGCTATAAGGTTCATGCGGATCACACGCTTTGGGAGTAAGCAGAAAACAATCCGAAAACCGTTCGCGCGACTTTGACTCAGCTTGACAGGGATTAAGACTCCTTCCCGGGCGGCCTACGGACAGGAATTTCATCAATGCGGTCGAGTATACACTTTGAATCCCCGTGCAACCCGGGAAAAAAAGATAAGGTGCAACTGTCGCCTTGTCAAAAAAACAGTCGGAAATGGCGTTATAATTTTGTCAAATACGGAAGTTGACGGAGAACGGAGAGAACTGCTAGTATCTAAGACACAAGTTACTGTGTTGCGCGCTTGATGAGCGCGGTTTCCTGCCGTGGCAGAGAAAGGATACTATGTCGGAAAAAAAGCACTGACCGGACTCGGATGGTTTTGCAACCTGTGTCTCCGTAATGATGTATGTCTCCTATATTCCGCAGATTATGAACAATCTGCACGGAATGAAGGGTACACCGATTCAGCCTTTGGTCGCGGCAATCAACTGCACCCTCTGGGTCACCTATGCGCTCTTAAAGAAGAATCGCGATTATCCGGTCGCGATGGCGAATGCGCCGGGCATCATTTTCGGCCTCATCGCGGCGATTACGGCAATTATCTGAGCAGAACAACAAAGAGTCCTTTGTCACCGGCAAAGGACTTCTTTTTAAGGTGAAAAATTGTATACAAGAGAGGAAGGAAACGGGGAAAAAGCACATGCGGGAAAAACGAGAGACAAGAGCTGCCGATAGCCGGGGACAAGGGGCAGGCAGAGGCAGCGGCACAAAAAGAAACCGTGAAGACGCCCGAAGCGAGAAATCAGGGCATTGTAAGAACCAGTGTCATCGGCATCATTGCCAATCTGTTTCTCGTGGTTTTCAAGGGAGCGGTCGGCCTCGCATCCAATTCCATCGCGATTTTACTCGACGCCGTCAACAATCTGACCGATGCACTGTCCTCGGTCATCACAATTATCGGTGCGAGAGCCGCTGCAAAGGAGCCCGACCGGGAGCATCCGCTCGGACACGGTCGCATTGAATATCTGAGTGCGCTGCTGGTGGCGGCGCTGGTTCTCTATGCGGGTTTAAGTTCGCTCGTCGAGTCGGTCAAAAAGATGCTGCATCCCGAGACGCCGCAGTACAGTGCGGTCGGTCTCGTCATCATCGCGGTGGCGGTGCTCGTGAAGGTTCTGATGGGGCAGTATGTCAAGCACCGGGGGAAACAGCTGAATTCGGATGCGCTGGTCGCCTCGGGTTCCGACGCCTCGTTTGATGCCTTGCTCTCGGCGTCAGTGCTCGCATCCGCCCTCATCTTCCTCCGCACCGGCATCTCCCTCGAGGCCTATGTGGGAACCTTAATCTCGGTGATGATTGTGCGGTCCGGCTACGGCATGGTATGCGATACCCTCGATGAGATTCTGGGCAAGCGCCCGGACACGGAACTCGTCCGGAAGATCCGTGCGCTCATTATGGAGGAACAGGTTGTAATCGGGGCCTATGATCTCTTTATCACGGACTACGGCCCGGAGCGGCGCTACGGCGTGGTGCATCTCGAGCTTCCGGACACGATGACCGTCGAAGAGGTCGACGCGCTGACCAGGCGGATTCAGAAGCGCGTCAAAGAGGCAACCGGCATCCGAATCAGCACCATCGGTGTCTACGCGCACAATACCAAAGATCCGGTGGCAGCGGAGATGCGCCATACGGTCGAGCACATTGCGCTCTCGCATGCCTGGATTTTGCAGATTCACGGCTTTTATGCGGAGCCCGCGAAGAAATATATGCGCTTTGATGCCGTGGTGGACTTCACCAAGAGTAGGGCGGATGCGGTCGATGCATTGCGGCGCGAAATCGAAGCCGCTTATCCGGGTTACCGGGTCGATATCACCCCGGATGCGGATGTTTCCGACCTCTCGAACTGAGGGAAGCACTTGCAATTTTTACGCTCTTCGTGTAGAATGTAATAAATTCGTAAAGATTATAACCGGAGTCGAGAGGAAGAGCATGAAGAGAAACATGGGTGCGGGGAAAAAGGTTATCACGGCAGTTGTCATCAGCGCTACGATTTTTGCCGGCAGCTTTGCGGCACTCGGCGCCAAGAAGAGTGCCTATACCTTCCAGAGCGGCGGCGCAAAGATTACCTGCGGCCAGAGCGCCAAGGGTATTCTCAACTCACTCGGCAAGGCGGATAAGGTGATTGTCCAGGAAGCGGTGCAGGGCAACGGCAAGGAGAGAATTTACAGCTTCAAGGGCTTTGAGCTCTGTACTTTGAGCGAGAACAACGGCGCACAGAAGGTGCAGTCGGTCTGCATTCTCGATAAGAATGTCAGCACCCCGGAGGGCATACGCCTCGGTTCTACGCGCGAGGCGGTCGAGAAGGTGTACGGCACGGGCTGCAAAGAGGACGAGGGCGTGCTCTATTACACGCTCGGAGACACCGAACTCAAAAATTTATCTGACCAATGATGTGGTCGACGGCATCGAATATCTGATCGCGGACAAATCGTAAGCGGAAACGGCGCTCGAAAGGGTGCCGTTTTTTATGTCTTGCAACAAAATCAAAAAAGTTAGCACTCAAACCTTGACACTGCTAACAACAAATGTTATAACTGCTCTTGTTGAGAAGATAAAACAAAATGCAGTTCATGTTTGGTGAAGGAGGCATTGTATTATGAAGCTGGTACCGTTATTTGACCGTGTCGTGCTGAAGAAGATGGTTGAGGAAGAGACCACCGCATCCGGAATCGTGTTGCCGGGTCAGGGCGACAAGGAGAAGCCGGGTCAGGGCGAGATTATTGCAGTGGGTCCGGGCGGACTTGTGGACGGCAAGGAAGTCAAGATGCAGGTCAAGGCAGGCGACAAGGTTCTGTACTCGAGATATGCGGGTTCCGATGTGGAGCTCGACGGCGTGAAGTATGTCGTGATTAAGCAGAGCGATATCCTTGCGGTGATGGAATAAGAGAGCGGACAGGAGGAGAGTGGAATTATGGCAAAGGAAGTAAAGTTTGGCGTCGAGGCGAGAGAGGCGCTGATTCAGGGTGTCAATGAGCTTGCAAACGCGGTGCGCGTCACCATCGGACCGAAGGGTAGAAACGTGGTTCTCGACAAGTCCTACGGTGCGCCGCTCATCACGAACGACGGTGTGACGATTGCAAAGGAGATTGAGCTCGAGGATGCGTTCGCAAACATGGGCGCTCAGCTCGTCAAGGAAGTTGCGACGAAGACCAACGATGTCGCAGGTGACGGCACGACGACCGCGACCGTTCTCGCACAGGCGATGATCAACGAGGGCGTGAAGAACATTGCGGCAGGTTCCAACCCGATTGTGCTCCGGAAGGGCATGAAGAAGGCTTGCGACAAGGCTGTCGAGACCATCAAGGAGATGTCTCAGCCGATTTCCGGCAAGAAGCAGATTGCGAGAGTCGCTGCGATTTCCGCTTCGAACGACGAGGTCGGCGAGATGGTCGCGGACGCTATGGAGAAGGTCACGAACAACGGTGTCATCACGATTGAAGAGTCCAAGACCATGAAGACCGAGCTCGATCTGGTCGAGGGCATGCAGTTTGACCGCGGCTACATCTCCGCTTACATGGCAAACGATGTCGAGAAGATGGAGGCGACCCTCGAGGATCCGTACATCCTGATTACCGACAAGAAGATTTCCAACATTCAGGAAGTTCTCCCGCTGCTCGAGGAGGTTGTGAAGAGCGGTGCGAAGCTCCTCATCATCGCAGAGGATGTCGAGGGTGAGGCACTCACGACCCTCATTGTGAACAAGCTCCGCGGTACCTTCAATGTGGTTGCGGTCAAGGCACCGGGCTACGGCGACAGAAGAAAAGAGATGCTGCAGGATATCGCGGTTCTGACCGGCGGTACCGTAATCAGCGAGCAGCTCGGCCTTGAGCTCAAGGACGCGAGAATGGCTCAGCTCGGCCGCGCGAAGTCGGTCAAGGTCACGAAGGAGAACACCGTGATTGTGGACGGCCTCGGAAAGAAGGCGGATATCGACGCAAGAACCGCGCAGATCAAGGCGCAGCTTGCAGAGACCACGTCCGAGTTCGACAAGGAGAAGCTCCAGGAGCGTCTGGCAAAGCTCTCCGGCGGTGTCGCGGTGATTCGCGTCGGCGCGGCAACCGAGACCGAGATGAAGGAAGCAAAGCTCCGCATGGAGGACGCACTCAATGCGACCAGAGCGGCTGTCGAAGAGGGCATCGTCGCAGGCGGCGGCACGGCGTACATCAACGCATCGAAGGAAGTCCAGAAGCTGGTGGACAGCCTCGAGGGCGATGAGAAGACCGGCGCAAAGATTGTCATGAAGGCACTGGAAGCTCCGCTCTTCTACATTGCGGAGAATGCGGGCCTTGAGGGCGCTGTCATTGTGAACCAGGTCAAGGAGAGCAAGAAGGGCATCGGCTTCGATGCTTACAACGAAGTCTATGTCGACATGGTCAAGGAGGGCATTCTGGATCCGGCAAAGGTGACCAGAACGGCACTCGAGAACGCAACGAGCGTTGCGAGCACCCTGCTCACGACCGAGTCTGCGGTTGCGACCATCAAGGAGCCCCAGGCGGCACCGGCTATGCCGGCAGGCGGCATGGGCGGCATGATGTAAAAGAGCCGCTTCGGCAAAACAAAAACAGAAATAAAAAGCGGGCAGTCCGGAAAATCCGGGCTGCCCGCTTTTTGCGTCATAGGACAAGAATAAGTATGTTTGGAGGAGAACATCATGCAGCGTGCTGTTTGTTCTTCTTGTAGTAGGGCTTGTATGAAATATAGGAAAATAGCGGCACCAACTCATTTTGTCCGCCTAGCCGAATTTTTATTATGTTGTGGTTGCAGAATGCGAGTTAGAAATCTGTTCCCTGTATTTTCCGGGTGAGATGCCGATCTCTCTGTGAAATACAGTGATGAAATAGTTGTAATCGGGATAACCGCATTGGTAGGCGATTTCTGAAATAGCAAGGTCGGAATTCTCGGTCAGCAGTACCTTTGCCTTTTCAAGACGCATATGCTGAATCTGTTTGGCAGGACCACGCCCGTAATTCTGTTTACATAATTCGTAGAGTCGTGTTCTTCCTATTTTTGAAGTGGGAAGCAATTTCTGCAGACGTAAGATCTTCAGTGAAATGTTCTTGCAAGAAGGTATCTAAACTGACGGGAAGTTTCTCTTGATGGAGGGAGACCATGCGCTCCATACATAAATAGATTCCGACAGCTGAGAGAATCTTCGTTGCGGATTTGATGTAGTCCTCGGATGTTAAGGGACGTTCCCAGCAAGCTTTTTTTAAGAGCAATGTAATCGACTTCTAATTTTTTTCGGTATATCCTTTGATTTTTCTCCCAACCTTCTTCTCTGGTTTGATAACTGAATACATGGCCAAGAAGAAGGTATCCGACGACCAGATTACCGATGATAAGAGGAGAGATGCTTTCTGTCATGCCGGCATAGCAACGATAGGTGTAGGTGATTTTTTGTTTTTGCAGCATAAGAACAGGAGCGGGCATCGCACTCACGGCATTCGTTGTATCCGTTCGGGGTGGCACGCAGAGTTCGGCAAAACAAAGGAAGGGATTCAGGATAAGAAGCGAGTTCATTAAAGTTCTCATCAAAAAAACGCAAATTCGGATTCTGGTCAATGTGTAGAAATCTTTCAGCAGACTATGGAGTTTCACTAGGTCAAATGTCGAAATCATGTATGAGTTCCTCCTATAGTTATTTACAGCATTATACAATACAGACGAACAAAAAAACAAAGTTTTTTTAGAACACTTCTGTATATAACGTTGAGAATTGAATCGGTAGAATACAAGTACAAGGTTTCAGAAATAAGAAGGGAGGATGGTTAAATGTTAATAACATTAAAAGATATGATGGGCATTGCGGAAGAAAAGAAAATCGCAATAGGGGGTTTCAATACACCGAATCTTGCTTCCTTAGAGGCTGTAATCGGTGCAGCGGAAGAGGAGAAATTACCGGTAATCCTGATGTTTGCGGAGTGTCATGATGAATGGGTATCTCTGGATCTCATCGGTCCGGCAATGCTGAATGCGGCAAAGCAAGCAACTGTCCCCGTCTGTGTTCACCTGGATCACGGAGAACATTTGGAGTATTTGAAAAAAGCGCTCGAGCTTGGCTTTACGGGGATTATGTATGACGGTTCCGTACTGCCGTATGAAGAAAATGTAGCGAACACAAAGAAAGCTGTGGAAATGGCAAGAAGGTACGGTGCCTCGGTGGAGGCTGAGCTTGGATCCATGGGAAGACGTGAGTCCGGAGCGAATGACCGTAGCGGAGATTGCGACGAAACGAAGATTTACACGGATCCGAATCTGGCTGCGGAATTTGTCTCGGAAACAGGTATAGATCTTTTGGCTTGTTCGTTTGGCACTACACACGGGATTTACTTGAAAGAGCCTAAATTGGACTTGGGAATCGTACGAGGGGTAAGAAAAGCCACGAATGACATGCCGGTGGTAATGCATGGCGGTAGCGGTGTGAGCAGAGAGGATTACCATGCGGTTATAAAAGCTGGTGTCAGGAAGATCAATTACTTCACCTATATGGATAAGGCGGGCGGAAAAGGAGCAAAGACTTACTTGGATAGCATCTCTTCGGATGTACCGCAGTTTTATTCTTCGGTTTTCTTGGCTGCAAGAGATGAGATGAAGGAGAACGTAAGACATGCAATCAGGATGTTTGCGTTAAAGGAGTAACGAAAGTTGGAAGCAATATCTACAAGAATAGAGCTATCAATTGACGGCTTAAATGAGAGAGAAGGAGGATGGAAGATGGAAAAGAAGAAAATGACATTTGCACTTGCGTTTTTGTAATCGTGGGTTTATGCCGGGAGAACTGATTTACGCCGCAAGAGAAGAGATGATCCGGGCGGTCCAAAATGCCGGATATGATTATATCGCCATGGATCCGGAGGCAACAAAGTTCGGCGGAATCGAAACCCGAGAAGAAGGCGCCTTATATGCGGAATGGTTGAACAATCATCGGGGGCAGTTTGACGGCGTTATTTTTTCGATGCCGATATTTGCTGACGAAAATGGCGCAATCGCAGCTTTACAGGACGCCGGAGTACCTATTCTGATGCAAGCCTATCCGGATGAATTGGACAAAATGGACTTTGCGCATAGAAGAGATGCGTATTGCGGTAAATTTTCGGTAACAGATGTTTTTACGCAGTACGGCGTTCCTTTTACCTGTTTACAGCCGCACGTCGTGCATCCGCTGTCAAAGGAGTTCGCAAAGAATCTCAAGGATTTTGCGGCCATCTGTCGTGTTGTGAATGGCATGAAACGATTCAACATAGGATGTATCGGAGCAAGAACCACTGCTTTCAAGACAGTGCGTTTTGATGAAATCACACTTCAAAAATACGGAATCAATGTCGAGTCATTCGATTTGTCGGAGTTTTTCTTCAAGGTAGGGAAAATAGATGATAACGACCCCGATGTGAATCATAAAATTCTTGAGCTGGAGCACTATACAGACTTCAGCAATGTCCCGGAGGCCAACAAAAAGAATCTTGCGAAGTCGGCAGTGGTTTTGGATCGTTATATTGCCGATTATCGACTGGATGCGCTTGCAATACGGTGTTGGAATGAATTTGAACAGGTGTTACGTATCTGTCCTTGCGTGTTGCTGTCGTACTTAAATGATAAGGGGATCGTGGCTTCCTGCGAGATTGATATGTGCTCGGCATTGATGATGCGAGCAATGACTCTTGCATCGGAGCAGCCGACAGCTGTTCTGGATTGGAACAACAATTACGGAGATGATCCGGATAAGGTAATCCTCTTCCATTGCGGACCGGTGGCACAAAGTTTGATGACGGCGAAAGGCCAGGTTACCAATCACAAAATGTTTGATAAAACGGACCCGGGCAGCGGTTGGGGAACGAACGAGGGGCGAATCAAAGCGTTTCCGACGACGATTTCCAATTGCCAGACGAAGGACGGAAAAATCGTCACCTATGCTTCCGAGGGTGAATTCACAGCAGACAAAATACCGGAGGAGTTCTTCGGATGTGCCGGTGTGTGCGAGATTCCTCACTTACAGGATAAGCTGCAAAGACTTGCATACGGCGGATTTAAACATCACACCTCTGTCGGCGTAGGTCATATGCGCGAAGTACTTCACGAGGCATTCGTTAATTATCTTCATTACGAATGGGTGGATATCGATCACGGGGCCTACTGATTTTCGAAACAGTTTATTCTGCGAGGCTTCGCGGAAACGCGTAGGCGCTAAAAGCAATGGTCCCAACAAAAAGCGGAGATCGAAAGTCTCGAATGAAATTTGAGCTTCCTGTGAGGTGAATATGAAGATTGCCGGGGTTGATATAGGAACAACAGGATGTAAATGTACCGTGTTTGATGCGGTCGGAAAGTATTTGGGGCGGGCTTATCGTGAGTATCCTGCGAATAGAAATGACAATGGACACGAAATCGACGCAAACTTGATACTTAGCGCAGTGTTTGAAACCATTGCGGAAATGGCAAAGCAGTATCCGGACATTGCCGGAATCGGAATCACGAGTTTCGGTGAAACCTTTGTAATGACCGATGTGCAGGGAAATCCCCTGCATAAGGCGATGTTGTATACCGATCCCAGAGGGGAGGAACAGAACCTGTCTTTGGTCGATGCACTTGGCAGTCACGAGATGCAGAAAATTACCGGCGTAAAGCCGCATGTCACTTACTCGTTGGCAAAGATGATGTGGGTGAAAGACAACATGCCTGAAATTTGCGACCATGCAGCACACATTTTCTTAATGGAAGATTTTGTGGTCTATCATCTAACGGGGGTTGCGCAGATTGATTACTCATTGGCATCAAGAACACAGGCCTTTGACATTCGCAATCTATGTTGGAGCAAGGTTATTTTTAATCAGGCTAAAATCGATATGTCTAAAATGTCAAAGCCCGTGCCGACGGGGACATCGGCCGGAGCAGTTACGATAGAGAAGGCAAGAGAACTTGGACTAAAGCCTGATACCATTATTGTGAATGTTGCTCATGATCAAGTGGCGGCTGCCATCGGAGCAGGTGTATTCGAAGGGACACTTGCGGCGGACGGGGCAGGTACAGTTGAATGCATGGTACCGGTGTATGACAGTATACCTGACATGGAGGTGATGTATGAGGGGAATTATGCAGTGGTACCCTATGTCATTCCGGGGAAATATGTCACGTATGCCTATTCTTATACGGGCGGTGCACTGATTCAGTATTGTGTAGATACGCTGGCCGACAAAGAAAAAAAGCAAGCAGAAGCAGAACAAATCTCGGTTTATGAACTCCTGGAAAAACAGTATATCGAGGCAAGGGGAGATGTTCCGGGTGACTTGCTGGTACTCCCGCACTTTGCAGGGGCGGCAACACCGTATATGGATGCGGGATCAAAAGGAGCAATCCTCGGACTCACCATGGACAGCAAGGTTTTTGATATTTACAGGGGATGCATGGAGGGCGTGGTATATGAGATGCTTGTTAATTTCGAGCTTCTCACCAAAAGTGGCATAAACTGCAAAAGAATGGCAGCAACAGGAGGCGGTGCAAAATCTCGCACGTGGATGCAGATGAAGGCAAATATCCTGAATATTCCCATCACAGCATTGTCGACCGTAGATGCGGGAACTGTGGGGGCGGTCATGTTGACCGGAATTGCCATAGGTGCTTTCCGAGACTTAAAAGATGCAGCAGAGCATATGGTACAGGAGACGGTTACATATCAGCCGAATCAAGAAATGCATGACTTGTACAGGAGTAAATTTGAGCGTTATGCAAAGCTCTACGATGCGGTAAGGCCGCTTGTGGGAGGTGAAATGTGAACTCATATTTAGGCCATGAGAGCCAGCTATACGGTATTGAGGAACATAGGCTTATCGGTGGTAAGGGAGACGGGATGCGTCTGTTTCAGATCCACAACGGAAAGGGCTGGATCTCACCGTTTCACCGGATCGGAACGGAGACGTCACAAGACTTCGCTATAAAGGCATGAATATGAGCTATCTGTCCCCTTCAGGCTATGTGGCGCCTGCCTATTATGACAGTCTGGGAACAAACTGGCTTAGCAGTTTTACAGCGGGGTTTCTTACCACTTGCGGACTCAATAATGTCGGCACACCGAACACAGATCGGGGTGAGGTTCTGCCGTTGCACGGTAGTATTGCCAATCTTCCCACAGATTACAGCTATTGGACAAAAGAGGAGAGCGGAAACGATGTTTATCTGGTCGTGCATTCGGTAACAAAGGACGAGAGCATCTTCGGCAGAAAGTTATGTCTGCATAGGGAAATCAGAGTCAGCACAGAAAACAATGAGTTTTGTATCAAGGACATCATTGCGAATACCGGAGACAAAACCGAGCCGTATGAAATTCTCTATCATATGAACATGGGTTATCCCTTGCTGGATGAAGATTCGGTCATAGAGATTCCTTCCGTCGAGGTTACGCCCAGAAATGATCGGGCTGCCAAAGAAATTGCGCGCTGGATGCATATGCAGAAACCGACTGCCGGTTACGAAGAATGCTGCTATTACCATAAATTCGAAGACAAAGCAGGACGTGCAAAGATATATCAGCCGAAACTCGGATGTTCCTTGGAAATTACTTTCGATGCGGAAAAACTGGACGGATTCGTCGAGTGGAAGATGATGGGAGTGCGTGATTATGTCCTGGGACTGGAATGTGGGAACTGTTATCCGGACGGACGCGATGTGATGCGTAAGGAGGGCATGCTCAAATTCCTTAACCCGGGACAGTCACAGGCGTATGAAGTTCATATCCGTCTAAAGGATGAATAATGTCAAGCGATAACAATATAAAGCAAGATAAGGGTATGCAAACACATACCGATGAGCAGGATGCGACGTACGGAGAAATAGGAGGACTAAGTAAGAAGGTAAGCCGTATTTTCCTTGGCACGGCGATAAGTCCCTTTCTGGACGGAAAGGAAGCGGATGATTTGCTGGATCAAATGTATGAGTTGGGTATCAATGCGTTTGATTCGGCAAGGGGATATGGATTATCGGAGAGAGTGCTGGGGCATTGGGTAAAACATAAGAAGAACCGCGAGGAGGTGGTGATTTTAACAAAGTGTGGGAATGCCACACCGACAGGCACAGTTCATATCGACAGAGCTGTGATGACAAATGAGTTGAAGCAGTCATTGTCAGAACTGGGGACGGACTATGTGGATATTCTGCTTTTGCACCGGGATGATGTAAACACATCGATTGCCGAATATCTGGAGACCTTTAATGACTTTGTGAGAGAAGGGATTATCAAATCATTCGGTGTATCCAATTGGACCGTAGATAGAATTCAAGAAGCAAATGCATATGCTGCGGAACATGGTCTGTGTCCGTTTAGCCTCTCCAGTCCGAATTTTGGACTGGCGGAACAGGTAAATGATCCTTGGGGCGGCAACTGTGTCACGATTTCCGGTCAAGGAAACAAAGAAGTGCGAGACTGGTATTCCCGAACGAACATGCCGGTGCTTGCATATTCCGCTTTGGGGCGAGGTTTTTCTCAGGACGGTTTGAAGCCGGAGATTATGAAACCGCCAAGTCGGTTTTAGATGCTTATGCGCAGAAGGGATACATGTACCCGGTGAATATGGAACGTCTTGAACGATGCCAAATATTGGCTGAAAAACGAAGCTGTTCCGTGGCACAGGTGGCCATGAGTTACATTTTTTCCCATTCGATGAATGTATTTGCGGTTGTATCTACGACAAGTCCGGACAGGATGAAGCTGAATATTGAGGCGGCCAAGTTAAAACTCAGTCAGGAAGAGGTGAGATTCCTTGAGACGGGTACTAGATAGTCACTGCTGAGGGTGTGAATGTGGTTTTTTCTATGAAAAGTAATGCGCAAAACAATTTTTTCAAGGAGGGAAAGACACATGAAGGCAAAGAGAATCATCAGTATTGCGACGGCAGCTATGCTTACGGTTAGTTTAATGGGGTGCGGAAACTCATCTTCCGCAGGATCCTCGTCGGCTACGCAAGCTGCATCTGACCAGAGTCAGTCTACAGGCACTGCAGCCGGCGGAAGCATCGCAAACAAGGATAAGCCGATTGCGTGGTTTAATAAACAGCCTTCCAACAGCACGACCGGAGAGTTGGATATGCAGGCATTGCACTTTAATGACAAGACCTATTACGTCGGTTTTGACGCGAATCAGGGTGCGGAGCTACAGGGCAAGATGGCATTGAACTACATCAAAAAGCACGCTAAGGAGATAGACCGGAACGGAGACGGCATTATCGGATATGTACTTGCTATCGGCGATATTGGACACAATGACTCGCTGGCTCGTACAAGAGGTGTCCGCAAAGCTTTCGGTACCGGCATAGAAAAGGATGGACTCATCAACCCGGATCCGATCGGAACCAATACGGATGGTAGTTCACGAATCGTAAAGGACGGTTCCGTTGAAGTAGGTGGTAAGACCTATGTAATTCGCGAGCTGGCTTCGCAAGAAATGAAGAACTCGGCGGGAGCAACGTGGGATGCCGCTACCGCAGGAAATGCCATTATTACCTGGAGTGCTTCCTTCGGAGATTCGATTGATATGGTTGCTTCAAACAACGACGGTATGGGAATGTCCATGTTCAATGCGTGGAGCAAGGAGAAGGGCGTTCCGACTTTTGGCTACGACGCGAATGCGGATGCGGTTGCTGCAATTGCGGATGGTTATGTTGGGACAATCAGTCAGCACGCGGATGTGCAGGCATATTTGACGCTTAGAGTTTTGCGCAACTCTCTGGATGGTGTGGATATCAGCTCCGGTATCAGCAAGCCTGACGAGGAAGGGAATGTTCTATCCGACGAAGTTTACCGCTACGATGAAGAGACTCGCTGTTTCTATGCGCTCAACGTGGCAATTACGCAGGAAAACTACAAGGAGCACATGGATTCAACCAAGATATATGAGCCGGTCGGTAAACAGTTAGATAATTCCAAGCATCCCACTAAGAAGGTCTGGTTATGTATTTACAATGCTGCGGACAATTTCCTGGGTTCAACCTACCAGCCGTTGTTAAAGCAGTACGATGATATTTTGAATCTCGATGTGGAGTACATCGGTGGTGATGGACAGACCGAATCGAACATCACGAACCGATTGGGAAACCCGAACCAGTATGATGCTTTTGCAATTGACATGGTGAAAACTGACAACGCGGCGTCTTATACCGCATTGCTGAGCGAGTAAAAGAATAATGAAATGAAGGGCTTGCCGGAGGATTCCGGCAAGCCCTTTTCGTAGGCGAATGAGAACGGAAAATAGTGTGCCCGGCAGTACCGATTCTTTCGGACATTCCGGCACTAATGCTTCATAGAGGCCTTTTACAAGTAACTTTATTTCTCACAGATACATGAAACAAATGTAATATCAAGCGTGATGAGAAAAATCGTGTCGACCTGAAAGGTTTGGCTTTCGGTAGGGAGAAGCCGCAAAGACGCTTATATCTCCGCCCGCGGTTTTGCCATCATGGACCAGTTGCTGTGGTAGATTACAAAGCCGGGCGGTGCGCCGTTTACCTTTTTCACATTGCGGCGCTGGAGGTAATCGATTTCCACCTTGTCCTGATCCCGCCCCTTGGAATAGTAGGCGGCGAGGGCGGCAGCCTCTTCAAAGCAGCGGTCCGGAAGTTCCTGCCCGTTCGCTTTGACAATGACATGGGAGCCCGGCATACCCTTCGCGTGGAACCACCAGTCGGAACCCGAGGCCACTTTGAAGGTGAGCTCCTCATTCTGATAGTTGTTTGCCGACATAGATATCAAAGCCGTCGCTCGAGCGGAAGTGGAGCGGGTGCGATTGAATTTTTTGCGGGCGTTTTCCCTTGGGCGAACGCTGGCGTTTCACATATTGGAAGGCAGCGAGTTCCTCCCGAATTTCGGCGAGGTCGCTCTCCTCGGTCGCGAGCTCCAGAGCAGTCAAAACGGAGGAAAGGTGTGCCTCTTCCTGCACGGTTTTTTCGAGTTCCTGACCGACCGCAAGCTCGGTGCGCTTTAACTTGGCGTAGCGGTCAAAATATTTTTTGGCATTCTCGGCCGGCGTCAGATTTTTGTCGAGCGGAATCCGAAGCGGCTTGTTGTCATCGTAAAAGTTTTCGGCGACGAAGGAGTCGGCGCCCGGCGGCACCTGAAAAGCGTAGGTATTCAGGAGGTCACCGTAGACGCGGTACTTCTCTTTTTTCTGACTGTCGGCGAGCTGTTTTTCCTGTAGGATACGCTTCCGCTGGCTGCGCTCCAGGTGGTTCTGCACGAGGCGGCGGAGATCCGCGGATTTTTGCCGCATCCGGGCGCTCTCCGCGCGGAGCGAATAGTAGGAATAGAGAAGTTCGCTCATCGAGTCATAGGCGCGCGTAGAGAGCCCTTCGGCTTCAAGCGTTGCGAGCGGCAGCGCGGCAAATTCGACGGGAAGTTCATCCCTGAGATACATGACGGGAGAAAACTGTCCGCTGCGAACTTTTTCGATGACGCTCTCAAACGTCGCAAAGAGCCGTGCTTTTTCTTCGGGTTGCAAATCGGAAAACCCGGCGCGCGGGTCAATCGAAGCGCGGTACAGGATATCCTGGGCTGCGAGCGAAGAGATGCCGGAGAAGGCAGCCGAGAGGGCGCGGTCCAGCGGAAGGCCGCTCGCCGCGGTGAGGGCGGCGGCAAAAGTTTCTTCCGTGAGCGAGAGCGGATTGGTTTTTTGCAATTTCTCGGGGACAAAGTAGGGGCGTCCCGGCAGCACTTCGCGGAGCGAACTCACACTCGCGGGGACGCGGCGCATGCTGTCCAGGATAACGTTGCTTTCATCGGTAAAGATAATGTTCGAATACTTGCCCATGAGCTCCACATAGAGGGCGCGCGGCGCGATGTCTCCGAGTTCATTGAGCTGCGTCGTCTCAATGCGGACAATGCGCTCCAGCCCCAGCTGTTCGATCGCGGTGATCTTGCCGGAGCCGATGTGTTTCCGGAGTAACATCGCAAAGCCGGGCGCCGTGAGCGGGCTCGGTTTATTCTCGTGCTGCAGATAGAGGAGCGGGAGGGCCGCCTCGCAGGAAATCAGAAGGCGGTGCTGGGCCGCATTGTTTTTGATGGTCAGAAGAAGCTCATTGTTCTCGGGCATCGCGATTTTCTGGATATGCCCGCCGAGCAGAGTGCGTCGCAACTCTTGCACGAGTGCGGCGATGACAATACCGTCTAAGCCATAGTTTTTCCTTTCTGTAATCGGATATTTATCGGTGTAAAAACCTAAAAATGATGGCTTGCAAGGGAAACATACTTGCAAACTTTTGAGAAATGCGGTAAGGTAAAACACGCTTTCTTACTATAGGAGCTATTTCGCATTTTTTCCGCGGAAATAACAATACTTTTTGAGAGGAATGCAATCACATGGCGTCAAATTTAGTGATCGTAGAGTCACCTGCGAAGGTGAAGACAATTAAAAAGTTTTTGGGATCCAATTATGTGGTGGACGCGAGTCAGGGACATGTTCGCGACCTCCCGAAATCACAGCTCGGCATCGATGTCGAGCACGGATATGAACCAAAGTATATCACAATTCGCGGAAAAGGCGATGTACTCGCAAAACTTCGGAAAGAAGTGAAGAAAGCGGACAAGATTTATCTTGCAACGGACCCGGACCGCGAGGGAGAGGCCATCAGCTGGCATCTGCAAAAAGCGCTGAAACTGGAGGAGACAGGAAAAAAGGTATACCGCATTACATTCAATGAAATCACAAAGAACGCTGTTCGCGAGAGCATTAAGCATCCGAGAGAGATTGATATGGATCTGGTCGATGCACAGCAGACACGCCGCATCCTGGACCGCATGGTGGGCTACAGCATAAGCCCCCTGCTCTGGGCCAAGGTGAAGCGCGGGCTCTCGGCCGGCAGAGTGCAGTCGGTCGCACTTCGTATGATATGCGACCGCGAGGCGGAGATCGAGGCCTTCGTGCCGAAAGAGTACTGGTCCCTCGAAGCAATCACGCACGCAGCGGGCGGCAAAAAGCCTCTGAAGGCGCGCTACTACGGGGTCGGCAAGGAAAAGGTGGAACTTCACAGCGAGGCGGAATGCCTTTCGGTCATCAAAGACTGCGAGGGCAAGCCGCTCCTTGTGCAGGAAATCAAAAAGAGTGAGCGGAGCCGGAAAGCGCCGCTGCCCTTCACCACTTCGACTTTGCAGCAGGAAGCATCAAAACGCCTGAATTTCTCGACGCAAAAGACCATGCGCATCGCACAGCAGCTCTATGAGGGCGTCGAGGTCGAGGGCAGAGGTACCATCGCACTGATTACTTATCTGAGAACCGACAGCACGCGTGTCGCCGAAGAGGCGGATGCCGCGGCGCGGGCGTATATCCGTGAGAACTACGGTGAAGCGTATGTCGCTGCCGAGCGAAAGGAGAAACAGGGTGGGCAGAAGATTCAGGACGCCCACGAGGCCATTCGCCCGATTGACATCACGCTGACACCGGCGACGGTAAAAGCCTCGCTGTCCCGCGACCAGTTCCGCCTCTATCAGCTGATCTGGAAGCGCTTTGCGGCGGGACGCATGCAGGAGGCGGTCTATGCCTCCACTTCGGTCAAACTGGTCTGCGGCGAGCACCGCTTTTCGCTCTCCGGCTCTTCGCTTAAGTTCTCGGGCTTCATGGAAGTCTACAGCGACAGCGAGGAGGAAGAGGAGGAGAAGCCGGATGCGGCGCTTTTAAAAAGCTCAGCGAGGGCGAGGAACTTGTGCTCGAGAGCTTTGACAAGGAGCGGCATTTTACGCAGCCGCCGGCGCATTACACCGAGGCGAGTCTGGTTCGCGCGATGGAGGAACAGGGCATCGGTCGCCCGAGTACTTATGCACCGACCATCACGACGATACTGGCGCGGCGCTATGTGATTAAAGAGCAGAAAAAAATCTCTATGTCACGGAGCTCGGTCAGGTCGTAAACCGCATGATGGTGAAGTCGTTTCCGGTCATCGTGGAGCCACAATTCACGGCGAATCTGGAACGCTTGCTTGACTCGGTCGGAGAGGGTAAAATGAATTGGAAGACTGTCGTTGAGAATTTTTATCCGGATCTCAACGCAGCCGTCAAGCAGGCGGAAAAAGAGCTGGAGAGCGTAAAAATCGCAGACGAAGAGAGTGATGTCGACTGCGAGCTCTGCGGCAGACGCATGGTGATCAAGTACGGACCGCACGGCAAGTTTCTCGCGTGTCCGGGCTTTCCGGAGTGCCGGAATACGAAACCCTATCTCGAAAAGATCGGGGTTAAGTGTCCGAAGTGCGGCGGTGAGCTGGTACGCAAGAGAACGAAGAAGGGACGCATTTACTACGGCTGCGAAAACAATCCGACCTGTGAATTCATGAGTTGGGCCAAGCCGTCGGAGAAGCGTTGCCCGAAGTGCGGCGGGTACATGGCAGAGAGAGGCAATAAGCTGGTCTGCGCCGATGAGGCGTGCGGTTACAGCGAGGTGCTCGGAAAGGAGGACAAGGGCTGAGAAGTTTAATTGCAGCAAAGAAATAACAACCGGGTTAACGACATACGAGGAGAGACATCATGAGCGTGCAATTACTTGATAAAACCAGAAAGATAAACCAGTTGCTGCAAAACGGCAGAAGCATGAAGGTAAAGTTCAGCGACATTCTGACTGTACTGAGCAATGTCCTGGACGGCAGTACCCTGGTCATCAGCAAGAAAGGTAAGATTCTTGGTACAGGCGGTATCGGCGGGGGAGAGAAGGAAGAGTTTTGCGGTCTCCTGTCCGGCAAGGTGGGCAGTTTTGCCGACCCGTTGTTAAACGAGCGGCTGCTTGCCATTTTGTCGACCAAGGAGAATGTGAATCTGGAAACACTGGGATTTGCGCGCGAGGCGGTGCAGAACCGCCAGGCGCTTGTTACACCGATCTACATTGCAGGTGAGCGTCTTGGAACTTTGATGGCATACAAGGAAGCGGCCTTCACCATTGACGATATCATCGTGAGCGAATATACCGCGATGGTAATCGGCATGGCGATGCGCCAGAGCGTGAACGAAGAATATCAGGAAGAGGCGAGAAAGCTCCAGATTGTGCGCGGGGCAATTCAGACTTTGAGTTTTTCCGAGCTCGAAGCAGTCACGCACATCTTCAGCGAGCTGAATGGGACCGAGGGCGTCCTGGTCGCGAGCAAGATCGCAGACCGGGTCGGCATCACCCGCTCCGTAATCGTAAATGCACTCCGGAAGTTTGAGAGCGCGGGCGTCATTGAGAGCCGCTCAAGCGGTATGCGGGGTACCTACATCAAAATTTTGAATGACGCGGTCTTCGACGAGATCGCTGCCTATCAGGAGGAGAACGGCAAGCGGCGGACAGCTGCCGCAAAGCGATAAAATCCTTTTGCAATATGGCAAGAAAAGTGATAAAGTAAGATAGTTACGGGATTTTTCCCAGACAACACGTCGGCCGAGGCGTGCGCCGGGTGCTGCGAGAGCAGTGGTGCGCGCCGAAAGGCCGGCGGAAGAACAAACCCTCAGGAGGAAAAAAACATGGGCGTAGTATCAATGAAGCAGCTTTTAGAGGCAGGTGTGCACTTCGGTCACCAGACGAGACGCTGGAACCCCAAGATGGCACCGTACATCTACACGGAGAGAAACGGCATCCACATCATCGACCTGCAGAAGACGGTCGGCATGGTGGACGACGCTTACAAGGCAGTCATGGACATTGCGGCTGCGGGCGGCACGATTCTCTTTGTCGGCACGAAGAAGCAGGCGCAGGATGCCATCAAGGAAGAGGCAGAGCGCTGCGGCCAGTTCTACGTGAACGAGAGATGGCTCGGTGGCATGCTCACCAACTTCAAGACCATTCAGTCCAGAGTGAAGAGACTGCGCCAGATCGAGGAGATGAGCCAGGACGGCACCTTCGACCGCCTTCCGAAGAAGGAAGTGACGGAGCTCAAGAAGGAGCTCGAGAAGCTCGAGAAGAACCTCGGCGGCATCAAGGATATGAAGAAGATCCCGGACGCAATCGTGATCATCGACCCGAAGAAGGAGCACATCTGCGTTACGGAAGCACATAAGCTGAACATCCCGCTGATTGGCATTGCGGATACGAACTCGGATCCGGAAGAGCTGAGCTATGTGATCCCGGGCAACGACGACGCAATCCGCGCGGTGAGACTCATTGTCTCCAAGCTCGCAGACGCTGTTGTTGAGGCACACCAGGGTGAGGAGAACCGCAGCGAGGAAGTCGCAGAGGGCGATGACACGGCTGCAAGCGCAATCAAGGCGGCAATCGAAGCAAACGCGCGATAAGCAATCAGGCGAGAGGAGAGAAAAAATGGGTGCAATTACAGCGGCAATGGTAAAAGAGCTCAGAGAGCTCACCGGCGCAGGCATGATGGACAGCAAGAAGGCTCTCGCGGCAGTTGAGGGCGACATGGAAAAGGCAATCGAGTTCCTCCGTGAGAAGGGACTCGCAGGCGCGCAGAAGAAGGCGAGCCGCATCGCAGCCGAGGGTATGGTTGCTGTGCTTGTCAGCGAGGACGGCAAGAAGGGCGTTGCGGTCGAAGTGAACGCAGAGACCGACTTTGTCGCGAAGAACGAGAAGTTCAGAACCTATGTCGGTGAGGTCGCGCAGCAGGCGCTGAACACCGATGCAACGGACCTCGAGGGCTTCCTCGCAGAGCCGTGGACGGCAGATCCGTCTCTCACGGTCAAGGAAGAGCTCTCCTCGATGATTTCCGTGATCGGTGAGAAGCTTGACATCCGTCGCTTCCGTCAGCTCAAGGAGGAGAACGGTTTCGTCGAGTCCTATGTCCACGCGGGCGGAAAGATCGGCGTTCTCCTTGCGGTCGAGACCGATGTCGTGAACGATGCGGTTAAAGAGATGGCGAAGAATGTCGCAATGCAGGTCGCAGCGCTGAAGCCGCTCTACACGAGCGATGCCGAGGTCGATGCGGACTACCTCGAGAAGGAGAGAGAGATTCTCGCGGCACAGATTAAGAATGACCCGAAGATGGCAAACAAGCCGGAGAAGGTCATTGAGGGCGCAGTGCAGGGCCGTCTCCAGAAGGAGCTGAAAGAAATCTGCCTTCTGGACCAGGTCTATGTCAAGGCTGAGGACGGCAAGCAGAATGTCGCTTCCTATGTGGCTTCGGTCGCAAAGGCCAACCAGGCGCACATCACAATCAAGACCTTTGTCCGCTATGAGACCGGTGAGGGCCTTGAGCATAAGAGCGAGAACTTTGCGGAAGAAGTCGCAAAGCAGGTGCAGGGCTAAAAAGCACCTGGAGACCATACGAAAAAGAGCGAATCGGCGCGGTTGCGCCGGTTCGCTCTTTTTGTTTGCTGCCGAAGAGCAAAAAACAGTGCAATTATAGAAAAATAAACTTAATAATTGGATGATACTATCGTAGTATTAAGGAAAGCAATGCGCAAAGCATCATACAAATTCCAAGGAATTTGTATTTTTTTTGTCGCGCGTGTTAGCTAAATTTAACATTGTGAGGACAGTGATTATGCGGCTTCAGCGAATCTTCGGCATCCTGTTTCTGGTTCTCGGACTTTTTGTTATTTCTGACACCGGGCACGCTTGCACCGGTCTGTCCGATGAAGCCTGACGGCAGTTTTATGAAGTGCCACTGGATGGATGTCGCGGAACAGAGCGTCGCGGCGGTCGTTGTCTTCGGCGGCCTGTTGGCGGCGCTTTGGCCTGCGGCTTTCAGCGGCGGCATTGCCGCCATGAATCTGGCGTTAGGAGCAGAGAGCTTCGCACTCGCAAAAAGCCTGATCGGTGGTTGCAGAGTGCATGAAATGGCCTGCAATCTCTACACGCGCCCGCTGATCTACGTGCTGTCGGGACTTTTTGATGGCGGTCAGTGCCGTAGCGCTCTGCTGCAGGCTTACGGTGGAGGCAAAACATGGAAGAGCTTAGGGCGGAAGGCCTCTGCAAGCGCTTTCTTCGCGGCAAACGCGAGGTCAAAGTGTTACAGGATGCGTCCCTTTGCCTCGGGCGAGGCGAACTGGTTTTTTTCTGAGCGGCGAGTCGGGGAGCGGCAAGACGACACTCTTAAAAAAATGCTCGCGGGGCTTTTTAAAACCCGATGGCGGCAGAGTTCTGGTGAACGGCAGAGACAGCGCTGTGTTTACGGAGGACGAGCGCTGTGATTTGCGTCGGAGCGTGATCTCGTATTTGCCGCAGCAACTCGG
>BNJV01002006.1_pt1 | contig 43902 bp, 75 predicted proteins | sample 8540591 | NCBI WGS metagenome assembly BNJV01 (sample SAMD00202457, study PRJDB9452) | human saliva metagenome | host: Homo sapiens
GCCTAGAAGGCATTTTTGTAACTGTATTTATAGGCTTTTAAAGGTTTTGTTCCGTGGATGTTCCGCGGGATAAAAATCTTTATTATTTTTCCATTGTCTGTAGGGGACATTTTTATTGCTTTTTAAAGTTGAGAAATGTTGAGTTATCAATGTTTCTCAATTTTTATACCCAAAAAGTGAAAAGTCTTTAGAAAAGTGTTTAGATACTCCTGAATTTTTCAAGAATTTAATCCAATTTAGGTTGAAATAAAAACTCTAAATACTCGTTCAATTCATCCATCACCATAAATAGTGATTGTTTTTGTATCCACGATTCCAAATAGTTCTAGATGAGCTTCAAAGATTTCAGAGTAGTTAACGTTGGGAGCAACCAAAATGATTTTTGCATGAAGATGCTGTCGTCGAATTCGGTTTACCGTGGTTGACAACTTACAAGGAGCAGTAATTGTGATAAAATAAAAACCAATTCCTGTTGGTGTGAAGTTGTATCATTGGGAATGTAGAATGAATGGTTACAGGTAGTTTATGTTGTCTGATATATTTTTCAGAAACCAGAAGTAACCAATAATATTGTATCCATTGAATCATATCTTTCCTCCAATCGAATTTATTGTACATGGAGTGAAAGTATTCATTTTGAAAATGTCATAAAAGGATAGAAATCTGTCATATTCGGCATCTATCCTAAAGGAGGAAAGCTAATGTTAAGTATTTTCGTATTAGAAGATGAGTTGTTGCAGCAATCTCTGTATCGAGAATGTGATTCAAGAACTGATTGCTCAAAAATCATTACAATGTAAACCTCAAAGATTTTTGGCAAACCTCATCAACTAGTGGAAGCAATCACCGAAAGAGGTTCGCACCAATTATTTTTCTTGAGACATTGAAATTAAAGGGGAAGAAAAGAAAGGTCTGGATATCGCAAAAGAAATCAGGAAGAAAGATCCAAATGCGACAATCGTGTTCGTCACGACCCATTCAGAGTTTATGCCGATTACCTTCAAGTACAAGGTAGCTGCACTTGATTTTTATTGATAAATCACTTTCGGAAGAAGAGTTTGCAGAGCGTATTTGTTCCGCTATCGAATATACGATTGAAAAAGCTGGAACAACAGTCTCTGAAAGATGCTTTTACTTTCGAGACTGCGATGGCTCATGTTCAAGTACTTTCAACAATATTTTTGTATTTTGAGACTTCGCCAACGATTCATAAGGTGATTTTACATACCAAGGATGAACGATTAGAGTTCTATGCAGTATTGCAGACATAGAAAAAGCAGACCCTCGCTTATATCGTTGTCACAGGTCTTTTGTGGTAAATCCTGCTAATATTGTGAAAAATCGATAAAGAAGAAAAGATTGCTTTGTTCGAAAAATAATGATAGTTGCTTGATTTCCCGTATGAAATATAAAGGACTGCTTGAAAAAGTAAAAGACACTAAATTGTTAGGATGATTTTATGGAAAATATTTTTAAATGTAGCGAATGGTTATTTAAAAAAATACTGGCACAGATGTTGATTTTTAAACAGATTAGCGAATTGCTGATAAAATGGAAATGGTTCTTGATAATACTAGCGGCCTCGTTGGCCTCTTTTATTGTAGTGCCACCGATCGCTTATTTTGGATCTTTTATTATGTATATTGCCTATTGCTTTTTATATTAATAAAGGTCAGAGTCGGATGATGAATCTGTTTTATGGATTGTATCCAGTTATTGTGGAAAGTCTATTTGGACGTATGCTAGGGTTATAATGTGTTTCCGATGTTAGGAATTACGGTGTTTAATGAAGCGACGATTAGCGGATATGATATCTCTGATTGAATTGCTCATTTCCCAGTATATCTACTGATTATTCATTCGTTAAAAATTGACTTTAAAGATTTAAAAGAAGGATTTAAACGTCAATATTTTTAATACGATTTTACTGATGATTAATCTCATCGATGATGACTCTACATCATACTGGCTTCTTTATTTGTGTATTTTAAGAAATCAAATTGTCAGGTGCCGATATCGTGGAGGCGTAGCAATAATCTAGTATGTTATTCTATTTTTCATTATGCTCTTATATGTCAATGATACCAAGTTCGAAAGAAAAACCGGAACAAGAAATTGTAAGCGCAGAAAGATTGCGTCAGTTAAAAGAATTATCGATTATAGCCATCATGTGGACTCTCTTTACCAGTGAAATTCGCAGTTTTAGACACTGAGACTATCTCAATATTTTGACGAGTTTGGAAACTGCGGGATCGAAAAATCATGAACTCTGCATGCAATTCAACGTATTTATCGACTGATGTTCTAAAACGAGGAGTAAGTCATTTTACGATAAGAAATTTGATATCGCTCTGACTAAGCAATATTAGAAAATGGTGCCGTTAAAAGTGTATCGTCTGCATAAGCTATAGAGCGCAAAAATAAAGTGGGATTGACATTATTTCTCGTTGAGGTGGAGAAGTGGAACTGATAGATGATTCTCCAAATAAGAAATCTTTTAGATTTTCGCAACTTGCTGGACCCATTCTGCTGATAATGCGATTGAAGCTAGATCAGAAAGCTAAACACGCTAAACTTTCTGTAGCATTCATTAAGAGTGAGATATGGCTTTTGATTTTTGGTGGTTTGAAAATGCGACTGATGCTGAGGAAGGTGGATGTGACTCATTTATTTGAACGCGGTGTATCTCACAAAGGTGAAGGTCGAGGCCTGGGCTCTATAACGTACAACAAATCTTGGATCGTTATCCAAAGTGCTCAATTAGCACTAGAAGTGCAAATTACCAATTTTCTCAAACGATTATGTTTATTCAATAAAATAAATTAATCTAAACTAAATAGCGATTGCTATTTAGTGCTTTCATGATAAAAATACCGTTCGCGACATTTCATTGACCGTTTTGATAATTTGATTTTTGTGGAAACTGGTGAGAGTAAACTAAATTCATCAATAAAACAAACACCTGGAGGCTTATATGTTTAAAGTAATAGAAATCAAAAGTCATTTAAGAATAAAGAGGTTTTTAAAAGGTGTTTCTCTTCACAGTAGAAGAAAAGGAGATAAAGTTGCCTTACTTGGGAATAATGGGGCAGGGAAAAGTACACTACTAAAGATTATAGCCGGTCAACTGCAAGCAAATGCAGGAGTATCGAAACAACCCTAGATTTTTCAAGCCGAAATTGGCATGATGCCACAAGGAGATATTTTGATTGATGATTTGAAGTGGGAGATTTAGTATTGCTCAAGTGCTATATGAATCAATTAGAAGATATCGATATTGATGCATTATTAAAAATGGTGGAATTAGAGGACTTTAAAAATCAATATGTGTTGGGGCTTTCTGGTGGACAAAAGAGACGTCTCTCATTATTATTAACGATTTTAAATGAACCGCGACTAATCTTTCTTGATGAACCAACTACCGGAATGGATTTAGAGTCTGTTGATAATTTCTGGCATCTTTTAGAAGAGCAAAAGTTTACGTCGGTGGTTGTGACTCATGATTTTAACCAAATTGATCATTTCTTTACGAAAGTACTGATTTTAAAAGATGGCCGTATTGCCGCACAGGAAAGTGTAGAAGAGATTCATCGTAAGGGCCAAACAATCGAACAGTTCTATAGAGAACAAGTGAAAATGGAGGGATAATGATTATGAAACTCATTCAATTAAAACAAGTCCTTGATAATAAAAGATTTTTTTATTGTTTACAATTTTTATTCCAGTTGCATGGTATGTATTTCTATACAATATCCAACAAGGAATCACACCAAATATCATGCTCAGGATTGCTGTTTTTATTGGGATTATCAGGGAATAGTCTGGCTACCTTTTAGTAAAACGAATTTCGTCAAATATCACTTTTTACTCATTCGAATCGAAGTTTTCTAAATATACAGTGAAAAACTATTTACTCTGACCAAACTCTCGTACAATTGGTGCTAAATACTTTAATTTTTATCGTAGTATTAGCTGTTGGGCTTCTCTTCTTTAGTTTTCCGCTAAATAGTCAATTAGTCGTTCAATTTTTCTTATTAACCATTATGGAAATTTATTTTTAGTATTATTGGTTTTGTGATTGGAGTTAGACTCGACGAGAAAATTATTGATACGGTCAGCTTTTCCAGTAATTATTTTAGCTTCTATGACGATTATTCCATTTGCTTCTCTTGGTGCCGAAGGAGGATTCATGGAGTTTATTGGAAAAGCTCAAATGATTTTCCCAGGATACTATTACACCAATATCGTGAATGCTTTAACTACTTCAACGAGTATTGATGTCAAAGATGTAGCACTCTTCATTGGAGTATTTATCTTGAATATCATTCCACTATACTTCCTTGTTCCTAAAGTGAAGTTAGCAACTGTAAAATAAAATGAAAGGGCAAGCAACTAGAAATAGCTGCTGGCTCTGTTTTTGTATTTGTTGTTCCGTATTTTTTTCGTGAAATTCACGTCTATTTTTCTCTAATCATGCCCACTCGATTTTCATCAAGATAGGAAAAATGATGCTTACGATAGAGCTTATCTGCAGGAACCTTAGCTAGTAAAGTGATAAAACTACTCTCATGTGTATTTTCATCAAACCACTGATCAATCATTTCCATTATTCTATTTGCGATACCTCGCCTTTGGAACTTTTTATCTACCATAATATCGGATACGACAAAAGTGACACCGCCATCGCCAACAATTCTTCCTAAACCAATGAGTTCATCATCTTCATAAACAGAAACTAAGAAAAGAGTCCCTTCAAGTGCCTTTTTCACTTCAGAATGAGGTTTAGTGCTATTCATTCCAGCGTTCACTCTTAATTGATTATAGGCTTCAACGCTGGGAATTTTTATGAGTAAATTCCATAAAATGATTCCTCCAATAACTTTTTGTGTTTTTGTGCAATCACAACTCTTCGTAATCAGGATGGTCTTTGATATAGATTGCTGCGTAAATGGCATCTACTAAAAACGGCTGGGAAAGCGAAGGCCATTAAAGCGCCAAAGAAAAAGCTGAAAATCATCTAGTATGTAGTCTGTAATCACGGCAATGACCAATAGAATAATACCCAGGACTTTCGCAATATTGAGAAGAAGTTCTTTTTTCTTACTATTCCCCTCATATGTTTCCCATCGATTGATCTTCCAAATTTTCCCTTGATTTTGAGGAAGGTAATACCATGCGTAAATGACGGTCATTACTATAAATAGAAGTACTATTGGAATGACATAAAAATAGCGTCAACTTGGACTCGTAGAGCTTTAACGCGCTGAAGGGTGTTTTATCATCGGTAACCATCAGTAGGAAGATAAAGGTAAAGGTGAGTGTGACGGTCCAAACGACTAAGGCCACTAGAATATAAGTGAAAGACTTAAAGTGATTGATTAAAGGCGTAAAAAGTCCAAAGAGAAGGCTAACGATATTAATGATCGTCGCACTCAAGAATAGGACCTTAATAATTCCTATAGGATCATCGTGCCCAGCAACAAAATATAGAAACGCAGTAAATGGAAGCATAAGCCAAGGGAAAAATTTAATGTATCCTAGGCTAACCTCATTCGTGATTAATGGACCATGGTACCGGTCGACAGCTCGATTGTCTCTCCGTTTTTTTGATTTCTTTTGTTTTCCAGAACCAGGTGCGGGCTCTGGAGATTCTTTCTTTTTCAGTAAAAACTTTAGCATTCTTTTTCCTTTCAATAGCTTGGATAAATGTATTTCTACTATACCACAAAGCGGGGACGCGGTATCTAACAAACTCTCCTTATATAAATAATGTCATATTCAGGTCATATAAGACGCGTATACTGGAAACTACCATTTTGAAAAAGGAGCAAAAGATGAAAATTGCATGGAATGAAATTAAATACCAACCTAAAAATTTATATTAATTGAAGTCCTGATTGTGATTATGATGTTCATGGTCATTTTTCCTATCGGGCCTAACAAACGGATTAGGGCGCATTATTATGGCGCAAATTGATACGTTTGGGGACGTTCATTATATTCTTTCAAAGGATTCAGAAGGAGTGATTCCTTACTCAACTCTTACAAGCGAGGAACTAACGGAGATTGAAGACCTCCATTTAGAAAGACGAAACAGGACTTGTGATTCAACGTTCTACGTTTATGAAAGAGGACGAGGAAGGTTCGCAAGATGTGACCTTTTGCGATGGATACGTACAAGAATTTAACGATTAAGGCAGAAGATGGGTATACAGCTGCGGATTTAGCCGAAAATGAAGTGATTTTAGATGAATCGTATAAAGCAAAAGGCCTCCACGTTGGTGACACGATTAAAGATAAAACTTCGGAGTAATGCTAGAAAAGTAGTGGCCTTTGCCAAAGATGCAAAATACGGACATAGCTCAGTGGCCTTCATCAGTTCGAAAACACTCGAAGAAATGCGTCAAAAGAAAAATCCAAACTACATGGCAACCCAAGCCATCATCACAAGCAAAGCGGTAACAGCCGACGACTTATCCGAACAGTTGATGGTCTCAAACAAACAACAAATCATTAATAAAATCCCAGGATACACTGCGACGAATATGATTTTAAAAACAATGACTTGGGTATTACTAATCGCCTCAGCCGCAATTCTAGGAGTATTCTTCTACATCTTAGCCTTGCAAAAACTAAAACAATTTGGTGTGTTAAAAGCCATCGGAATGTCTATGGGACAAATTACAAGAATCCAGTTATCGCAAAGTCAGAATTCTTTCCGTCATCAGGATTGGAATCGGACTAGGGCTAGCTTAGCGTTGACGCCATTCTTACCTGTAAGCATGCCGTTTTATATGCGAGCAGAAGATAATGCGGTGATTTCCGAAAGCTTTATCGTCATCTCTATTATTTGTGGCGCGTTATCTCTATTAAAAATTAAGAAAGTGGATCCAATCGAAGTGATTGGTGGAAATGGTGAATAAGATGTCAGTGATTGAATTAAAAACAGATTAAAAATCATACGCAGACGGCAATCAAATGCACGATGTGATTAAAGACTTAAGTTTAACCGTTGAACCGCAAGATTTGTGGCTAGTTTTAGGCCCTTCAGGTTCAGGAAATCAACGCTTCTTTCTGATTGCAGGATTACTCTTATCATCTGATAGTGGTGAGATTATTATCGGCGGACAAAACTTAACGAATGTAAAACAAAGTGAATGGACGAAGAAAAGATTGGAGTTGCTTGGGTTTATTTTCCAAGACCATCAATTACTTCCATACTGAAAATCGAGGGACCAATTAGAAGTGGTCGCGAAACTAAAAGGGGAAAAAGACGCTGCGAAACGCAAAGCAGAAGTCAAAGGCTTATTAGCAGAACTAGGCATTGAAGACTGCTACGGCCAATACCCAAATCAAATGTCAGGTGGACAAAAACAACGTGCTGCGATTGCGCGTGCGTTTATTGGAAATCCACAACTCATTTTAGCGGATGAGCCGACTGCCAGCTTAGACCCAGAACGTGGTCAAGAGATTGCCCAGTTGATTCAACGTGAAGTGAAATCGAAACATAAGAGTGCCATTATGGTGACGCATGATCGCTCTGTCCTTGAATATGTAGACACCGTTTATGAGATGAAGAAAGGGAAGTTAGTTCGTCTGTAGGCAGTTGTGCTATAATGTTCCAGAAAGAAGATGGAGCTATGTTTAGAATATTAGTTGCTGAAGACGATCATGCGATTCGCACCTTAATTACAACCAAGTTAAAAACAAGATAATTATACAATTTACACAGCCGAAAAATGGGGAAGAAGCTCTGTCCGTCATGGAGAAGCATCAGGTGGATTTATTAATTTCCGACATTATGATGCCAGTGATGGACGGTTATTCCTCAGTAAAGGCGCTGCGAGAAACGAAACATACCTTGCCGATATTAATGATTACGGCAAAGTCACAGCTGGAGTCTTTGGAAGAGGCTTTTACACTCGGGGTCGATGATTATATGGTAAAACCTATTCGACTAGAAGAGTTGGCTTTACGTGTTCGAGCGCTGCTGAGAAGAGCGCAGTTGGAAACTGAGAAAGTCTTACGTTTTTCCACATACGAAACTCGACTACAACGCGTTAACTCTTTAACGGATTTAGAGACAGATACTGTTTATCAAATTCCAAAAAGAGTTTTACGTGCTTTTATAAATTGCTCAGCAATCCGGAGAAGATTTTCACGCGTCTGGACTTGCTAGATGATATTTGGGGCATGGAAGAAGAACTCGATGAGCGATTGGTGGATGCGTGCATTAAACGGGTTCGCCAAAAATTTAAAGACAATCCGGACTTTGATATTGTGACGATTCGAGGATTAGGGTATAAGGGGACGGTTAAAAATGGATAAACAAAAAGAATTACAGTTCCCACTAAGAAACTACTTTGTATTTATGTTTTGTAGTGTATTAGTTACTACGAGTATCATTGCGCTCGTGACCGTGTTTGTGTTGAAACATTGGCTTCATGTAGAAGTGAGTTTTCAATCGTGGTTACTAATTTTTAGTTTTGTCATTATCATTGTAGGAAGCCTTGCGATGTGGTACGGTTCGGTACATTTAACACGGCCAATTTCGGAGTTAAATGAATCGGTAAAGGCGATTTCAGAGGGGATTTTAACCGCAAGATTCCGCGTAAACCTTATCCTAACGATACTGCAAAATATCATAACGAGTTGGACCAGCTTTCTCAGCATGTGAATCAGATGGCGGAGGACTTGAAGCGGACGGATGAACATCGCTCGGCCTTTATCGCCAATCTGTCGCATGAATTAAAGACGCCGATTGCTTCCCTTTGTTGGGGTAAGTGATTTGTTGGCCGATGAGAAATTAGATGAAACGACTCGTAAAGAATTGACGACTATCTTTGCAGTCGGAGAGTTTGCGATTAAGTCGCCTGTGTGATGGGATTGTGACACTCACGAAGATGGAGCGCGATTTTGAACCAAAGAAAAATCGGTTCATCTGGATGAACAAATTCGACATGCCGTGATTTTGATTACGGAGAAGTGGAAGCAAAAAGAGATCGACTTGACGTTTACGAGTCAGCCCGTTCATTGTGTGACGGATCCAGATCTAAGCATGCAAGTGTGGACGAATCTGCTTGATAATGCGGTGAAGTACTCTGGAGATAGCGTGCATTTGACGATTGATATTCAAGAAGTTGATGATGCGATTAGAGTCACGATTGCAGATAATGGAATCGGAATGAGCGAGGAAGACCAACGACATATTTTTGAGCAATTTTACCAAGTGGAACATTCTCATGTGCAAGAAGGAAACGGTTTAGGCCTTGCGATTGTTAAAACAATCGTAGAACGCCTTGGCGGAACCATCACAGTAGAAAGTGAACTCGAAAAAGGCAGTGTGTTCCAAGTGCTGCTACCAAAGTAAAAATGAATATAATAAATAACCACCGGCCTTAGCTGGTGGTTATTTATTTGGAAACCATTGTTATACAAAAAGAAGACCCATTGGATTTTCTTTCGTATTGAAAGATAGTTTTATTGTTGAGAGCTGGAGAATTTACACTAGCTTTCTTAAACGATCGATGCGCTCGTGGATTGTTTCTACATTTAAATTTCCTTGTTGGTATTCGCAAAGACATCCATTTTCATAAAACATTTGGTCTGTAAGCTGTCTTTTAGGCGCGTCTGGGCATTGAATGAGAACAACGCTGAAAACACCGCCTGGTTTTGATGGATCGCTGTCTTGGCCGATAAAATGATAAGTGAAAGCATGGAATGGAGTATTCTTATATTTTCCTGAAATGACATAGGCTACTTTTCTTTCAGTTCCATGTCCAAAAAGGATACTGCAGTGAAATTGGCATATTTTTCTACAAACGGACTTTGAGAAAGGGTTAAAGTCTTTTTCATTGCGAGTAACATTCGTAGAGTGGTCTCTATAGTTATCGTTTCCTTGTGCTTTGTCAAATTCATAGCCATGAACGGAAGCAAAGTTTTTGTACTCCGCATTATGCGCATGCTAATAGCCCAGAAAACAACCCTAGCCCACACCCGCAAAAATAACAATCATTAAGATAATAAATAAAGTTGTAAATTCATAAGGAACTCCTTTGTTCATCAGTATAAAAGTACTTAGAAAAATAATCTAATTTCCTCAAAATATAAATCTTTTACTAGTGCTTGTCAAGAACTCAATTTGATTACATGAGGAGGTACCTGAGATGACGAAGTTACTGAACGTCCATCGAAAAACAGAACAAAAGGCAACTCCCATTGAGTTGCCTTGTTCTTTATTTGTTTACGATTTAACCTAAATGGAAAATTTTCTCGGAATTCAGGATTGTCTTCCCATTCTTCTTTAGAAAAGTCACCGGTTAAAGTGATGTTCTTCTGAAAATACGAGAACACGCTGGATAACTTCTTGGATTTGTTCGTAATGATGAGAGGAAATAATCATCGTTTTTCCTGCTGTTTTTAACTCTTGTAGTAATTCCGCGATGAGGCGTTGGTATTTCGGTGAGAGGCCGTTAAATGGCTCATCAACAGTAAAACGCTTTGGATTCATCGTGAGCACGCTGGCAATCGCCACGAGCTTCTTTTTCACCTCCAGAAAGGTGATAGGGAATGCGGTCCCTTAGGTGTTCGATTTCTAAAAGCGCCAGCGTATCATTCACTCGCTGTTCGATTTCTTCTGGACAATCCGAGTTGACGTGGACCGAAGGCAAGCTCTTCAGCAACCGTCGTATTGAATAATTGGATATCGCTGTTTTGGAAAATCAAACCGACTTGTTGGTATAAAGTGACCGGCATTACTTGGATCTTTTTAAGAAGTCTGCGTCCACCGTCCAATCGTTAAATTGATATTGTCCAGAAGAGAGCGGAAGTAATCCAACCAAGATTTTAAAGAGCGTGGATTTCCCGGCTCCATTTGGTCCCATCAAGGCCACTGTTTCGCCTTTCTCGATATGAAGGTTGATGTCGTGGATTCCAATGTCTTCACTGTAGTGATAATTTCCATCGTGAATTGTAATCATAAGCGTTCCTTTCTAGCGTAGCATGGTCGTTGCGGCAACCAGCACGATTAATTCGAGTAATAATAACACGTCCTCTTTCTTCCAGCAGAAAGGGGTTTTGGTTTTTACGTCCATTCCGTAGCCTCGAAGCGTCATGGCCTCGTAGACTTCTTTTTGTGTGGTTTTTCGATGATAAATACAAGAGTCCAAGAATTGAACCAAATAACCCTAGATTTACCTTTTGGCCAATGGTTCGTAGTTGAACACATTCGATTTGTTGCTGTAGGTGTTTTCCAAGGATATACGTGTATTTCATCGCGAGTTCAATCGTTTGAATCATCGTTTTTGGAAAATGCAACTGGCGAAGCGCCTCAACGAGTTGAACGCTTGTCGTTGTTGCTAAAAAGAGCGACAAGTTTAAGACCAAAAGATTCCTGTACGCCTGAGGAAGATGCTGCTGTTTTGGAAGCCTCTTAGAAGAATACTTGGTAAGAGGACAATCGCTGTAAAAATGAGTACTCGCGTGAGAACCTTCCACAGACGAAGGAGCGCTTCTCCTGGAAGAAAGGCGATATGGGCTAATAGGAAAATCGCCAAAATCCAAAGTTGGATAGTAGAGTGGCTGAGTGTGATCAGAATGGCTATCAGTCAAAGTAAACGAGCCGCATCCAAGACGAAGATTTCGCCTTAAATGCGGGTGTCGTTTGTTTCATTTTGCCGAGTAGACGGCGCAATGAGTTGATATTCATTTGTAAATATTGATGGCTTTTTGAAGAGGCAGCGAGTGCTTCTTCTCTTTGTAGCCAGTCAGGTAGTTGACGCATGAGATGCTTTTGCTCCATTCATTGTTCGAATCATTTTTCCTAAAATATAGAAGATTAATAGTGCAGTGATGGCTGATAAAATATAACCAACTGCGATATTTGTTCCTGGGATAGTGTAGTCACTGAAGAGTGCTTCGAATGAAAATCCATTTTCGATTCCTGCTGGAACATTGTTCATCATTTCAGCAAGTTCATCAGCTGACCATTCTCCAAAGGCTGTTCCTTCTGCTAGTAATCCTAGTGGACTTAATACGACTAAGGCGATTAAGACATAGCGGATTTTCTTCACGAAAGAAGTCGTATTCACAGAAGTTGATGTGTAGAGTTCTTGTGGTGCCACTTGTTTCACGAAACGATAAATGACATAAGTGAAGAAGACTTCAACGGCACCGGCAATCGTTAAGTGAGTCACCATCATGGCTGGAATCGTAACCGCTAATCCATAAGGGTTATAGAGAGGTTCGCCTCCTTGAGTGGCAATGATTGGTTGAATTCCAAGTTCAATGGCTGTTAAGAAAGCAGCCACATTGATCCCTACGTAAGAACCAACGAGAACTCCGGCTGTTTCGTGGTTTTGCTTACGGAAGAAATTATAAACAGCGTATCCAACAAATGGCATTGCGACTGCCATGTTGAAGATATTTGCGCCTAAAGCAAGAATTCCTCCATCTCCAAATAGAAGAGCTTGTAAGAGGAGGGCGACGGTCAGTGCCAGACTCGCGGCATATGGTCCAATTAAGATTGAAAGTAACACGCCACCGACAGCGTGAGCAGATAGTACCACCAGGGATTGGCACATTAAACATCATTAATAAGAAAGAAAGAGAAGCTGCAATCCCAAGCATCGGTGCTAATTCTTTATTTTCCTTTAATTGTGCTTTGACTTTCGTGATCGATAGCCCAACAACAGGCGCTGCCGCAACCGCTAAAACAGCACAAGATGCGGGACTTAAGTAATTATCTGGTATATGCATAGCAAATTCTCCGTTCTCTATTTTTTAAGCTGTTAACAGAATATCACAATCAAAAAAATGAGGTCGTTATAAAATAAGTTTAACAAATGTTACTATTCTTTGCTAAGTCACTTTCTTAGAATTCCTATGGTGAGAGTCGTATACTATAGATAGAATTGTAAAGGAGGATTTGCAAATGGAATTTATTAAAGAAGAAAAAGCATTTAGACATTATAATGCAACTGGAGAAATGGATGCAGAAATTACGTATATCCCAAAAAGGAGAAGGGAGTGATTGATGCCAACCATACATTTGTGGATTCAAGCCTACGCGGGACAAGGAGTTGCACGTCAATTAGTGGACAAAATTAGCAGACTTTGCAAGAGATGAAAACTTAAAGATTCATGCAACATGTCCTTATATCGTTTCTTTATCTCGAAAAAAAGTACTGAATACGACGATGTGAAAATATAAAAAAGTATTAATTCACACAAATATTTTTAAAATTCACAACTTTTTCACAAAATGACCAATATAATTTTAACCATACCCAATAAAACACCTAAGGTTTACTTCTCCCAAGTAAAAAATGAACTCCCAACATATTAGTAAACCCTCTATCCTTTTTCCCGCTGTTCCCAAACAGCGGGTTTTTTTGTTTTGGAAAAAGGGATATTTATGATAGTATGGAAAAAGACCAATAGAAAAAGGAGCGCTCATGAATCAAAAATCACTATTATACAAATCAACCGAATAGTAAGAGCCAAGAAAAACATTTTAGCTATGTTTTAAAGGGATTCACATTCCAGTTTGCTAGTGATAATGGAGTGTTTTCGAAAAACACAATTGACTTTGGAAGCCAATTGCTGATTGAATCTTATGAGGTTCCAACCCATCTTGCACAAGGAAAACTTCTAGATGTCGGGTGCGGTTATGGTCCAATGGGATTGTCATTTGCCAAAGCTTATCCTGAGATGTCTGTGGAAATGGTCGATGTGAATGAACGTGCGATGGATTTAGCGAAGCGTAATGCTGAGGTCAATGGAATTCAGAACGTGACGATTCATGAAAGCAATACGTATGACAATGTCCACGCGAAGGATTATTCAGTGATTATTAGTAATCCACCGATTCGTGCCGGAAAAGAAGTCGTGCATCGCATTTTAGCAGAGGCTTACGACCACTTAGTAGAAGGCGGGCAACTCGTCATAGTGATTCAGAAAAAACAAGGAGCTCCGAGTGCGCAAAAGAAAATGCAGGAAGTTTTTGGGAATGTCGAACGCATTGCACTCGATAAAGGGTATTGGATTCTTGTGAGCACAAAGGAAAAAGGGGAATAGAGAATGGAAAAGATTGAAGAAAGAAGAACAAAACACCGAAGAAGCCAAAGAAGAAATTTAACTGGCGCATCTTCCTAGCAACGATTTTATTTATTATTGCAGGGGTATTATTTGCGGCTGGTCCGATTCGTACTTATATGTTATCACGTCTGCAAAACGAACAAATTCAAGCAGCTTCAAAAATTACTATAGCTGAAGTAAAAGCCAATGAAGTACAGGATGCTGAATTTGACTTCTCGAAAGTAGAAGCTATTGATTTAAATCAAGTTTTAAAGGCAAATTTTGATAAAGGCAAAATTTTTAACACTGGGACAAATTGCCGTACCAAGCGTAAATTTGAATTTACCAATTTATAAAGGTTTAGCAAATGAAGTACTGCTTTCTGGGGCAGGAACAATGAAACCAGACCAGAAGATGGGAAAAGGGAATTATGCTTTAGTGAGCCATAACTATTTTGGTGACATGACAATGTTATTCTCTCCATTAGTAAATCTACAAATTGGTGATAAAATTTATATTACTGATTTAGAGTATGTATATGAATATGAAACGACGTCTATTGATATTGTTCAACCTACTCAAGTCGAAGTGATTAATGATGTTCCTGGAAAGACAGAAATTACATTAATTACATGTGACGATATTTATTCTTCACACCGCTATTCATTTAAAGGGAAATTTGTTTCCAAAACAAAAGTCAATGATGTGAAAGAAGACGTAAAAAGGCATTCCAACTAGATTTTAATACGATTAATGATAGAAAAATCCCAATCACTAAAACAGTGATTGGGATTTTTAGTTAGAATTGATAAGGTTCTACGTGGATATCGATAAAGGAAATAGCAAACTCATCATAGAGTTCTATTTCTATAAATTCAGTAATTTGGTGACTCTTATACACTGATAGGTCTTTATCCATACAAACGGTTAAGTCGATATAGACATTTGATCCGTATCGACGCGCTTTTATTTCACAAATATCTTTCACTTCAGGATGTCGCAAGATAACAGGAATGTATTTATCCAATTCCGTTTGGTCGAAACCATCTGTCAGTTGAAACGCACTTTCGTTAAATACTTCGACTGCTGTACGAACGATTAGGAGGCCGACCACGAAGGCCATGATATTATCGAGCCAGTGTAGCCCGAGGGATGCGAATAATACCGCTAAAGCCGTCAAGAAACTGGTCATCGCATCGCTTAAGTTATCTTTGGCCGTTGCCTTAAGCCCCAGTGATTGAATGCGTGCGGCTAAGTTCTTATTGTAGAAATAGACGCCAATCATAATCACCCCTGAGAAGAATCCAACGATGGAAGAAATAAGAGATGGAGCTTCCGTTACGGGATTAAGAAATGCTTGGAAGGCATTCCTGATGACTTCAATCCCGATAAAAAACATGATAAATGAAATCGCAAGGCTGGCGATGGTTTCAAATTTCCAGTGACCGTAGGGGTGGTTTTCATCACTTGGCTTTTGCGATATGCGTAATCCTACAAGTACAAGAACCGATGAAATCACGTCTGTGAAGTTATTCCAACCATCGGCGAAGAGTGCTTCTGAGTTGAAGAGTTTTCCGACAATCAGTTTTATTGCAGATAAAAAGATATAGGTGCCGATACTTGAAAGATAGCGCCACGTTCGGCTTGTTTAAGGCGCTCCGTTGCAGATAATGGCAAAGGTGTCATCTCCTAAAAATAAATTCGTTTATTATAGTAATGCTTTTGAAAAGGGGGTGCAATAGATAAAGTATACCTAAAAAACTCGGTGGATATGGTAGCTAATCCATCTTGGGAATCCTTACGGATTATTTTTATCATTACCATAATAGGATACCGATTCGAGCCTTCGTCTCTCATCTTCCAATTTTCAAAGTAGGAGTAATGAGCAAGCTCAAACTCCTACTAATTCATCTTGGATATTATTCCCTATTATGGTGATGATAAAATCCGTAAGGTCCAAGAATTGATTTACTTCGTATCCACCTTCGTGAAATGGAACGGTGCAGAGAGGTAATGTGTGCTCCTCACAGATTTTTTGCAGCATTTTAAGAATGGAACTAAGGCCCTGTAGGATTTTAATCAGAAACAATAGACGGCGTTTGGTGGATTTGTTATAATCTTCTTATTGAATGAGAAAGAGAGTGGTATTATGGCAACAGCATTGATCGTATATGCTAGTTTAACAGGAAATACAGAAGAGATTGCAGATATTTTAGCAGAAGCATTAGAAGAGCGTGGCGTGGAAGTGGACATGAAAGAATGTACTTCAGCGCAAGCAAGCGAATTCCATAATTATGATATTAATGTTGTCGCAACTTATACTTACGGAACAGATGGCGACCTACCTGATGAAATCGTCGACTTCTATGAAGAATTAGAGGAAGAGGATTTAACAGGAAAAGTATACGGAGCGCTTGGTTCAGGAGATACTTTCTACGATAAGTTCTGCCAATCAGTATTAGATTTTTGATGCGCAATTTGCAAAAACAGGTGCCAAAAAAGGTGCTGAAAATGTCTTAGTAGACTTAAACGCTGAAGCAGAAGATATCGAACATATCCAAGCTTTCGCGCAAAGCCTTGTTGACGCTTTAGCATAATGATAAATGTTAGCTACCTTAGACCATTCGTTTAGGGTAGCTTTTTTATTGGAGGAAAAGAATGTATTATACCGTACAACAAACCGCAGAGAATCTGGAAATCGACTTAGGATATCTCATGCATTTAATCCAAACAAAAACAAGTGAAGACGGTGGAGGTGGATGGCGAGTTACTGTTAAACAGTGCGCAATTCGACTTCTTCTTAAAACAACGCGAGCGTCTTTTTGGAGGAGTATCAAAAATATTTAGATGAACCAATTCCTGAAGACATCGATATAAAGGATGAAGACTAGGATGCATAGTGAGAGCTCGAAGGACATCAAAAACTAAAAATACCGCTTACGATTTCTCAGTTTTGTGGAGATTAGTGATAATCACTTAGTGATACATAGTGAATTCTTCCGTTCAAGAAAAGAGTAGGGATAAAAGAAATTGTAAATTTAAGTATTCTATGAAATGAAAAATACACACTGAAAAACAATTTTTGAAAAAAATTAGTTGACATTGAAGACAAATGAGTTCATAATGAAACACATCACTAGAAAAGGAGTTAAGAACATGGCACACTTATGTATCGTATTAGAATTGAATACGCGTTAGCAAAAGCCACTAGATACAGGTTGTTCTTAACGTACTTTTTGTACATATAGATACAACCTTCATTGACGTGAACTTGTATCTATGTGGATTTCAACTATAAAAGCAAACTCGACCACGTAGATCTATAGACTAGAGCTGACGTGGTCTTTCCTATTGTATGAGAGACTCCGTAGCTCATGACATACGTAGTCTCTTTTTAATAGAGTTTGCGAACATCTATTTAATTTTTGGAGGAATTTATCATGAAAAAGAACAAAAGCATTTATTTATTCGGAGCATTATTAGTATTAGTAGTGATTGGAGCATTATTCTTCAATCAATCAGGAGATAAAAATAAAGAAACAAACGCAACTAACAGCAGCATCTACTCAAAACAGAAACCGTTAAAATTGGGGTATTACAATTACTTAGCCACCCAGCCTTAGATGCGATTTACAAAGGATTACAAGACGAGATTGAAGAACGAAGGATATGAAGTTGGCAAAAACTTTAGAAATCGACCTTCAAAAACGCGCAAGGTGACCAAAGTAACTTAGCAAGCATGTCTGAAAAATTAGTTTCAGGTGGAAACAACATTTTAGTAGGGATTACAACTCCTGCAACATTAGCGTTAGCGAACAATACAAAAGAAACACCAATTATCATGGGTGGGATTACTTATCCAGTTGAAGCTGGTTTAATCGCAAGCGAATCAAAACCAGGAAACAACATCACTGGTGTTAGTGACCGTACACCAATCAAACAACAGTTAGAAATCATGAAACAAGTTCTTCCTAACATGAAGAAAGTCGGTATTCTTTACACTTCAAGCGAAGACAACTCTGTAAAACAAGCCGAAGAAGCTGAAAAAAATACGCGAAAGAATTAGGTTTAGAAGTTAAAGTATCAACAATTGCAAACACAAACGATATTCAACAAGTAACTGAAAGCTTAGCAAGCCAAGTAGATGCTATCTTCGTTCCAATCGATAACACAATTGCAAGTGCAATGGCAACAGTGGTTCAAGTAACAGATGCAGTTAAAGTGCCAGTATTCCCTTCAGCTGATACAATGGTTGCTGACGGTGGAGTATTAGGTGTAGGTGTTGACCAATACCAAATCGGTGTAGAAACAGCTAAAGTAGTTGTAAAAGTTCTAAAAGGTGCAAACCCAGCCGATACACCAATCACATTAGCAAACAAAGGTGTTGTTTATGTCAACGAAGAAAAAGCGAAAAAATTAGGCATTACAATTCCAGAAAGTATCTTAAAAGATGCACAAAAAGTAACACCAACAAATAAATAAGATAGTTTAGAAACGTTGATATGATAACAACTCTAAGAGGGGATGATTCATACACAATATGACTTAAACGTCATATTGATCGTTTCAGAGGAGGATCGAAATGGATTTAGTAATTTCTTCGATTTCTCAAGGGATATTATGGGGCGTATTATCTCTCGGGTTATTCATTAGTTTTCGAATTTTAAATATTGCAGATATGACGACTGAGGGGAGCTTTCCTCTGGGGGCTGCGACTTGTGTGATTTTGATTCAACAAGGGGTGAACCCATTCTTAGCAACGCTTGTAGCGATGATTGCCGGAGCGCTTGCTGGTGGGGTGACAGCGTTCCTTATGACTGTTTGTAAAATTCCAAGTTTATTAGCAGGATTTTAACAATGACGTCTCTTATCCATTAACCACGTGTGATGGGGAAAGCGAATATCACACTTCTTGGACAAGATACGATTTTTCAGTGTCTTTTTCAAAACTAGGCTTACCAAAGTATTTTGACATTATCATTATGGGGCTTGTCGTGATTGGGATTTTAATCTTCTTGATGTATTGCTTCTTCAAAACAGAATTTGGACAAGCACTGATTGCGACAGGGGACAACGAAAAGATGGCACGCGCGCTTGGAATCAACACGCGTAAAATGACGGTATTTGGCTTGATGCTCTCAAACGCACTCATCGCCTTAGCCGGTGCGATTTTAGCACAAAACAATGGATACGCAGACGTAAACTCAGGTCTTGGAACCATCGTTATTGCTCTAGCTGCGATTATTATCGGTGAAGTGATTTTCGCAGACGAATCATTCGTTGGACGTCTTGTCTGCATCCTTTACGGATCAATTATTTATCGTTTACTATTAATGCTTGTGTTGTTACTCAATGTCTTCCAAGCAAATGACTTCAAACTTATCTCAGCAGCACTGATTGCATTCTGTTTAACAGTGCCACAAACAAAGAGCTGATTCAGCAAAAAAAGCACACGTCATAGAAAGGGGGAAAACTAAATGAGTATTGAAATTCAACACTTATCAAAAACATTTTTCCCTGGAACTTCACGTGAGCATAAGGCACTAAAAAACGTCAGCTTATCCATTCAAGAAGGTGACTTCATTACGATTGTCGGCGGAAATGGGGCTGGGAAAATCGACTTTCCTAAACGCGATTGCTGGTACTTTTGCTTTGGACGAAGGAACAATCTCGTTTGAGCCATCAAATCGAACAGACTGCAGACTTTGAACGTGCGGCTCACATTAGCCGTGTTTTCCAAGACCCAATGCAAGGAACGGCTCTCGTATGACAGTGGCTGAAAAACTTAGCCTTGGCAAATCGTCGTGGTCAAAAACGTAGCCTGTTTAAAACATCTTCTAAAGAAGAATTACAACAATTCGAGGCCTTACTAGTCCCTCTAGGACTAGGTTTAGAAGACCGTCTTCATACAGAAATCGGACTATTATCAGGAGGACAACGTCAAGCCATTTCACCCTCATGGCAACGATGAACGCTCCCTCAACTATTACTGTTAGACGAACATACAGCAGCGCTTGACCCGAAAACACAGCGCAAGATTATGCAGAAAACACAAGAAACCATCGAAGAAAAGAACTTAACCGCGCTTATGATTACACACAATCTATCTGACGCGATTCATTTTGGGAACCGACTCATTGTCATGCATCGTGGTGAAATCGTCCGCGATTTTGCAAAAGAGGAAAAAGCAGCATTAACAGAGGAAGAATTATTCAGATTAATGAATGCCCTCGATGAAGCAGACTTACAAGGTGAATAAAATAATGGAAGAAGTGAAAGAATTTTCATTTTCTTCCTTTTTTTATGGTCAGACTTTGATATAATGAAAGAGAATAAATCGAAAAAGGATGAGTGCAAGTGGAATTTTGGAGTCAGTTGAACTCTAGAAGATATCGCAAAATCAGGGTATATTGCTATTGGCGCTTTTGATTGGTGTCCTGGCAGGGAAGTGCAGTTAGTTTATTTAGATATATGATTGGTTTTATTTTAGAACAAGTAGTGACCATGTCTATTCGTTTTTAAGAGAACAACCGCAATGGATTCCGGCATGGATTCTGTTTAGCCTTGTAATGGGCGTTATTTTTAGGACAAATCGTCAAGAGTGATCCCGATATTAAAGGAAGTGGGATTCCACAAGTAGAATTGCAACTTCAAGGGAAAGATGGATATGAATTGGTGGTCTGTCTGCTGGAAGAAATTCGTCGGTGGAGCGATTTCATTGGTTCAGGGCTCTGCTTGGACGAGAAGGTCCTTCGATTCAATTAGGAGCATCGGTTGACAAGGTGTGCAGAGACATTTAAGGCCAAACCGTGTTCAGAAAAATGTATTTATTTCTAGTGGAGCAGGTGCCGGACTAGCTGCTGCGTTTAATGCACCGATTGCAGGATTGATGTTTGTATTGGAAGAAGTACATCATACCTTCAGCCCACTTGTTGCCGTGACGACTCTAACTGCAGCGATTATTTCCAACTTTATTTCATTAAATGTAGTTTGAATCCATCCATCGTTAAATCTTGAGAACGACCAACGATTTCCGATGGAATATTATGGATACGTTGTTTTGCTTGGCATCATCCTAGCGATTTTCGGACTAGCGTATCATCGTATCACATTAGCCTTGCCAAAAGATTTACAAGACTCTCTTTCCGAAAGTGGCACCGTATAATTACTGCATTATTGCCTTTCATGTTGATTATTCCTCTTGGAATATGGAATCCGCAGTGTTAGGTGGCGGTGGGGAGTTAGTATTAGCACTCGTTAAAGAAAATCACACTGTTCAATTTTTAGTTGGCTTTATTTGTGATTCTGTTTTGTCTACTCAATGATTTCATACGGAACAGGACTTCCTGGTGGAATCTTCTTACCAATCCTTTTCTCTAGGAGCGCTTCGATTAGCCTACGCAGAATTCTTAATTGATTTCTTAGGTGTGATCCAAGCGTATGCGTGAGCTTTGTGTTCTTTGCGATGGCGGGATACTTTGCAGCGATTGGGGAAAGTCCCTCTAACAGCCTTACTACTTGTAACAGAAAATGGTAGGTGGATTGAACCAATTAATGCCACTTGGAATTTGTACATTAGTGGCGTATATCGTGGCTGACTTCTTGAAGATGGATCCAATCTATGAAGTGTTAGCAGAACGTTTAGATAAAAGAACATTCAACGGAAACAAAAAGGAGAGCGTACAACCTTCGAAGTGCCCGTAATGGTGGATAGTCCACTAGTTGAAAAAGCGATTCGCGATATTCAGTGGCCGCAAGAAATTATCATTGCGACCATGCGACGTGGCGCCAAGAAATGATTGCTCGCGGGGATACGGTTATTCGTAGTGGCGACATTCTAATTGTGGTCTGTGATGAAGGAATAGTTGGAAAGATGACGGAAGAGATGACGCATCTAGTGACAGCTCCCTAGAGTTCTTTTCACAATAAATGGTATACTGAGAAAAACAAAGAGGTGATATTGATGAGCGGACAAAAAAATGAATTAAAGAAAAATCTTAATCGATACGTAAGAAGGAATCAAACATGGTGTTTATCTTCCTAACAGGTTTGATTCTATTTATGGCGGTATTCATTTATCGTAGTTTCGCACAATCAACGAAGAAGCCTGCGGAAAGTCGACAAGAGCAGATTATTAAGATGCAAGAACAAATCGATGAACAAGAGGAACGAATTAAGCAATTGAAGAACAAATTAAACAGTTGCAAGAAAAATCAAATTAGATGACAACCACCCTTGGACGGATGAATCGTTCAAGGTGGTTTTTGTAAAGAATGAAATGTATCATTTTTGATACGTATCAAAAATGATACATACGTACTTTTTGAAAAATATGTTGTAATTGTTGATGTAGGGTAGTAGAACGTTCCTCGTGAAGCGTGTGCCCGTCAAGATAAAGGGAATACGGTACTTGATTTGAACAGCTTCAATGCTTGCTAGTTTTCCAAAGGTCGCAATAATATTGCCACCTGAAAAAGGAGTGTCTACTCGAGTGGATAAGCCTTCTTCGTGGAAGAGAGTTTGGAGTTGCTCCAGAAGCTCTTCGCTAATGGTTTGTTTCCTACGCGTCCCTATAATAATGTCGCTTGTTTGAAAAAGCTGGTCATCATAGCTATGCAAATCAATCAATAGCACTTTGGAATATTGCTCTAATTTTTGATGAAGCAAACTCTCTAAGTGGTGATAGTAGGGCGTGTAATACCGTTTCAACCAGTCCGCTTGTTTTTGCTTGGACGGATAGTTGTAAAATAGCTGATGTCCTAGTTCATCTATTCTTGGAATGATTGGTTGAGTTGCTTTTCCTGTGCGTGGTTTAAAACGATTCACATCTACAATATATCGAGACACAGTGGCTACTAGAGTCGTCTCCAAAACGGGGCAACAAGTTCTGGAAGAGCCCAGTCCGTATGCTCACGCTTGGATGTCTGATTACAAAGTGGGACAATGTCTTGTGGAATGTCCGTTCCACTATGCGGAATCGAAATGACAAGAGGAGAATTCGTTTGTTTATGAATGACTTGCACCGGGGCACCTTCTTTCGTTTTTCAATATTCCTAGTATAGCAAACGAACCGGAGATTGTGTATAATGGATACTATCGAAAAGGAGTGACTTTTATGGCTGAAATTAAATTAGTACCAAGAAGTGAAGTAGATCCTTCTATTACATGGGATATGACTTTACTTTATCCAAGCGACGAAGCATTTTATGCAGAGTTGGACAACTTAAAGAAAGAAATGAAAGCTTTCAAAGAAAAATACGAGAACAAATTAGGAGATTTAGAAGTATTAGATGAAGCGATTCGCAAGTACGAAGCGATTGAATTAGCAGTGTATCGCGCTTCTCATTATGCGGAATTACCAATGACGGTTGACCGTTTAAATCCGAAAAGTGGTGGAAATTGCCACAGCGTTTGAAGCAGTGAGCGTATCTTATGCGGAAAAACATGAGCTTTTGTGATGACAGAATTGATTTTCATTAGACGAGGCCTTTTAAAACTCAGTTCTGTAGCAGAGAAGAGACCAGACTTAGCATACTTTGTAGAAAAAGTGATTCGTCAAAAGAAACATACGCTCTCAAAAGATGCAGAACAAGTGCTATCAAACTTAAGCAGCTTACCAAGTTTCTATCAATTATATGAAGTAACAAAACACGAAGATATGCAATTCGAGTCATTTGAAGCAAATGGCAAGACACTTGAAAATAGCTTCGTATTATACGAAAACTTACACGAAATGGACCCTGATAAAGAAGTGCGTCGCGATGCGGCTAAGAGCTTCTATAAAACATTAAACGCATATAAAAATACAGTTGCTAATGAATATATTTCTCAATTGAAGAAAGAAAAAATGATGGCAACAATGCGTGGATACGACAGTGTCATTGACTACTTATTAGACGAACAAGATGGAGACCGTGGATTATACGACCGTCAAATTCGTATGCTGATGACAGACCTAGCTCCTCATATGCAACGCTACATTAAATTATTAGCGAAAGAACACGGCATCTCTGATATGCAATTCATGGATGCAAAAATCAACTTGGATCCAGAGTTCGAAGTGGATATGACGATTGAAGAATCTCGCGAGTATTTGAAGAAAGCTCTAGGCATTCTTGGCGAAGACTACAAAGCGATGATTGATGAAAGTTATGATAAACGCTGGACAGACTTCCCACAAAACATTGGTAAGAGTACTGGGTGGATTCTGTGCGACTGTTCCTAATGTTGCTGGATTTATCCTATTATCATGGACTGGTAAATGAACGAAGTATTCGTGTTAGCGCACGAATTAGGGCATGCATACCACTTCATGTCAACAGGGAAACATCAATCTATTTTTAAACAATGAATGTTCATTATACTTCGTTGAAGCTCCTTCAACATGTAATGAAGTGATTGTTTCAAACTACTTACTTAAAACAAGCACAGATGCTCGTTTCAAACGTTGGGTCATCAGCAATATGATTAGCCGTACGTACTTTCCACAACATGGTAACGCACTACATGGAAGCTGTGTACCAAGATCGTATTTACAAGATGATTGATAATAACGAAATGTTGAACGCGGATGTATTATCAAATGTGAAAAAGAAGTGATGCAAGAATTCTTCGGCGATAGCCTTGTTGTAAAACGAAGGAGCAGAGTTAACTTGGATGCGTCAACCTCACTATTACATAAGGGTTATATCCATATACGTATTCAGCTGGTCTCACAATCGGAACTGCGATTACAACCAAATCGAAGAAAAACCTGAACATGCTAAAGTGTGGTTAGATACTTTATCTAAAGGTGCGAAGTATGTCTGCCAAAGATTTAGCGATTCATGTGGGTTGCGATGTTTCAACAGATGAACCATTGAAACAAGCGATTGCTTACGTTGGACATTTAGTAGACCAATTAGAAAGCTTAACAGCAGAATTAAAAGCATAATCGATAATAGTCAAAAAACGCGCTACAATCGTAGCGCTTTTTGTGTTGTGACTATGAATCAAAAAGGCGGTGAAATATATATTAGAATCATTACGTAGTTGCAATGATTGCAAAATGTTCAATAAAAATTCACTTATTTTCCCCAACCTTAATCATCTACCAAAAGAATTTCGCACTGAGCGCCCACCGTATCTTGGAATGAATCGACAGGAGCTTGATTGGTTACGATATAATCAATCGCGTTGTAATTCGATAGTTTAAAGTAATGACTCGTATTGAATTCTTGAGTGGTCTGCCATTAAGATAGTCACATCTGAATTGATATCATCTGTTGCTTAAAGAGAGCCTGACTATGATTGGCCCTCATAAGCAAAACGGTCGAGACCTCGACAACTCATAAAGCAAATATCTGCATGGAAGTTATTGATAAAACCTCGTTGCAAAAGTCTCCCAAAGCCGAGTTTGTTCCATAACCGATATGTCCTCCGCAAAAGAATAGAGTAATATTTTCACAATTGTTCAATCTACGTGCGATTTCTATCCCGTTTGTACGACACGTAAATTTTGAAGAGTTCTAGGTGGTGCGAGCGCGGCATACGTAGATGAACTATCGATAAAAATCGATTGGTTATCTGTTAAGAAAAAGTGGAGGCCGTTTCGCTATTTGTTGTTTTCCCTGAGTTTCTTCATGGCTTTCAGCTATCGTAAGCGTATTCGATATTGTTTGTTGCAACAAGTCGAACTTCGCCATGAGATCGTATAACTCTTTCCTTCTTTTTCCAGTTTAATCAGGTCACGCCCTCAATGTAGAGGTGGAGCAGTACATCAACGCTTCCAATCGGAAGGTAGAGATGATTTTTCTTTTCGCGAGAATGTCCATAATCGAGACATTCTGCTCGAAGCATACCATAATAAAAACCCCCTAGTTGAACGATTTTTGAACATTTATGAACAAATTATAGCACAAAACCTGAAGGATGTCTCAATAGCGCTTACATATTGTATCCGCTTTCTTTAATTGCTAAGATAGAAATCAGAAAGGGATGATACTATGACTTTTGATGAACAAGTAGTACGCGAACAAATTTGTAGACGTGTGTCATAAAAATGTGGCAACTAGGATGGGTTGCTGCCAATGACGGAAACGTTTCAGTTCGTATTGATGAGGATACCATCATCGCAACACCAACAGGTATCAGTAAGAGTTTTTATCACTCCTGAAAAACTCGTTAAATTAAATATGAAAGGAGAAGTGATTGAAGCTAACGAAGGTTTCCGTCCTTCAAGCGAAATTAAAATGCATATTCGCTGCTATGAAGAACGCGACGATGTGGAGAGCTGTTGTTCACGCTCATCCACCAATTGCAACTGGATTCACATTAGCACATATTCCATTAGATACTTATTCACTAATTGAAAAGCGATTGTTATTTGGTTCAATTCCAATTACACCATTCGGGGTTCCTTCCAACAATGGAAGTTCCAGATGCGATTACACCATACTTACAAGAACACGACGTGATGTTACTTGAAACCATGGTATTAACAGTGGTAGTGATGTGATTACAGCATACCACAGAATGGAAACATTAGAACTCGTGGCTAAATCAACATTCCACGGAAGATTGTTATTACTAACAAAAAGGCATTGAAGAAAAGAAATCTAAGAGAAAAATTAGAGCAAATGTTCAAGATGCAGCGAAAACTACAAAGTAACAGGACGTCACCCAGGATACAAGAAATACAATCCAGACGGAACTGTTCGTGAAGTGTAGAAAATAGGAGGAATAAAATGATTCAACATCCACGTATTGGGATTCGCCCAACTATTGACGGTCGTCGCCAAGGAGCTTCGCGAATCGTTGAAGTTCAAACAATGAATATGGCGAAGAGTGTAGCTGCTTTAATCGAGTCTCACATTGAAAATATCCTGATGTGCTAACCAGTTGAATGTGTAATTTCACCCATCAACAATTGGTCGTACCAGAAGCAGCAGCGTCTCACGAATTGTTCAAGAAAATCAACACGTGTGTGCAATAATCACTGTAACACCATGCTGAAAGTGCTATGGTAGTGAAACAATGGATATGTCTCCGATATTCCACATGCTATTTGGGGATCTCAACGAACTGAAAGACCAGGGGCTGTTTACTTAGCAGCAGCTCCTTGCTTCTCACGCTCAAAAAGGAATTCCAGCATTCGGAATTTACTGCAAAAGACGTAAAAGAAGCAACAGATACAGAAATTCTGAAGACGTTAAAGAAAATTCATGTTATAAGAGCAGCTCTTTCACAGTTTAATGAGAGATGAGCAGCCACTTATCAATGGGTAGTATCAATGGGTATCGGTGGTTCTATCGTAGATCCCGTAACTTCTTCCAAGAATACTTAGGGAATGCGTAATGAATCAGTAGATACGACTGAATTCAATCACTGTATCGATCGTGGCATGCACGATCACGAAGAATTGAACGCGCGCTTAAATGTGAAAGAAAACGTTAAAGAAGGATTCGATCACAACCGTGAAGACTTTGTTTTAAGCCGTGAAGAAAAGATAAACAATGGGAATTTCCGTGGATTAAGATGTTCTAATTGACGTGACTTAATGATTGGTAACCCAAGACTTGTGAACTTGGCTTCGAAGAAGAAGCAGTTGGTCACTACGCTCTTGTTGGTGATTCTACGTCAACGTCAATGGACAGACCACTTCCTAACGGAGACTTCATGGAAACATTCCTAAATACTCAATTTGACTGGAACGGAATTCGCAGACCATACATCTTCGCAACTGAAAATGATGCGTTAAACGGTGTATCAATGCTATTCAACCACTTATTAACAAAGCTACCCACAAAATCTTTCAGGATGTCTCGTACTACTGGAGTCCAGAAGCTGTTGAACGTGTACAGGACATAAACTTGAAGGTCATGCTGAAAATGGATTCTGTACACTTAATTAACTCTGGTTCTTGTACATTAGACGGTACTGGTCAAGCTACAAGAAACGGTGAACCAGTAATGAAACCATTCTGGGAATTAGAACAAAGTGAAGTAGATGCAATGCTTGCAAATACTCGACTTCCAGCAGCTAACCGTGAATACTTCCGTGGCGGCGGTTACTCAACTCGCTTCTTTATCTAAAGGAAATATGCCCTGTGACAATGGTTCGCTTTGGAACTTATTGGAAAGGCGTTTGGACCAGTATTACAAATTGCTGAAGGATACACACTTGAATTACCTGAAGATGTACACCATGACATTGATAAACCGTAAGGATCCAGGTTGGCCAACAACTCTGGTTTGCTCCCCGCTAACAGGGTAAAGGCGCATTCAAGTCAGTATACGATGTAATGAATAACTGGGTGCAAACCACTGGTGCTATCACTTATGGACATATCGGTGCTGACCTTATCACTCTTGCTTCAATGTTACGCATCCCTGTAAATATGCATAACGTTGCTGAAGAAGATATCTTCAGACCTAAGAACTGGTCATTATTCGGAACAGAAGATTTAGAATCAGCTGACTACCGTGCATGCAACTATTAGGACCATCCATAAGTAAGAGAAAGGAGAGACTAAAATGACAAAAACAATTATTTTAGCCTGTGTCGGTGGATTAACAAGCATATGCTCGTTGAACGCATTCAAGAAGTAATTTATCGTGATAAATTAGATTACCATCTTACTCAGTAGGGATTACTGGGATTGATATCTAAAAATATTGATGTCTTATTATTAGGACCTCAACTAGCTTATTTAGAAGAAAAAGCAAAATCTTCACTTCATGTTCCAGTTGCTGTAATTTCAGACGATGACTTTGAAAACATGCGCGGAGAAGAAGTTCTAAAACAAGCGATTGAATTATTAGGTTGCTCAATGAGCGAAACAAAAAGCAGATACGCAAACGATTGATGCAACTCATTGTCAAAAGTAGCAAAGTAACAACTTTAGCAATGCAATCCGTTAAGAGTGCTCTCAGGTGATATTTCATCTGCAAGAGGCCCCTTGATGAAGCAAGAGTTAAAGGAGTTGAAGCGCATAATGTTCAAACAGAAATGATTCAGCAAGAAATAAGAGGAGAGGGCGCTAGTCCAACACTTCTTTCCGTTCATGCGCAAGATCATTTTATGAACAGCCACTTGCTGCTAGAAGTTGTAAACATCATTGTAAATCAACAAGAACAAATAGAAACGCTGAAAAAGAGCGTATTACAAAACTGGAAATAGGTAGGTGAAAATGCATGAGTAATCCAGTTATTCTTGAAAATGAAGGGAAATTGTGAAATCGTTTGACCTGTAAAAGTTTTAAAAGGTGGTAGACTTGACCCAAGAACAGGTGAAGTCACACGCGCTAATGGGCAGAAACGGCTGGTAAAATCCACTTTGATGAAAGTATTGACAGGTATTTACGGCGCGAATGAAGGAACGATCTCACTCATAACGGAAAAACAAGTGAATATCTCAGCCAAAAAGAGGCTATGGACGATGGGATTGTAATCGCACCAAGAGTTGAATATGATGAACCACTTCAACAGTGGCTCAAAACATCTTCATCGGTCGAAGAAATTAATCAAGGTCTCTTCATCAACGATAATGCCGGGAAATAAAAAGGCAAAAGAATTATTCAAATTGTTGAAACTGGATATTAATCCACAAGAAAAAGTGGGAAACTTAACAGTTGGTAAACAACAATGGTTGAAATTACAAAGCATTGTCAATGGATGCTAAGATTATTGTTTTTCGACGAACCAACAGCAGCGTTAATAGAATCAGAAAATTCAATGAATTATTCGCAATTATTGATGACTTATGCTAAAGGTGTAGGAATTATCTATATTTCGCACCGCATGGACGAAACGTGCCCGTGATGGACGGATGTAATGCATATGAGGATTTCGGGAATATGTTGAAACTGTAAATACAAAAGAAACTACAAAAGTGACGTAGATCATCGCACTGATGGTTGGTCGTACTACTATACGAAGATCCGAAAGTGGCTCTGGTGTACCAGAAGGAGCACCTGTTGCATTAGAAGTGGAACACTGGGAAACTCAGGAAGCGTACGTAAAGATAAAGTTGAGCTGTGTGCCTCACAAAGGTGAAAATCAGGGTTTCTCTGGGATTACCGGAGCGGGCCGAACAGAAAGTAGCCTGTCAAGTCACTTCATTCGGAGCGGATAAGTAAAGATAGCGGAAACTGGGAATTAAAAATTAATGGCGAAGAGGCTATAGATATTAAAACCTCAAGAGATGCTATTAGAGAAGGTGGCTAATGGTTCTCTTCAGAAGACCAGTAAATCGTTATGGATAGTATCGTTGATATGACCATTGCCACCAACACAGTAATGACAAACTCCTCGATAAGTACATTGAGCGGTGGTTTCATCGATGACGGTGAAACTATCAAAGCCAGTGATGAACCCAGCTAAACAACCAGCAGAACGAAAAACTACCATCATCGAAACAACTAGTTCGGAACTTATCAGGTGGGTAAATCCAATGTGCAAAGTTATGTTATTGCGAAAATGGCTATGGAACAAAATAGCGGTTATCTCTCACTTTTTGACGAGAAACTAACTCTTGAGGAATTGATGCAAAGTTGGTGAAACGAAAAGTGAAACGCACCTCATTAATGTGAATGAAACTAGTAGCCTGCTGAGGAAACAATCATTATGATTTTCTTCCAGAGCCACAGAACCCATGTATGCGAGTCGATCGTATTGTTGCCGCGGTGGAAGGACGCGAAAACAGGGGAACTTGATATCAGTCGGTTAACTCAAGAAACGTATCCTCGCTTTCAGCACGCAGATCGATAATCGAAGAGAGGTATTGATATGGAAGAGGAAAAAGTCCCTCATGGACGAAACTGGTACAGACTCAGTTGATTGCTATTACCGCATTAATCGCGCTCGATCGTGATTACATTCTCCTTTGCAGCTCTGGCGAATCGTTCCGTTCGTCTGCCTAGATGCGGTCAGCATTTTAGACGCATTCCTTTATTGCTACTGGTTCTCAGCAATTGTATTATTCGCTGGTTATCACCGGCAGTCTGATCTTATCAATCGGGTAGCAGTAATGATGCGCTCTGCCATCGCTGGTGGAGTGCCCATAACTAAAAATGAAGTCTATTATGGCCAGCATTGTTGGCAAGTATTAGCGATTGGGCGTATTTGGATTATTCCAACGAATTTCTAATTATGCGAAATTCTGATCGCCACCATTCATCGCAACCACTTGCACAACACCGATGATTTCACGCGGTTTTAAGCCTCGTTCGTATCAAACGTACAGCGTAACGTTCCCTACTTACGTGGAACTGGTGAAGGCTGGGGCAGACTTATTCAGAACGCAAGATAATTTCTCCGACTCGGGCCGACTGTCTTGATTGTCGTCAGCGATTATTGCAGCCATTGTAAACAAAAGCCATTGGTCGTTGCATCTATGCGTCATCGGTTCAAATACAGCAGTTTTCTGGCCAGACTTTCAGGTGTAAATGTGCGTTATCAAATGGGAAGGCATGGCTTATGTCATCAGTGGACTTCTCAGCAGGTTTAGCTGGTATCGGCATACGCTGCAAAATTCTATTCAACTATCCTTCCTGGCACAGGGAATCTGGTGGCGGAACTTGCGATGCCATCAGCCGGAGTAGTTGTCGGTGGTACTTCACTTGCCGGTGTTGGTTCAGTTGTTGGTGGCCAACTACCGGGTATCTCACTGGGTGTCTGTCTTGAAGATTGGTTTACCATACATCGACTGTACAAATCACGCTCATCAATTATTCATCGGCAGGTTTCAAGTTGTAATCGTTGCCGTTTACTCTGGATATCTTAATCCGCATGAACAAGATAGTCGGATGCCGACACAATGGAGTTGGGAAGTACACCTTCAAAGAAATGGCGTGCGCAAAAGACATATAAAGGAGAAAATAAAATCAGTTTTAAAGATCGTTCATTTACATGCTATTGCAACTCTAGCCAGGGAAGCTTCATGCTTTATTAGCAGCGATGCTTCAAAATAAATCAAATGCTGACGGTGGAAATAATAAAGCTCAAGCAAGTGCTGGAGACTCCCAAAGTAGAAGTGATTGCATAAAGCGTTCCTAAACATGACTTCTGGAAAGCTGTAAACAGCGTTATTGACAGCAGCTCAAGAATTAGGTGCTAAAATTACTCGTGGGACCCTCGAAATGATAACAGCAATGAACAATTGGTCACCCAATTAAACAAATGCGATCAACAAAATCCAAAAGCACTCGCTTTAGCTGGCATTAGACACTGAAGCAGGAATTAGGACAGCGATTTCAACAAGCACAATCTAAAACATTCCTATTATCGGATTTGACCTAGGTCTCCTGCGGAGCACCAGAAGGAGCTTATCAAAGCTACTGCATCAACAGACAACCATGCTGCTGGTGGCGTAACGCTACAAGTTGAACACTTTATTCAACGCTATTACTGAAAAGACGTCGGCGACAAGAAAGTTCGTATCGGGTTGTTTCTCAAGAAGTTAACTCACTACTTCAATCACTCAAAGAACGTAAAGGTTTCATTGATAAACATGGTTGAACTGTTAAACAGGCATTAAAACTGCAGTAACTGGACGATGACAAAATCTCAAAACGATGTAGCTGAAGCCTGATGCCAGCGTTGTTGGTCGAAGCTCGTGTTCCAGCCCGGGCGGCAGACGATGCCGCAGGTGGAAAACTGAAGCTGCTACAGGTTCTTGAAAAGCATAGACACCTTATCGCACCTAGCGGTCTGCATAAACGAATTGGCCAGCAGTAGCTAAATCAATCAACGCCACCGGCGGTCTCCAAAGAATCTAAAACTTGTGCAGCATGCGATTCCTTAGCTGTTGGCTCTCGACCTCAGGTGCATCATGCAACAAGATGCTATCCGTAAAAGGAATCTTTCGTTGCTGTCGTAACCACGACCCAGTTCAAATCAGCTACTAAGCCGTTAAATCAGGGCAATCGCCGCAGCCGCTTAAAGGTGAAAACAGCTAAAGACGTGGATACTGGTTCTTAAAATGGTGCATGACGCTAAGAACATCGATAGCGAAGAAAAATCAAAGCTTTACTATACGAATAAAAAATAGGATTAGTAATGGAGGAGAAAAACATGAGCTTGATTAAATTATTAGCCACGATTTAGGCGCAAGTTCAGGACGTAAGTGCAGGTTGACGGCGGACGGGCACTCCCTCCAATTATCAGAGGTTCATCGGTTCAAAACGAACCGGTGAATCTTAATGATGGTTTGTATTGGAATTTGTTGCACTTGTTTGGAGAAATTACAAAGGAATCAAGAAGGCTCTTAAAGATTCGATTCCGATTCGTTCCATCTCTGTTGGATACATGGGGAGTAGACTGCGCCTATCTGTATCAAATGGAGATTTGCTCTATCAACCACATTGTTACAGAGATAATCGAATGGGTCGATACGAGGACACTTTATAACGCTATCTCGAAGAAAGAATTATTCCAAAAACAGGTGTGCAGCCTGCAACTATTAATACGGTCTTACAAACGGTCTACAGATTTGCAAGAAAACCACAATTAAGAAATATCGTTCAACGCGTGTTGTTTATCCCAGATTTAATCAACTACTTACTCAGGTGTACTCTCAAATGAATACACGACAAAGTACAAGGGATTATTGACATTCGACAAGACTTCAGAAGAAGTATTTAACGCTTTGATATTCCGCGTAAATGGCTTACAACGCCAACGAAGAATGGTGAAGTTTTTAAGGACACTATCACCACGTACCAACAGTTGAAAGTGATCCGTTTGACGTGATTGCAGGCTGGACATGACACAGCTGCTGCAGTATTTTGCGATTCCATATGAACATGAAAAGGGCACTGTCTTTATTTCATGGTACTTGGTCGCTTGTTGGAACAGAATCTGATGAGCCTGTTAACGGGATGAAGCATTTGCCTCGGGACTATAAATGAAGGATGTTTTGATGGTGTTATCGTCTCATAAAACACAAATAGAATGTGGATTATTCAAGAATTACAACGCGACTGGCGCTTGCAAGGGAAGAAGTTGGCTTTTAAGGTGAAATGGTCACATTAGTTTGAAGAAGTAATGGATAAATCAAAACTTGATTCATCCAAATGACCCAGTTTTCGCTTCTCCTGAGAAATGGAAACAAAAATTAAAGAATGGTGTAAAGTGAGTGGACAAAAAGTGCCGCAAACGAAAGGTCAATCATTGTTCGTAAGTCGTTCTAGAAAAGCTAGCTTTAACTTATCTAGAACAATTACTCAATTAGAATAATTGACAAACACGAAATGACAACTGTTCAAATGTCGGCGGAGGCATTCAAAATAAATTGCTTTGCCAGTTAACAGCAGACTTTACAGGACGTACAGTTATTACAGGATCGGTAGAAGCGAGTGCACTTGGAAATATATCTGTCACAATGCTAATCCCCTTGAGTGATGATTTCAAGTCGCAAAGAAGTTACAAGACATTATCAAGGCTTCAGAACCTGTACGTTATGAAAGTCGTGTGATTGAGAATTTAGAAGAAATTCGCTTGAAATTCAAATTAAAGTGAAGAGAGGAATTCAGTAATGTTAAAACAAATTCCAAAATTTTAAGCCCAGAACTTGTGAAATATTTAATGGAGATGGGACATGGAGATGAATTGGTACTTGTGGACGCAAACTTCCCAGTCATCGTATCGGCCAACGAGTGATCTTGTGTGGACGGACATGGTGTTCCAGTGGCTTTTAGAAGCAATTCACAAGCACACATTAGATACTTACAGTTCATATCAAGCAGGATTAATGCAAAGTCGTTCCCGAGCATCCAACAGTTCCGGGTGATTTGGGATGAATATAAACGTTGTCTCTAGAAGAAAAGTCACCCAGGAGCAGCGATTAAAGAGTTCGAAACGATTTGAGTTTTACGAACAAGCTAAAGACGCTTTATCTAGTGATTCAAACAGGAGAAAAAGCCTTGTACGGAAACATCATCTGAAAAAGGTGTTTTATAAATCATTTACTAGTTAGAGAGAAAATATAACAATATTTTATGTAACCAGCAATTAACTTAATTGAAGAGAGTCGTTAAAGAAATTGGACCTTACGTAAAAGAATTAGGATATCATAAAGCTCTTTAGTACCCAGGATAAATTTATCGAATCAGTGATATTCTTCCAAAGTAACAGGACCTTGAAGAAGTTGCAGTGTGTGACTTCAGTTGTCTACTCTGATGTGTCCAAAACCCAACTTGTAAAACGTTAACGATGGGGTTAAGTTGCAGTGCGCAAAGAAAACACTGTGACTTCATTGTCAGCTTAGGTGGTGATCACTCAAGACTGTGCAAGTTGTATTTCAGTAATTGCAGCATCAAAACGGTGGTAAAACCTCAAGACTACGAAGGATTACACAAATCACAAAAGGCTACTTAAGAAGTTGCTATCAACACAACTTTCGCCGCAGGTACTTCAGCTGAAATACAATCAACTACGTATCACAGACGAAGAAAGAAAAAGTTAAAATGGTATGGTTGATAAAAACAGCCTAGCTTTTAATCTCTGTAAACGACCGAATTAATGGAAATTAAACCAGCAGCATTAATCAGTAAGCAACAGGTATGGATGCTTAACTCACGCGGTTGAAGCTTTAGTAACTCCAAAAGCCATGGTGTTATTAAGAAATTGTCAAATGGCAATTGAATTAATTGAAGAAAGGCTCTACCACGTGCGGTTAAAGATGGCCATGACATCGAAGCTCGTGAAGGTATGTGAACGCAAATCTTCTTAGGCGGTATGTCATTCAACAACGCTGGACTAGGATATGTTCACCAATGGCTCATCAATTAGGTGCTGCTTACAAACTCCACACGGTGTATGCTGTGTGCTATGTTATTACCAGCAACGAACGCGAAAATGCAAAATGCCCCAGCGTATTCCGCAGATGTTGCAAAAGCTTTTAGGTTTGCCAAACTGAAGGTAACTGATGAAGAATGCAGCATATGCAATCAAAGAACAAAACTTTCGAAACAAGGAGAATTCTAAGAAATTAACTGAATTAGGAATTGGAAGAAAAGACTTCGACTTCGAATATCTATCTAAGAATGTGTTAATCGATGCTTGTGCACCAGGTAACCCATTCATGCCAATATTAGAAGAAACAATTGCTTTTACAAAGAATTGTTCTCTAATCGGTAAAAACAAAAATATTCGTATAGTTTTAAACGTGGCACATACCCCCAGTGAAACGTCATACCCACTGTTTTATTTTCACGGAAATTTATGAAAACGTATTAATTTGAAGCCATATTTAATGAAACCCTGTCTAGTATTAAGATATTAAGTATTTAGAGGAACTGAATGATAGGTTAATTTCTTACTGGGCATGGACAATTTGAAGGCGGAGGACAAGCAAGCGAGACGCATCGCTGGAAACAAGCGGCATATCGCGTAGTACCATTTTTAGAAGCGATCCAATGGATGCCTTTGAAAATAATTTAAGAAATGCAATGGCTGAATTGCAAGAAGAAACAGGGCGGACGTTATATTTGCGGACCTTAGGAGGAAGTCCACGGCCAAGCAGTGTTGGCTTCATGATTTTGAAAATGTGGAAGTTGTTGTTGGAACAAATTACCAATGCTGATTGAAATTGCAATGTTACGTGAATTTGCTGCAGTGCGCAAGACGTGGTAACACAAAAAGCTTATTAGTTGGTAAAGAAGTTTAATCCAACAAGTAAGTTTATCAACGATTCAAAATAATGACATTGATGAATTTGATGACGAGATGGATTTAATGACTGCCAATATTATTTTAAAGTTCCTTACGTTTATCGTATCTTTCGTTGTAATTTTAGGGATTTATTATTTTCTCAAGAAAAATATGAAACGTCAACAACAGTATTTGAAAATTACAATAGCTACTGGCAAGTTGGAAACGTTGGTTCAAAGGAATGATATATGGCACTGTAAAGAAAGTTGATGAAGAAAAGTGGATGTTGAGATCAAAGGTGTCGTGATTACGGTATCTCGTTTTGCGATTGAAGTCTTATAAGCGGTGACTGTATGCAATCGATTTTTGAGAGTTTTTATAGAGCTTGACGGTAAGGATTATTTCTATCTGCCATTCTTAAAGACGGTTTATCATATACCGACAGATGACTTAGTGACTTTTAATGCCTTAGACATCGCTTTGTTATTGCATTTTAAACCAGAGCCATTTTCATAGTTTCTTTCCGAGTGATGTGTTGCTATGCGGGTATTTTGTAGGAGCGTTATTCTACGCGCTTGCGACAGTTGCTTATCTGAAAAGTATTTTGCCAAAAGTAGTGGCAAAAGGGAGTTCAAGAAGGAGACTTAAACCAGCGAAGAAATGAACAGCATGAATCCTTACAAAACATTTTCGTTAGTTTAGCAGGAGTTCTGATTATCGCTGAAGTTTCTTTGTCTCAGGAGAGATGGTCAATCGAATGATTATCATTGCGTTTGGTGTCATCGTGACTATCAGTGAACTAGTTCTATTATCGGAAAATCAAATAAAGGGGAAATGGAAGCTTATCTAGTTTTTTTTTATGGAAAAATTTAGGGGGGACTTTTGTTAATTGTGGAAGTTAGTAAATTCAAATATACTCTGTAGAGACTAGTGAGTTGCCCGGACATCAAAGCGGTGAAAAAAGATGTATATATAATGTTTTACAAATTAGCAATACAAAATGTATTAAAAACTCAAAAATGAAGAATTTATTAAAAGTTTTACTTAAAACGCTTCCAAAAATCGAAGAATGGCGTATAATGAATTTAGCTTTTTATGCGAAAGGAGAGCTAGTAATGCCAAATATTTTATTAACACGAATTGACAATCGTATGATTCACGGTCAAGTTGCAACCAATGGTCATCTTACTTTAGGTGCCAACCTACCGCTTGTTGCTAACGATAAAGTAGCTGGCATCCGATGTCATACACGGATATGGTTCCAGCTGGTGCACAAACTCGTTATTTCACTATTGAAAACGATTACGTCATTTGGTGGGGGCAGCAGATCGTCAGCGTTGATTTTCATCATCTGTGAAAATCCTCATGACGTAGTGAAATTAGTAGAGGGAGAAAAGCAATCAAGAAGGTTAACATTGGGAACATGCACATGGCGTGAAGGAAAACGTCAAGTTGCAAAAGGTTGCGGAAGGATGATGCAGATGTTGCTGCATTTAGAAGACTGCAGGAGTTAGGTGTCGAACTCTGAAATCAGAAAGTACCAACTGAAGGAAAAAGAAGACGTTTGAAATTATTCCTAACACTTTTATTTATAAAAGGTCAATGAAGTGCAAGCAAAGTTTTATTCAAATCTTTATTAGTATTCCTTGTAACTTTTGTTGCTGCGATTGACCATCTGCTTTTTAGAATCACTATACTAACCTATCGTGTCGGGTCCAGTTTTATCGGAGCTATTTTTAAGACGTACAAACAGGGTTAGTTGTTGGGGTATCACCAATTAATGACAACGGTAACACAGTCGGTGGGGCACAATCACCCAATGCCGTAATCGGCGGAATTATGGCGACAGTACAGTTATCAGCCTTAAATTAGAACCAGCTGCTGCAGTAGGTGCCGCTGTTCCATTTGCGCTTTAGGTCAATATGGTGTTACTTAATCTTTGCTTACGTCACCAATGATGGCTGTGGCTGATAAGGCGCACACGATGCAAATCCAAAAAGGAATTGCTCGCTTGAACTACTTTACAATGGCTGCATTAGAGCTATCTTTGGTCTTGTAGTTGTATTATTCCTTCGTCGGTGGACAAGCTATCGGGGATACTTTTCTTAACAAAAATCTATTCCTGAATGGTTCATGTCAGGTTTAGGTGCTGCCGGTGGTATGATGCGCTTCGTAGGGTTCGCAATCTTACTAAAAGTAATGGTTTTGAAGAACTATGGGGGCTTCTATTTTAGGTTTTTGTTTAGCAAACATTGTTTCTGCAAGGAAAGCTTAGCGATCTGCATTAGTATTATTAGCGTTCATTGGTTTTGCAATTGTATCGATTTCCAACCAACAAAATTCAAAAACAGCGGGTGCTACATTGTGAACGATGGAGTGTGAAGAAGATGGCATATAATATTCCAGATCTTTATAAAAACCAAACGCCTGCTCCACGCTTAGATAAAGCAACTTTAAACAAAATGGCATGGCGTTCAATTTTTCTTACAATCTTCTTTCAACTATGAACGTATGCAAGCAGGTGGCTGGTTATGTCGGCATTTTACCAGGGCTGAAAAACTACAGACAAAGATGACCGCTGCATCAATGTCTCATAATCTCTAGAGTTCTTCAATACTCACCCATTCTTAGTAACATTCGTACGGGGATTGTATTATCACTTGAACAAACAGCAGATATTCCGAAACAATCCGTGCGGCATGCGTTGCCGCACGGGACCATTGTGGTATCGGTGACGCTTTATTCTGGTCATGTTATTAGTTCCAATCGTAGCCGGTATTTCTCAGACTTTTGCATTAAAAGGAAGCATCGCTGACCATTACTATTCTTAGCGGTATTTAATATCTTCCACCCAATTGTTACCGGTTAATGCATTGGTCTTATAACTAGGAACAGATGCAATCGGTACTTTTGGTATCGCAAATGCCAGAATTACCTGTGCTGCTTCAATCCTAGGGTATTCGTTGTTGGGGCTTTAACTAGCCTTTACGGTGGTACTAAATTAGGAATTCAAATCGCAAACGGTGAAACCAATTGTTATCCAAGCAATCTTAGATGGTGTATTACCAAAATTAATTCCATTAGGAATTACTTTAGACTTTTACTACTATTAGCGCGTAAAAATGGACGCCACATGTTGTATCGTTCTTCTATTAGCGTCGGAATCGGTTTTACATTCTTAGGGAAATGTACTAGAGTTAAATTCTGGGGTTAATCTCTTATCATTAAAATAAGCTAGGCATTGTGCCTAGCTTATATGCTTTTAAAAGTCTTCTTTTAGTAATGGCTTTAATACGATCTGCAAGGAATACGGCAACGACCACCTTTTCCAAGTCAGGAAGAATGAATGACATAAACCGAAGCCAAGAATTTGTTGAAGATCCAAGTTCTTTCCCTTTGTAATCCTATTAATAAAGGTCATAAACGGAATTCCGATGATGAAAATACTTTTCACCGACAAGAGCGGCAATCACTCATCCGAAGATATTGTTGATACTGTTTGACAAATGAAATCACAGAGCTGCAAACTATAAATCCATAATACAAAACCAAATGATGGAGAAATAAATACGCAGTTCCTCCTAATAAGAAAAGTAATAGGAAGTAAACAACCAGCAGCAAAAGCGCCAACTGTGGTAATAATACGATGCCAAAATCACTGTGGTTGTTTGTAGTTGAGAATGGTACTGACCAATCGGAATTTTAAGTAGTTAGATACATAGCAGAGTGTCTTGAAGTGCTATGAGCACAATTATTTTAATTTATATTTTTTCATGAGTTTAACTCTAATCTTTTTAGTTTTCTGGACGAATGCTTACTTCGCCATAAGATATCGAATGGATGGCACCGTCATCGGTTTGGACGATAAGATGCCCATTATTGTCCACGCTTTTTTGCAGTGGCAGGATATGTTTTCTCATACCGCTAATGACATTGATTTTTCTTGCCGACAATGATGAATGGTCTTTGTATTCTTCCATGAAACTGCCATGCGTTGATATCTCTACAACATTGGATTCCATTCTTTTGGCGAAACGAGCGACGAATTCATTGCGGCTGAAACCATCTGGAATCTCTTGCGGAGAAAAGAGGAACCGATAATGGATTTTAAACTGGAATAATAATAGCATCATCGATATGTGCTAATTCCCATTCCGACAATCAGTGCATCGGACCTCTGAGCTTCAATATCGTCACGGCTTCTGTTAAGACAATACAAATCTTTTATCGTGAAAACAGAGGTCGTTCACCCATTTAATCCCAATTTTTCATGATAAAGGATTCACTGTCGTGTTGCGGCAACGCCGCAGTACGCTTTAATTTCAGCGAAATGCTGTCCAAGTCACCTTCAAGATGCAGATACTCATATATAGTCCAGCTTTTGAGGACAGGAAATTTTTCCAAGGCGTCCACGACCAGCCGTTTGCTCTCTGAAATAAAGAAGGCTGGAACCTAGAACCAGATGCGCCATAGGTTTAGCTAAATCATTTAGGAAGTAGTGGTCTCAAAAACTTGAATATCCCAGTTCTTGAAGTTCGTCTCCCAACAAGGAATCCTTCAAGGGTTAACAAAACTGTTTTTCTAGATAATTGATAACCAACCTTTGTACTTGAAGTCACATCGCAGCCGTCTACCGCTGGATTGCTTTCCACAGCAGCACGAGAAAGGTTCAGTTCTTCCGCGATTTCTTGTCCTGAAAGAGGCCGCATTTATTGTGCCGTATAAGAGGCGTAAAACATCCTGTTTTGTACTCATATACCCCTCCTTTCATCATTATTCAAGTGTAAGTGTAACAGATTTTGAGATGACTGTCAACTACAACATTCAGTTTCGGTTAACAATAAGTGCAAACGACTAAAAGATAGCGGATTCTTATGTGAACATGGTGTATAATAATTGGAGAACATTTAGGTGAAAGGAATTTGAGTATGAAAAATTAGTCATTAACGGCGGTAAACCACTAAAGGCGAAGTTAGACCATTAGTGGAGCTAAAAACAGTACAGTAGCTTTAATTCCGGCTGCTATATCGCGAATGAACCAGTTGATATTAGAGGGTGTCCCCTGAGATTCAGGATGTCGATGCATTAATTGAAATTTTGAATGATTTTAACGTAAAAACAGAATTTGTGGATGGAACGTTAACCATCGACCCAAGAGAAATGAAATCTATCCCAATGCCAAAAGGAAAGATTCAAAGTATGCGTGCTTCGTATTACTCATGGGAGCAACACTTGCCAAATTTGGGGAAGGGGTTGTTGGCTAGGTGGATGTTTCTAGACCCTGCCCAATCGATCAACATTTACAAAGTGATTTGAAGTTTGGTGTTGATGTAAAAGACCATGATGGTGCTATTTATTTATCTACTGGCGAAGAAGGCTTAGTGGGCACGAAAATTTATATGGACGTGGTATCTGTAGGGGACGATTAACGTCATTAGCATCGGTTCTGCAAAAAGGTAAAACGATTATTGAAAATGCTGCACGAACCAGAAATTATCGATGTGGTGAACCTATTAAATAAAATGGGTGCCAATATAAAGGTGCCGAACAAGCATCATTCGTGTGGAAGGTGTGGAAAAGCTTACGATGTACGCATCGATTATTCCAGACCGCATTAGCAGGAACCTATTTATCGATTGCGGCAGCAGTTGGTGAAGGCGTTCTGAGTGAAGAATGTGATTTTTGAACACTTAGAAAGTCCTCAATATGAAAATGAACGAAATGGGCGTGAAGATGGAAGTCGGCGAAGACGACATTTGTCGTATATCCTTCGAAAGAATTAAAAGCCGTGAACATCAAGACAATGCCTTATCCAGGTTTTGCAACAGACTTACAACAAACGATTACGCCGCTCTTTAGTAAAGCGACAGGAACAGCGATGATTGTGGATACTATTTATCCAAAACGTGTTGGTCACGTACCAGAATTAAATCATGGGCGCTCGTGAAAGTGATTGAAGATATATACATTTGAAGGGCCAACACCATTAGTGGGTGCAGAAGGCAGCTAGCGATCTACGCAGGAGCGGGATTGGTTGTTGCAGGATTAATGGCCGAAGTGAACAACGAAGATTTCAAATATCGGACATATTTTTACGGTTGTTCAAATATCGTTGATAAACTACAAGCATTAGGTGCCGATATTACCATGATTGAAGAGTAAGAAGGACACTATGCCAGAACAAGTGGAAACTGTAACGCTTCGAGCTTACAAGAAAAACGTTAAAAGAGATGTACGGCTTTACTAAACATTATAAAATTCCTTATTACGACAAAATGAATAAAAGGAATTAGCGCTGATTCTTCGTGCTCAAGAAGAAGCAACTGATTTTTCCAAGTGGAAGGTGTCTTAGACATTAACGCGCAGAGGGCTTTTGATTCCTTAGACCGATTAACTATTCAAGTAGTCAAGAGGATATTTATATTTCTGCTTCGCAAATTAGACGTTTCGACCTTCGAAATGGAGACCTTGAGTGGGACTGCGCGTCCACCACGTCCGGGTGAGAAGTTTAATGGGTTGATGCGTTGGATTCGTGAATGAAGCGATCCAGAAGAAGCTAAAGAACGACCATTTCCCCGAGGACTTACAACCACCGTATCCGGAGAAACAAATGGTCCTTGAAACCACACGTGGTCGTATCGCTGCTCGAATGCTGGATTTAATTTGTCCGATTGGATTTGGGCAACGTGGGCTTATTGTGGCTCCACCAAAAGCTGGAAAGACAAGCTTATTAAAAGAAATTGCAAAATGGATATGACCAATCATCCAGAAGCTAGAATTGATTATTTTATTAATCGATGAGCGACCAGAAGAGGTAACGGATATTGAACGGACCGTGATGCGGAGGTCGTGTATTCTACATTTGACCAGCCCGGAAAACCACATATTAAGATTAGTGAACTAGTACTAGAACGTGCGCTTCGTCTTGTAGAAGATGGACGTGATGTCATTATCTTGATGGATAGTCTCACGCGTCTTGCCCGTGCATATAATCTCAACGATTCCACCTTCAGGAAGAACATTGAGCGGTGGGATCGATCCAGCTGCATTGTATCGTCCAAAGAAATTCTTGTCTGCCAGAAAGATTGAAGAGGGCGGCAGCCTAACGATTCTTGCATGATGTTAGTGAAACGCAAGGCTGTATGGATGATGTCATTTACGAAGAGTTCAAAGGAACAGGGAATTCAGAACCATC
>BNJV01000853.1_pt1 | contig 43770 bp, 69 predicted proteins | sample 8540591 | NCBI WGS metagenome assembly BNJV01 (sample SAMD00202457, study PRJDB9452) | human saliva metagenome | host: Homo sapiens
ATTTTGAAAAATTGAGAATATAATGGTTCCGTAAACAGACACTTTTTAAGACAGTTTTTAATGAATCTGATATGCTTAGAACAACCAACATGGAGGATTCATGTCTCTGTACAAGAAGAAACTTTAGTGCCAAAGTTTGAACTGACCTCGTCCTCGAGGTTCTGAAGGGAGAAAAGGAACTGAATGTCATTGCTACCGAAAATGGCATTCAGCCCTAACCTCCTTCGAAACTGGAAGAAGGAGTTCCTTGAGAAAGCGTCTGTGGTCTTTGACGACACGCGGGAGGAGAACCTATGGGAAAGCTCTCCGAGGAGCGCAAAGAGAAAGAAGCTACGCAAAAGAAGGTCGGCCAGCTCACCTATGCAGGTGGACTGGTTGAAAAATCTGAGGAGATGCTTGGACCCGACATAGAAGAAATAGGAGATTTAATTATTACAGTAACGAGGGTATTTGGTACGGATAGTTCTATTTCCGCCCATGCAACTTCTTTTCTTAGGATAGAAGATGGTAAAATTGCTTCGATAGACGAATACTGGGGTGATGATGGAGAAGTTCCGAAGTGGCGACTGGATATGAAAAATTGGAATGAAAAATCAGATGATTTGAGATTGAAAAAGGTGATAAAAATGAAAGAGCGAGAAAGAATTATTAGATTATGGTTTGATATGTGGCTCAAACAACAAGATTTAGGAATAGATGATATATTTGCGGAAGATGTTGTTTATACTGAAAGTTGGTGTCCTAAATATGAAAATCGAACAACTGTGAGGCATTGGTTTAATGAATGGAACAGTCGTGGAAAGGTTATTTGTTGGGAGATTAAGCAGTTTTTTCACAGTGAACATCAAACAGTTGTGGAGTGGTACTTCAAAAAAACAAGATGAATGATGGGAGAATAGATGAATTTGATGGGATATCGTTGATTGAGTGGACAAAAAGAGAATAAAAATCAAGAAACTAAAAAGAATTCGGTTGCAACATCAATCATTATAATCCCTATGAAAAATAGTGAGGAACCCTCAATTTAGAGATAATAAAGTTGCTTTGGTTTTTAGAACCACTTAAAAATATTTACAAGAGCGATTAGAAAAGTAAAAATCTAATCGCTTTTTTTATTTAATAAGAAATTCCTCCATTTTCAGTGACATAAAGGCAGTCGAACAGTAATGCCCGCCAGTATGCAGGGCATAGAAACAAGACGGTAAAGGTTAAAAGATATAGAATCCTTTGTCAAGCAGCTTGTATGTAACAGGAATTACCAAAATGCTGCTTATATTCATTATTACAGGGCTTACTCTGTCTTATAGGGGTGCTTATGTAGAATGTAAGCTCACAGTTTTAATTACTCACCCTGCATAGATTCAATAGGGACGGATTGTACTATTATACACCTTCTTAAAAAAAGTAGATTGAGGTGATGAATGAAATGATTTCCGCTATGAAAAATGACCACCATACATTGTTTACATTTCCTGTCTGTGCAAGCAGCCAGGCAGCAGGGATGAGGACTACAAGCTGTCTCATTACCGAAATAATTAAAGAATATATACTTTGTGCGAAGGCCTGAAAAACCGAGCTAAGCACTATTCCGATGGCAGCCAGTGGGAAATGAATGGCTATGGTGCGGAGTGCAATTATTCTATGCTTTTTCATATCATCAGCCGCATTGAACATGTCAAGCAGGACGCCTGGAACAGCCTCAAGCAGCAGGGTTCCTGCAAGCATTATGCCAAAAGCAAGAGCCAGTGAAAAGCGTAGTGCCTCGTCTATCCTCTTCTTATTCATAGCCCCGTAGTTGTAGGGAAAGTACAGGGATGAGTCCGTTATTAAGGCCAAATACCGGCAGGAAGAAGAAGGATTGAAGCTAAAGTATACACCAAAGACTGCGGTTGCAGTAGTTGAAAAAGGCAATGAGGATTATGTTCATTGCATAGGTCATAACAGAGCCTATGGATACCATAAGTATACTAGGTATCAGTAACAGTAGATTGGCTTTTATTATCCTCATACGAGGGTGTAGAATCTGCTGTATTGATAGGGTGGATCTTTGTTGTATTTTACATTTAGAAGAGTCCTACAGCAGCGGCTATGAACTGGCTCAATGACTGTGGCATAGGCAGCTCCTGCCACTCCCTAACTTTGGACAGCCAAAGAGACCAAATATCATAATAGGGTCAAGGATGATATTTGCCACAGCACCAACTATCTGGGATATCATACTTAGCATGGTGCGGCCTGTAGCCTGTAGCAAGCGTTCCCCTGTAATCTGCAAGAAGGAGCCTGTAGAGAGGAAGCTGATTATCTGAAGGTAGATAATAGCGTCAGCCTGATGGCGGCATCACTTGTCTGGCTTTGTGATAAATGGTACTGCGCAAAGAGACCTATAAGCACAAAGATAATGGTATTTATAAGTACAAGAAGACACCTGCATTTGCAGCAGAGTCTGATTTTTGTCATGAGTCTCCAAGTCCCTGAGAGAGAAGCACATTAAAGCCTACTCCCGTACCCGTAGCAAGGGCTATAATAAAGTTTTGCATAGGGAAGACCAGAGTTATCGCAGTCAGCGCCTCTCTGATAGCTGGGCTACGAAGATGCTGTCTACTACGTTGTAGAGCGCCCTGCACCATCATAGATATTATCATAGGAAGTGACATATTAAGAATGAGCTTCTTTCACCGCATGGTTCCCATTTTATTTTCTTTTGTTTCCATATTCCTCCTCTTTTTAACAGTGCTAAAGATTATAGCATAATTTAGGGTTTATGTAAGGAGAAATTGAACAAAATTTGAGGAGATTATCAGATAATATTGAAATTAAATAAGTGATGAAGAGGAAGATAAACCGGTCACAGATTGTGACTGGTTATAAACTAACATAAGTGACGCTCCGAATGATAACATTTTCGCCCGCATCCGCTTCGCTCCGCCTAATGCGCTCGCTTAGAATTTATCATTCGTAGCTGGCACCATAGATTTATAGATAATAAGTTGCAGGGCTACATTAACAACCTAGTGACGCCCGAATGATAACATTTCAGACTTCGCGTCCGGCATACGCTTCGCTCCGCCTAAATGCGCCTCGCTTAGAAATTTATCATTCGTAGCTGGCACCATAGATTGTGAAAATAATAAGTTGCAGGGCCACATTAACAATCTAGTGACGCTCCGAATGATAACATTTTCAGACTCGCTCCGGCATACGCTTCGCTCCGCCTAATGCGCTCGCTTAGAATTTATCATTCGTAGCTGATGCCTTAAATTTATGCAAATAACAAGCTGAATACCAAATTAAAGACAGCTCCATGCCTCATTGTGGCTAATGTGTTTGTTTTCAGATATCAAATTAAACAGCGGAACTAATAATGCCCTAGCGAGCGCATCAGGTTTTTCGTCAACAGAACATTCTAAAACAGCTAGTTCAGAAAAACGGAGCGAGTCTGGACATTATTAGTGAAGGCGTCACTTAGTAAGTTAACAACACATCAGCCCGACAACTTAGAATAAATATCAATCACTCAAAAAGTTTTTAATCTCCTTACTCATTCTTCTATACTCGTAATCATGTACATAATGTGGACAATCCAATTCTACATACCTTCCAGACTTCACTTCTTTGATGTATTCTTCCGTTATCCTTCTCCATATTTCTTTATCAAAACCAGTTCCACCAGTGCCATTAGAAATAAATAACAACATATCAACCTGTGGCACTCCATTTTTGCTCTACAATCCTTGCATTATCCTTAATACTCTTTGCTTCATTTATCATTGTTACAGTTGCCGTCCTGTTATAAAAATTGCTCTATACACATTCTTTTTCATAATCAGTCAATGTTCCATGCTTTTATGGCATCACTTTCTGCAAGTGCAGGAATTAGTCTGGTAATTCCTAGAGCAGATACATATTGTCCGAGTTTCATCAGTGAAAGATTTATTTTTATATTCTTGTAACATTCCGGTACAGACATATCTAAGCCTATGATTGCTTCGATTTCATCTGGGTATTCCTGAGCCCAATAAAAGTGCTTCAATTCCAGACATAGAATGCGGGCATAAAATATACGGACCATCGATTCCTGCTTTATGCAAAGCTAATCTTGTTTCAGATAATATAGTCTGTATATTTCTATCTTCATCGACAATATCACTATATCCATATCCAAACTTTTCAACAACAGCGATACGATACTTGTTACTTAACGATGAGTATAGCGACTTTAAAAGTCCAGAATGGGAGAGCAGGTTCCAGCCCCCGATAAAAATACCAGTGTTTTTGAACCACTCCCTTCCACATATATACTCATATTTTTTTCCCATTTATATCAATGAGCTGTCCTAATGGCTTTCTTAATTTTTCCTCTACAGTAAGCCTATACCTATGATAAACAAAGCAAATCAAAATTAAGAAAACAATAATTGCTACTATCCATAATAATAGCCTTAGCATTGTTTTTGCTATTTTTCCCATTGTCTTTACTTGTCCTTCCTGAAATAAAAACGGCAAATTGCTCCTTTATTTTACAATCCATGAGCCCAATTTTTCTTCGATCCAATCCGTTCAATTACACCTTCATCAATAAGTTCTTTTCATCAGCATTTGTATTGCTCTCCTAGATTTATTCATCATTTCTGATATCTCAACTTGTGTTAATGAAGGATTTTCTTTAGAAGAAGTAATATATGTTCGCGATCAGTTATCTGGTTATTTTTGCGCTTTATTTTGCGCTTTATTTTGCGCTTTATTATATTCATAATTCAGATTCCAAAGAGTCAGGAAAAATTATATCCGTCCGTATAAAACACAGGCTTTAATTCTTCCTTGTATCGTTCCTGAGCCTCATAAACATCAAGAATCGTCTTGAATCCGCTACCTCTTCGCTCCATTAGACGCATTCTTCCAAAAACATCTGCAAGAATTGGATTTCTAAGTTTTTGATGGCATGATGCCTCAAATCTAGCAACTGAACCTCAGAGCCATCAAACATTCCACCAGGATTGGTGATAACAAGCCTGTCATCATAAATATCAACCTGAGTGTGAGCGCCCATCTGAAGATAACTTCATGTATAAGAGCATTTACCAATCCCTCTTCTAATGCTCGATCCGGATAATCCGGCAAATCAACACGACTATCCTTTTTTTCTTACGCCATCCTTTTTTGTATTGTTCTTTAAAAATGCCATAGTGCTATCGTAAAGTCCTATCAGTCCGCCAGTAAATTCAGCGTCATCAATGGCATCCTGTGTAGAATTACCTTTTTCAAGACCATTCCACCTAGTACAAAAATCCTTGAATGGTGTACATTCCATTGATCTGCAAATAAAATTCCTGCATTTGTCATTTGACCATCTTCTTGCATAAGCTTAAAGCTCACTAGATCATCATCAAATTCCAACGGCAATTTCGCCGCTTCAATATATCGTTTCCTAAAAGATTCAAATGTAAGCTTTTTCCCGGGGAATATCAGAGGTCATTTGATCATATGACGTCCCGGTACTCTTTATGATAAATTCAGTAAGTCTCAAAATCCGGTAATCTCTTTTTTCACACTTCCTGTACGGTAGTAATACCTGCCTATGAAGATTTAGGGTAATTTCGATTTCTTAACGTCAATTTGGATATACTTGTTTTTACCCTTTATTTTAAGGTTAACATCACAGGTTATTCCAAAGGTGGCTGTAATCTTATTTGGAATATCCTCTAACAACTTTTTAACTGTCTTTTTCGTTCAATCCCAGAACTTTACCATTATCATCTACACCAATGTACAAAGTCCCACCCTGAGCATTTGCATATCCACATATCCATTCCAAATATTTATCTTGCCATAGATTCTTTCCACTCAACTACCTGACTTTCATTTTTATCATTAATAATCTCTATATCTCGCATAATCGCACCTCATTTTCAAATAGTCTTATATAAGGATATCACTTTTGCGCTTTAAATTCAATTCTAAAGCGCATTTTTATATCTATGCGCTATACAAATTCTAATTTGCCGAGTTATATAAACATCGTACTAAGTGACGCTCCGAATGATAACATTTCAGACTCGCTCGCATCCGCTTGCTCCGCCTAATGCGCTCGCTTAGAATTTATCATTCGTAGCTGGCACCCTAAATTTATCACATAATAAGTTATAGGGCTACATTAACAACCTGAGTGACGCCCGAATGATAACATTTCAGACTCGCTCCGCATCCGCTTGCTCGCCTAATGCGCTCTGCTTAGAATTTATCATTCGTAGCTGGCACCTTAAATTTAATACAAAACAACTCGAACATGCCAAATGAAAGACAGCCACTACTCCTACCCCTCATTGTGGCTGACGCGTTTGTTTGTAATCATTCATCAATTAAACAGCCGGAACTAATAATGCCTAAGCGAGCGCATTAGGTTTTTCGTCAACGGAACTATTCTTAAACAGCATCTTACAGAAAAACCGTAGCGAGTCTGGACATTTATTAGTGAAGGCGTCACTTAGTCAACAAACAAACCATTAGCCCCATAACTTAAAATTTTTAATTTCCCTGCAACATTTTATGCCTTTCATTTGTGTATATAGTGAAAAAGGCAAACGAGCCAAAAAAATAAACCAATACGGAGGAAATCAGATGAAGAAGATGTTAACAGTTGTAGCAGGAGTTTTAGTAGCAGGAAGCCTTATGAGCAGTGTGGCAAGAGCAGATGTGATAGTAGGACAGGACAAGTCAACTTGGAGTCCATATCCGGTAGAGGTTACAGCTAAGGATAATGTCAAGCTTGGCGGAGATGAGTCATCAAAGAGTGCAAACCCGTTGAGGGAGAGAAAAGTAGGCCTTCCTAATCCTTGGTCAGATGTGAAGGACCTCAAAGAGGCAGAGAAAAAGACCGGCATTAAACTGACAGCTCCTAAGAAGATAAAAAGGCTTTTGATCATAAAGTTATCAGGGTATTACTTAAGAAAGATAAGATTGTTCAGATTGATTATAGAAAAGATGATAATAACTCGGTTGCAATCAGAAAGGGCATATCTAAGAAAGATATCAGCGGTGATTATAATGAGTACAAAAACACCAAGAAGGTAACAGTTAAGGGTAACAAGGTAAAGCTTCAGGGTAATGGCAAGACCTATTCACTCTGCAACTCTGGACAAAGGGCAAGTATTCATTTTTCAGTAGGCATCTACAATGACGGCAAGGGTGATGAGCCTTAAGGAGATCAAGAACATAATCGGTCAGGTAAAATAAAAATAATAAATTGACTCAAGTTTTTCAATGAGAGGTGTTAAAGCCTCTCGTTTATTAATGTAAAAGAATGCATAGGGAAAGTATTCTATAACGTAAAAATTTGCATCTTAACATATATTATGTTAAGATGCAAAAATCTTGTCATAGTTGATAATAGAGAAAAGTGTAGAGTATAAGACTTTGAGGTGACAAAATGTCACCCCAATATAGATAAACTTGATATAGTAATATAAGTTTGAAGCAGGTTGAAATTTATTGATTTTTCATGCTAGAATGAACATAAGAACAGAGATGTTCTTCTTCATCAAAGATGAAGTCCCTGTGACGGTTCTGACAGGACGGTAAATAAAAATTGACCGGAATGATGAAGTACTTAACGAGAGGTGTTAGCCTCCGTTTATCTATATTCAATTTAAGGAGAACTACTTAGTGAACCTTCCGGAAAAATGATTATCAGATTTTTGAAACTTATTGATGCCTTTTACAAGGCTTACCCCAATCCGCCTTTATACTGAAATATTAAAAGAGAAAATCAAAGAGCATATAATTGTTTGTTATTCCAATCACATTATGATTATTTTATCTGCATACCTTATCGAAGTGAGATTACACACAAATATGCATATCACTTCACATCCACAGAAAGAGCTAAACTACATAAGTCAGGACTCGACTATAGTAAGATAGTGATTATTGAAAAGCTAGAATATATCGATTCAGTAGGTGCAATAATTGATAAAGATGAATTCAATGAGACAGTAATCAACTTGGATCAAAAAGAAGCTCTTAAATTTGTTGAGGATTATATTTCACATATTCTTGGTATAAAGGTAATGCACAGTCGTGAATTTGGCTAGAAGATACGCTTATTCACTCTTTAAAATATTTCATCTATAGCTCTAAAAACCCTGTACATAGACAATTCTAAAAATAAAAAATTTTTCAATTTCCCTGTAACATTTTATGCCCCTCATTTGTGTATATAGTGAAAAAGGCAAATGAGACGATAAACCAATACGGAGGAAATTAATAATTCTACCGCTATGAAATTAATCCTATAAAACGAGTAAACTCATATTCAGACCAACCCATAGTACTTGATTTGGTCTGAATTATGGGCAGCCACATTGGACTTATACCTGCATAGATGAAGCTTTTAGGTGATAAAAGTTAAAGGAATGAGAATACGGTTGTTACGCAAACTGTAAAAAGAAAATGAAATCTATAAGTAGTACATTACCATACCAAAACCTGATATTTAAAAACAGGTTTTGGTATGGTGTTTTAGATAATATAAGGGTATAATTGCATTTTATAAACTATGCATTATTTAGCATGCCTTTAATGCATAATCTTTATTTGCCGCAGGATACTTGCGGGCATCCCACTCGTGGTGGCCTTTTTCATAGAGAGGTCGCCTTTTAGGTAATAGTCTCTGGTATTATAATACTGGTACTCGTTCATCCAGCTTTTTGACCACGGTTCCAGGTAGCATCCACATGATACCATTTGCCGTCTACCCGATACCATGTTCCAAGCGTGTAAGGTAGTCTTGTTTACACTAGCCTGTTATGTAGATTGTATCAAGTCCTGCCTCGGTTGCAAGCCTGTAAAAGAGCTTAGCCTTGGCATCACAGACGCCGCCCTTCTTATAGAGCAGGGCAAAAGAGCTATACACGGAGTATTTGCCTAGCATCTTTTCATCTTTTACGCTTTTGCCTCTTGTGAGGTAGTTTCTGTTGTCACCAAAGGTATATCTGTACTGGGATACGATGTAGTCATTGATTGCCTGACCTTTTTCCTCATCGCTCATACTGTCCTTGATATGCTTATCTACCCAGTTCTCTACAAAGTCTTCCAGATGATTTTACCTCTTTTTGGTAATCTCATAGTCAGTCTTTATTATCCACTTATAATAACCGTTGTAAGTGCTTTTTATGGAATTAAAATTCTTGTAATACCTGCTGATATCGTTAAATTCAGGTATTGCATAGAGCTTTTTCCCAAAAAAAGCTGTGTACTTCTTTATGTTATTTAAATCAAGCGCACTTTTTATCCAGATTAATATGGAAATCTCTGTCCAGATTCTTTGCGTGAAGTAACATAAGGTCAGTAAGCTCTTTTTCTGTCTTTATTATAGGCTGTACATCCTCCAGTATCTTCTTAGCCTCTGCCTTTGTTATATCATAGCTTACTCCTCACCTGCCAGGTGAAGTATCCGTTATAATCATAGGTCAAAGTACGGTCTATATTGGCATGCTCTATTATGTCGTTGTACTGAGGGATATTTGGTAAGTTCCTCCCAGAAATCCCTCAAAAAGCCTTTTGGCTCATTCTTTAAGTGCCTGATTACTGATAACCAGGGTAAAATCCCTGTCCAGATCGGTTATGTGCTTAATAAAAAGCATTTACTAGCTGCTTTCTTGTTAGTATGGCATTTTGGTTATGCTACGCTTCCTTCTATAGGTAAATTCTCACAGTACCTGCATATACAGGCACATTTCCTGAAAATGTAAAAGTCGTACTTATATAATAACGCCAAACCAACCAGCTTATGGTTTGTCTTTTTCATGTTTACCTCTTTATTGTTCTATTATTTTTAACGATATTATCTATATCGGCAGTAATACAAAAAGTAACATAGTTTCAATTAATATTTAAAAGCAATATAATGTTTAATTTGTTACCCAAGGTCAATATCTAGTGGCTTTGTAAAAATGTTAGGAAATAGGCTAAAATAGAAACATATTTAAAGTGGATGGAGAGACTGTTATGGCAGGGAGAAGAAGAAGACGTACCGGCAAGCTCGGGAAAGTGCTTTTGTGCGGTGTTTGCTTTGTTTGTTCCTAATCATCATCAGCATCAATAAGTTTATGCTGGATGACAGGTTAGTACAGGCAAAGGTTAGAGAATGAGGCTATGAAGGCCTATTTAGAAAGCGCAAAAGACAGGGCGGAGGAGCTGGAAGGCCTTAAGGCTGAGATGAAGACAAGGAAATTTGTTGAGGAAACCGCCAGAGATAAGTTTGGTTTAGCCTACGAAAATGAAATAGTATTTGAACCGGAAAAATAAAAAGGTCTGACAACCGCCAGGGTAGTCAGACCCTTTGATTGTCGCTAAGGGGATGAAATGGACAGTATAGATAAAAATCAAGGCAGTAATTAAAGAAAATGAACTTATTAAAGATGGAGATAGAGTGGTAGTCGGCGTATCCGAGGAGCAGATTCGGTATGCCTTCTTCTTGTACTTAAGGAGATAATGCCTCCTGAATGTATAACTGCAGTACATATAAATCACGGAATCAGAGGGGAAGAGGCCACAAGGGACGAGGACTTTGTCTTAAAGCTATGTAAAGAGGCTTGAGATATCAGGCTTGAAATCAGGCGTCTGGATGTTCCGCTCTTTGCAAGAGATAACAAAAATCTCAGAGGAAGAAGCAGGACGCATCCTTAGATATAGAGTGTTTGAGGAAATCAGGCTCCTATACAAAGCTGATAAAATAGCTGTTGCCCACAACTTAAATGATGTGGCGGAGACCTTTATTATGAATCTCTCAAGGAGGAGCGGAATAACAGGCCTTACAGGGATAAAGCTAAGAAGTGGTGTACTAATCAGGCCTCTTATTAAGACAAGCAGGGCTGAGATTGAGGAAATAGCCGCCTGCTTTGGCGAGGGCTTTATCACGGACAGCACCAATAACAGCCTCATTTATACCAGAAACAGGATAAGAAAGAGGGTAATTCCCTGAGCTTGAAGAAGTGAATGAAAGGGCTGTAAGCCATATCAATGATGCCTGTGAGAGGCTTGAAAAGATTGAGGGCTACTATCATAGCGAAGCTGCGAAGGCGTATAAGAGTTATGTGACTAAGAGCAAAGATATATTTATTAGCAATGAAATATTGGTGCTTGATGAGGTAATAATAGAAGAAGTACTTCACAAAGCACTGTCAGAGGCAGCAGGAAGGGCGAGAGATATCGGAAGTGTACACATTTCGTACCTTCTGAGCTATTTAACAAGCAGGTAGGCGAGACAATCGACCTCCCCATACCAGGTAAGAGCGTATAGGGATTATAAAGGAATAAAAGGCTTACGAGGAGAGCCCAAGTCTGAAACGGGAGAAAACATACAGGTGTTGCCTGAGCTTTTGCTTCATACTGAAGATGTAGAAGGCATTTGTCGGTTGTCTCTGATGAAGATAATATAAAGGCTCACATTTGAAGACGGAAGCATAAAAATCTTAGTCAAAACAGTTGTATCAGATGGTTTGATTATGATAAAATAGCTGGGAATGTAATGGTGCGCTTCAGAAGAGGGCGATTACCTCGTCATTTCGCCTGAGGGAGATAAGAAGAAGCTAAAAATACTTTGTCGATAGCAAGATTCCTTCGGATAAAAGAGGAGAATCCTGCTTGTAGGCTTCAGGAAATGAAGTCCTTTGGGTAGTAGGCTATAGAACAGGTGAAGGCGCAAGGATTACAAAAGAGTACGAAAAAGTTGTAAAAAATGGAAATAAAAAGGAAGTAGTGGAGGAGAAAAATGGAAGATAAGATTACTACATTATTAAGTGAACAGCAGGTTTTCATACCGTATAAAGGAGCTTGCAGAGGAGATTAACAGGGACTATGAGGGAAAGGCAGTGCATTTAATCTGCATTCTCAAAGGCAGTGTATTTTTACTACAGAGCTTGCTAGCACATAACAGTTCCACTAACTATGGACTTTATGTCTGTATCAAGCTATGGCAATGCTACAGAGAGCAGCGGCAGGGTAAGAATAGTAAAGGATCTTGACGAGGGCATAGAAGGAAAGGACGTACTTCTTATCGAGGACATCATTGACTCAGGCAACACCTTATCCTTCCTTCAGGATATGCTTAGGACAAAGAAGCCTAACTCACTTAAGCTTTGCACCCTCCTTGACAAGCCTGAACGAAGGGTGGTAGAAGGAATCACCGTGGACTACGTGGGCTTTGAGATTCCTGATGAGTTTGTAGTTGGCTACGGTCTTGACTATGCTCAAAAATATAGAAATCTTCCATACATAGGCGTAGTACATTTTAGACTAAGGATTATTTTAAGCGAAACAGGAGAATAAGGTGAGAAAAACAAACCAGAGGAATAGGAACGTACTTTATAATACTGGCTATAGTTGTGATTGCTATGTTTTTATCTGACAATCTGTATACATAAACCGCAACAACTATAACTATGAGAATTTTCAAGACAGATCTTGGCAAAAAGCTTGTGGATTCTGTGGATATTTTTCCAAAAATCAGGCAACCCCAACAGGTGAAGTGGAAGTAATTATAGGTAAAGATAAGAATCAAAGGAAATGAAAGCTTTATGTTCCTGACGTAAATGAAGTAGTCAATCTGTTAAGGCAGGAGGGCTTTTTACCTCGTATGTAATGCACGATATAACCAAGCAGAGCTGGCTGGTCACCCTTATGCCTTATATGCTCATTTTTGTTATGTTCTTTTATAATGATGATGATGATGAGCGCTGGCCCTGCTATGGGCGGAGGCGGCGGTGCAGGCAATGCCAAAATGGTGAATTTTGGTAAAAGCAGGGCAAGGATGTCGTCTGACAAAGATAAAAAGGTTACCTTTAATGATGTGGCAGGACTAAAGGAAGAAAAGGATGAGCTTGAAGAAATAGTGGATTTCCTCAAGAACCCTGCAAAGTACAACATAATAGGCGCAAGGATACCAAAGGGTGTCATCCTTACAGGCCCTCCGGGACAGGTAAAGACCCTTCTTGCCAAGGCAGTTGCCGGGAGAAGCGGGAGTGCCATTTTTTCTCAATCTCAGGTTCTGGACTTCTGTAGAGATGTTTGTCGGTGTGGGTGCTTCAAGAGTACGCGATTTATTTAGCGATGCCAAGAAAAATGCCCCTTGTATAGTATTTATAGACGAGATAGATGCTGTGGCAAGAAGAAGAGGTACAGGACTTGGCGGAGGACATGATGAGAGAGAACAGACACTTAACCAGATGCTTGTAGAGATGGATGGGTTTGGTGTAAATGAGGGCATCATAGTGATGGCGGCTACCAACAGGGTAGACATCCTGGACCCGGCAATCCTTCGTCCGGGCAGGTTTGACAGAAAGGTAGCAGTAGGCTATCCGGATGTAAGAGGCAGGAAGAGATACTAAAGGTACATTCAAAGGGCAAGCCTCTTGGAGATGATGTAAACCTTTGAAGAGGTTGCACGTACTACCGCAGGCTTTACAGGTGCTGATCTCGAGAATCTCTTAAACGAGGCTGCCATAAGGGCTGCTTCCGAGAATAGAAAATATATAGTTTCAGAAGATATCAAGAAATCATTTATCAAAGTAGGAATAGGAACTGAGAAAAAGAGCCATATTATATCAGAAAAGGAAAAGAGAATCACTGCTTATCACGAGTCGGGACACGCTATACTCTTCCATGTCCTTCCTGACGGTGGACCTGTATATACCATTTCTGTTATACCTCACAGGAAATGGCGCAGCAGGTTACACCATATCTCTTCCTGAGAAGGATGAAATGTTTAACACCAGAGGCAGGATGAGGCAGGATATCATAGTAACACTTGGAGGCCGTGTGGCTGAGGAGCTAATCCCTGACGATATCACCACAGGGCTTCTGGCGACATCAAACACGCAACTAAGGTTGCAAGGGCTATGGTAACCCGCTTTGGTTTCACCAACGAAATAGGCCTTATCAACTATGAAAAATGATGATGACGAGGTATTTATAGGTAGAGACCTTGCACATACGAGGGCTTACAGCGAGGAGACTGCGGGCAGGATAGACGAAGAAGTTAGAAGATAATAGACGAGTGTCACGTGGAAGCAAAGCGCATAATATCTGAGCATATGGACGTGCTCCACGCCAGTGCAAAGCTTCTTATGGAAAAGGAAAGGAATAACCAGGGAAGAGTTCGAAGCCTTTATTTAGCTAAAAGTACTTAGAAACCACGCTTATTAATGTTAATAAGAAAAAGAGACATTTATAGTTTTAAAATGACAGGTGATTTTTATGGTCTCTATAAATACAAGGTAATTATTAATAGAAAAATTGCCGGAAAAAATTAAAAGTTTGTGCAGACTTATTGCGTTTTTCTGCTATACTAATAAGCGTAAACCCCAATACATTATATAGTTTTTAGCTACACCCCATAAGTAACAAAAATACCTTTTCCGAAGAGGTCGGCTCCCCCAAGCCGGCCTCTTTACTTTAAAATGTCTGGGGATAAATATTTTTGACACCTGTAACCTATTGTGATAAAAATCTTAAGGTTAACAAACAATCAGCATTTGGAATGAGGTAAAAACGATGGCTTTAGCTAAAAGAAATGATATCAGAAACGTTGCAATCATAGCCCATAGACCACGGCAAGACTACGCTTGTGGATGAGCTCTTAAAAACAGAGCGGTGTGTTCAGAGCGAATCAGGAAGTTGCAGAGCGTGTTATGGATTCAAATGACATAGAGCGTGAAAGAGGAATTACCATACTAGCCAAGAATACGGCAGTTACATACGGAGATGTAAAGATAAACATAATTGATACACCGGGACATGCAGACTTTGGTGGTGAGGTTGAGCGAGTTCTTAAGATGGTAGACGGGTTATCCTTGTGGTAGATGCCTTTGAAGGTGCCATGCACACAGACCAGATTCGTACTTACCTAGGCACTTGCACTTGACCTCCCTGTTATCTGCTGTGTAAATAAGGTAGACAGACCTGAGGCACGTCCCTCATGAGGTTGTGGACGAAGTACTTGAGCTTCTCCTTGAGCTCGATGCCAATGAAGAACAGCTTGACTGCCCATTCATCTGCATCTGCCAAGGCAGGCTATGCTTCCCTTGATCCGGATGTGAAGGGTACGGATATGAAGCCTCTTTGAGACTATTCTGTCACACGTGCCTGCACCGGAGGGAGACAGCGAGGCTCCGCTTCAGGTTCTTATAAGTACAATAGATTATAAACGAATATGTGGGACGTATCGGTATCGGCAAGGTAACAGCGGTACTATTAGGGTAAACGGCGAGGTTATGCTTGTTAACCACCACGATGAGTCAAAGAAGCAGAGGGTTAAGGTAACAAAGCCCTATGAATTTGACGGACTTAATAAGGTAGAAGTTGAATCTGCTACCATAGGAGCTATTGTGGCAATCTCAGGAATTGCCGATATACATATTGGAGATACTCTTTGCGATGTTAACAATCCGGAGGCTATCCTTTCCAGAAGATATCAGAGCTCACCCTGCTATGAATTTTATAGTAAATGACAGTCCTTTTTGCAGGAACTGAGGGTAAGTTTGTCACCTCAAGGCATCTTAGGGACAGACTTTACAGAGAGCTTAATACAGACGTGAGCCTTAGGGTAGAGGATACTAATACCACAGAGGCGTTTAAGGTATCAGGAAGAGGCGAGCTTCACCTTTCCGTACTTATTGAAAACATGCGCCGTGAGGGCTTTGAGTTTGCGGTAAGTAAGCCTGAGGTACTATACAAAGAGGATGAAAAGGGTGGAACTCTTTGAGCCTGTTGAACAGGCAATTATAGATGTACCAGATGAATTCTCAGGAGCAGTTATATCCAAGCTTTCAGAGCGTAAGGGCGAGCTTAGGAAATATGACTACGAACGCAAGCGGAACCACAAGGCTTGAGTTCATCATCCCTTCAAGAGGACTTATAGGATACAGAGGTGAATTCCTCACAGATACCAAGGGAAATGGTGTCATCAATACAATATTTGAAGGCTATGTGCCTTATAAAGGAGAGATTAGCTACCGTGGACAGGGCTCGCTTATTGCTTATGAGACAGGTGTAAGTGTGACCCTACGGACTCTTTAATGCGCAGGAAAGAGAACCCTCTTTATCTCGCCTGGTGAGAAGGTCTACAGCGGTATGATTATAGGACAGAATGGAAAGGCAGAGGATGTAGAGGTAAATGTATGTAAGACCAAGCACCTTTCCAATACCTGTTCATCAGGCTCAGATGATGCGCTTAAGCTTTCACCTCCAAGGTACTAAGCCTTGAGCAGGCGATTGACTTTATAGAGACAGACGAGCTGCTTGAGATTACACCCAAAAACGCTTAGAATAAGAAAGAAAATCCTCGATCCACTTTGGCAAGAAAGAGAGCTTCAAGAAAGAACTAATCAGTCTTGCTTTACGGCCTCTTAGTTGGATTCAGGCTGGTGTATACGGTTTATTTGAGATTTGTATTTATGGTAGAAAAAGGTGTATAATAAATCAGATAGGCGTTTTGCGAATATATTAGTTTTGCTCAGGCGAAAAACACAAGGAGATTTCAAGATGGAAAGAGAAGAATTTTTACAGGTTTACCGTTATTCTTTAGCACACGTGCTAGCAAGAGCAGTGTTTGAGATATTTGGTGACAGTGTTCAGATTGCTATAGGACCACAGATTGAAGATGGTTTTTACTATGACTTTGTACTTCCAAGGGCAGTGACAGAGGACGACTACAAGGTTATTGAAGATAAAATGCGCGAGATTCTTAGCGTAAAGAGACTTGGACAAGAAAAGGAACTCACAAAAGGAAGAGGCTCTCGAGAAGTTCAAGGATCAGAAGTTTAAGGTTGAGATAATCAATGACCTCCCTGAGGATGCCATCATCTCTACCTACAACTACAGGAGATGATTTCTGCGACCTTTGCCGTGGACCTCATATTGAGAACTCTACAGAGCTTCTAAATGTAGCCTTTCAGGTTAAGTCCGCTTCAGGTGCTTACTGGAGAGGTGACGAGAAGAGAGACAGGCTTCAGAGAATCTATGTCTATGCCTTCCCTACAAAGGATGAGCTTAAGGCACATCTTAACCTCATTAAGGAGGCTCTTGAGAGAGACCATAAGAAGCTTGGACCAAAGCTGACCTTTTTATGTTCAATGAGACTGCACCGGGTATGCCTTACTGGCTCCCAAGAGGCTGGAGGCTGTATCAGGAGCTTATCAAGTTCTGGAGGAAGATACACGTTAAACACGGTTATCAGGAAATATCAGCTCCTGTCATCAACAACCGTAAGCTCTGGCTTATAAGTGGCCACTGGGCTCATTATGTAAACAATATGTTCATCGTGCCGGGCTTTGATGATGACCTCACAGAGAACCTTACAGAATATAGAGCTTGATTCAGATTCTACATATGCAGCAAAAGCCTATGAACTGTCCCTAATGCGATGCTTACCTACAAGAGAACAGTTCATTCCTACAAAGAGCTTCCTATCAGATATAACGAAATAGACGTTATTCACAGAAAAGAGAAGTCAGGCCAGCTTAACGGACTTTTCAGAGTTCAGGAGTTCAGACAGGATGATGACCATACCTTCGTAATGGAATCTCAGATAGAAGAAGAGATTGCTGACGTAATGGAGGTTGCTGACCAGATATATAACACCTTTGGCATCACATACAGAGCTGAGCTTTCAACCCGTCCTGATGACTTTATGGAGATATAGAAGTATGGAACCGTGCTGAGGCAGCCCTTAAGAAGATACTTGACAAGAAGTATGGCGAAGGTGGTTACGAGGTAAACGAAGGAGATGGAGCCTCTACGGCCCTGTAAGATTGACCTTCAGATTAAGGATGCTCTCGGAAGAGAATGGCAGTGTGGTACTATCCAGCTTGACTTCCAGCTTCCCACACAACTTTCGAGCTTACCTATCAGGACAGCGATGGAACTATCAAGCAGCCTGTGGTTATACATAGAGCTATCTTTTGGTTCATTTGAAAGATTCATCGGCATACTTATAGAGAACTACAAGGAGATTTCCCATTCTGGATATCTCCTTATCAGGTGGCTATCAGTACCTATCAGAACAGAGCATAATGAGTATGCTAAGGAGATTGAGGATGCCCTCTTTGGAGATGGGCATGAGGGTAGAAGCCAACTATGACGATAAGAATCATGAATGAAAAAGATTAAGGGCTTCAAGCTAATGAAGGAGCCTCATCATTGTAGTAGGAGACAAAGAGAAAGAAGAAAGGACAGTATCCATTACAGTCCGCGGACAGAAGCAGCAGATGACGGGTGCCTCTTGATACCTTCTATAAGATGGTCAAGAAACTTCAGGATACTAAGGCAGGGCGAGCTTATTAAGGACATATCTGAAATCTAAAGACAACATAGGCAGTAATGCGATGAGTATTGCTGCCTAATGTTTAAGTTTAGATATTTGGTTTATAGCTCTTGTGACAGGCGTTAGGGAAAAATATGAATATAGATGATTATATTTCATTAAGGGCAGAGAATATTCACAAACAGCTTATATCAGACATCTTGTTAAATGCAGAAGGGCAAAATGAGCTACTTGACAAACTTACGGAAACCATCAGATATAAGGAAGATTATGTCTGGCGTGCGAGCGTTGAAACAGCAAAGTTTATCTGTTCAATACGAGGAGGAATCCGTCAGAGGTTATTAAAAGAGAAGCGGGCTTGTAGAAATAGCGGCTTTGCTTTCAGGAATGGGAACTGCTTTCGTTTGACTATAATATGATAGGAAGTGCCTACTTTATGCTTGGTATGTATGAAAAGGCTATGGAATACTATTATAGCGCGATAAATAATGAAAGGGAACATGGATTAAGAAATATATTACCTGCGGCATATGGCAATATCGGAAGGATATTTCTGAATTTAGGAATATATGAAAAGGCGGTCGAGCATCTAAGGCCTGCTCTGATATACTTTGCTGACGCAGACAAAGATTACTTTAGGCTTGGCGAAAATAGTGCACATCTTGTCGGATATCATGTCATCAGTAACAATGCTTGAGAACCCGGACGTGGATGAGATTCAGGATATCTTAGAGCAGCTTGAGGCAATAGATGGGGAGCAGCTTAGTGCAGAAGTTGCCTATGTGTACTATCTTGGCCTTATGGCTTACTTTTTTTGGATAGAGGACTACATCAGGGCAAAAGAGGAATTCTCCAAAGCTTTGGCAAGAGCTAAAGAGAGGAGAATATACAAAAATAGCCGTACTATATTCATTTGTGGAGGGCTGCATGATAGAAATATAGGTTTAGATCTTGATTTCTTTGCTGAGGTGCTTTTTAGAGATTGAAGAGATGGCAACAGATGAAGAACCAATAAGTGAGCCGATGATTTATGACTATTTAAGGCATTATTATATAAAGCTTGGAGATACCTATAAGGCTGATAAAAATACAGCGTAATTATAAAACTTTTCTTGAAAATAAATTTGAATTAAACAGGCAGAAAAAGGCTGAGTCACTTGAGATATTTGAGAGCTTGCTTAAGCTTGGAGAAAGCCTTCGCTTTAATGTTGACAAAAATAAAGAGTTTGAGCTGGTTGCAAAGGAAGCAATACGCAATAAAAACGAGCTTCAGAGAACCTATGACAGATTCAAAATGATTCACGAAATAGGAATCAAGCTTACTCTCGACCAATCTAAACGAGGTGGTCAATCTCATCTACAAGAACATGCGTGAAAAATATACCTGTAGACGCTTTTATAATCATGTCAGCAGAACCAGAGAATAATCAGTTGCGTTCCTTACTCTGCTACAATATGGGTAAGGAAAATGCTGAGTTCACAGTAAGTCTTGACAGTAAGGAAAGCGCCTTTGTAAGGTGTTGTATGACCAATAGCATAATAACCTCGAGGATGAAGGGTTTACGCCTCATTTTCGATTATGAAACATATAGCAGTGATGAGATTATGAAGGGAACTATGAAAGTCTAGCTCTCTTATACCACTGTGCGATAGGAGACAAGGTCATAGGCGCATACTCAGTTCTAGAGCAGATATGAGAAGTGCATACAGGCCTGAAACTATCGACTTTTTAGAGGAGCTAAAGCCTTATCTTGTGATAGCTCTTAACAATGCTGTTCATGCAAAAAAGCTTGAAACTGAGATAGAAAGAAATAAGGAGATTCAGGAAAAGCTAAGAGAAGCTAACAGTAGGCTTAGCAAGATGGCAGGAATAGATGCTCTTACACAGATAAGTAACAGAAGGGAGTTTACTGAGAAGTTCTATCAGCTTGTATTGAGGCGGATAAGGCAGGACAAGCCTGTCAGTGTCTTTATGTTTGACATAGATGACTTTAAGAAATTCAACGATACCTATGGTCATTTTGAGGAGATGAGGGCCCCTTAAGAAGGTTGCGGGTGTTATAAACAATAATATTATCAAAAACGACGGAATCGCGGCCCGCTTTGGCGGTGAGGAGTTTATCAGTGCCTGTATGGGGCTATCTGAGGAAGAAAACCTTGCCCTGGGTGAAAAGATAAGGAATGAGGTGCTTGAACTGGGCATCAATAACATAGACATACGAGGCTGGGTACATTGAGTATAAGCGTCGGAATAGCCATATCCAATCCGGGGAGAATAGTGGTCAAATCAGAGATTATGAGCCTTGCTGATGAAATGCTGTATGAGGCCAAGAAGTCCGGAAAGAATAAGGTTGTGATGAAGGTCGTGGAGTAATACGAAAAGCGATGGCGTATGAAGAAATTGTGGTTTTAATTTGCTTAAGCCTGTCAATCAGCACCCTAGTGCTTGTGGCAGTAAAAGGAACGCGTGGAGGAAAAACGCAGAATTATCTAGTGAATTCACCTTGAAGCAGGAAGTGTTGAAGGTGGCATAAAGCTAGATAATATATTGTTTGCAAAAGAAGTGACCAAGGCAAAAGTCGGCTCTCTTTCTGCTGATAAAAACGAGGTGGCTCTTGGATTTTTCACTAGACGAAGAAGAGACCGAAAAGCTTATTAACCTTTTTCAGTTCACGGATATCTCTAGGGTTGAGGCTGACCAAAGCGAGTATAACTCTGAGCTGCCATCAGAGATAGCTATGGATATACGATTGACTTTGTGAGACGGTACTGACAGGGTTCTATATGGGGTATCAAGGCTTACCTGCTTTACTACCGCTAAGGAGAACTATCTAGCTGTAAGAGAGGGAAGGCGGAGGCACAAAGCTATACAGGATTGAGGCTTTCAGATGACATAGTATCATTCTTAAATGATGTGGTTGCAAAGAACTACGACCCTTCTAAGGGAAGAACAGGCTGGTTTGACAAAGGTGTTTAAATGATTCGGGATTAGTGTCATATAAAGCCCTGGGAGGCCATTCACCCGATGATGTGTAAAAATAGCAATCAAGTTATTTTAATAATAAGGAGACAAGATGATTACAGGTATAATAGTGCTATGGAAGAAGAGGTAGCTAAGCTTAAGACTGAAATGACTGAGGTCCATCTAGAGACTAAGAAGGCAGAGTATGAACTGTTAAAGGGTAGCTCTTTGACAAGGATGTGGTTGTAGTTAGAAGCGGGATAGGCAAGGTGAATGCAGCTATCTGCGCCAGATACTTGTAGATGACTTTAAGATAGACAGGGTAATCAACACCGGGTTGCAGGAGGGCCTTCACAGCGAGCTTGAGGTGGAGATATAGTGATATCAGTGATGCCTCTACCACGACTTTGATGTGACAGGCTTTGGCTACAAGGAAGGTGTGATACCTAGGATGGAGACATCTACCTTTACAGCGGATATTGAGCTTGCTGCCAAGGCTAAGGACATCTGTAACAAGGTAAATCCTGATATCAAATGCTTCATAGGCAGGGTAGTAAGCGGTGATGAATTTGTAAGCACTAATGAAAAAGAGAACCTGGCTGGTAGATACATTTAACGGCTATTGTACAGAGATGGAAGGCTGTGGAATAGCTCATGCTGCATATCTTAACCACATCCCCTTCATTATTGTAAGAGCAATCTCAGATAAGGCAGACGGCAGCGCTAAGGTAGACTACAGTGAATTTGAAATGAAGGCTATTGAGCATACAGTGAAGCTTATGAAAGGGAGCTTGTAAGGGAGATTTAATAGGAAATGTCATCAAAAACTTCTAATTAAACAAATAATAAAGAATCCTTTTATGCGCCACCACAGATGGTGAATCCCGCAAAAAGGATTTTTATTATCTTAGTCCTCTTCAATAACTTCAATCTCAAGGAAGTCAAAGTCAATTTCGTCTACAAAGTTATCCTTTGTGAATCTGGTTTTGCTGCTTTTCTTAAATTCACTAATATTTTTGTCCAGCCAAAGAGGCTTGCTAAGGTCATAGGCATAGCAAGCCTCATCTAATGCATCAGAAAGATTAGTTCTGTTCAGGAAGAATCACTGTTTTTCAATTGTCATATTTTTAACTATCTTCCCTGCATCTATTATTTTTGCCCAAAGTCTAAAACATTGTTGCACCTACTTTATAGGCTTGATTCCCTCAGATTTCATCAGCATATTTCTTAATAGCTGTATCAGCTGCAAATCTACCCGCAGAGGCGATATTTACAAGGGATTTCTTAGCCCATTCTCTCTGATTCTTATAGTCGTTCAACATTTCATACCTTGCCCTGCAGTAGTCACCAAAAATCAGCCAGACACATATATGGATCGGCTATTCCGTGGTCGCCTACCAGGAGATAAACGCGGTGGATATCGGAGAAGTCGTTTCCGTTGATACCCTGTTTTAGGTAATCTACAGCTCTCTTAAGACGGTGGTTCTCCTCATAGTACCCATAAGGATTGTAACCGTCACGCCACCTGTCCTCGACCTCTTTGTCTGTCATACCGAAGATATAGATATTATCCTTGCCTACAGCCTCTGATATCTCCACATTTGCTCCGTCAAAGAGTACCCAAGGTAATGGCACCATTTATCATAAGCTTTATGTACGGTACGGAAGCCTCTTTACCGGCAAGGGAAATCTGCTCAGATATATCACTGGCAGGCATAATCTGCTCAGCCATGAGTTACCCTGTAGTTCTCAAGGAAAAACCACCTGAAGCTTCTTGCTGATTACAGGATCTTAGCTATCTCTTCTCCAAGGTCAACGATGAGCCTGATGATGGACTTAGCCCTGTCATAGCCCGGAGCAGCCTTTGCAGCAAAAAGATAGGTCTGTGGGACTATATCCAGATTAGGGTTGTCCTTTAAGTCGAGGTAAAGGGCGATAATCTGAAGTGCATTAGAAGCTGTCCTTATACTCATGTAAGCGCTTAACCTGCACATCAAATACTGAGTCAGGATTTAATTTAATGCCTGAATCGTGATATAAAAAGCTCGGCAAAATCCTTTTTATTGGCTGCCTTAATCTCTGTAAGCTTGTCAAGGATAGCATTATCATTGCTAAATGCAAGCAGCTTTATAAGCTCAGGACCATTCTTCTTATATGAACCACGATTGTCTTATCAAGAAGGGCACGTAAGTCTTGGATTTGACTGGCAGAGCCATCTTCTGTGAGCGACTACCGTTGGTAACATTGGTAAACTTCTCAGGAGTGTCATCATAAAAATCCTAAATACTGACTTTAAGTATTTCAGAATGCAGCTCAGACACGCCGTTTACACTATGTGAGCCGATGATGGAAAGATTAGCCATATGAACCAATCCGCCTGATATAAGAGCCATATGGGCAGCACTTATTCCAGTCACCAGAGAATTTGTCAAAGATTCTCTTGCAATGCCTTTCATTAAGCTCGTGGATAATCTGGTATATTCTAGGTAAGAGCCTCATCATCATATCCTCAGGCCATTTCTCAAGAGCCTCTGCAAGTACGGTATGATTGGTATAAGCAAGAGTCTTGGTTATGATGGCAGAGCATCGTCCCATAGAATAGTGATGTTCATCCATAAATATACGCATAAGTTCAGGAACTATCATAGCAGGATGGGTATCATTGATATGTATAGCCACCTTATCTGCAAAAGTTATCAAGGGTTGGATAGTACTTTCATATGGTCCGCAATTATGTTCTGTGCGGAAGCAGATACAAGGAAATACTGCTGCTTCAAACGAAGCTCCTTGCCCTCGTAGTGGCTGTCTCTAGGGTAGAGAACCTGGAGATAAGCTCAGCCTTGTTGTTGCCAAGGGTAGCCCTGGCATAATCACCTCTTGAAGAAAGAATTCATATCGAAAAGGTATCTATATCACGGCTGCGCCATACTCTAAACACGCTTACGCCCCTTGCTGTCAGCTCCTGATATCATCATATCATAGGAACGGCTTCAACCTCTTCGCAGTCCACCTGCTCGGTAACAAGTCCCTCATCCGTCCAGGTTTCATTGATACGTCCACCGAACTTTACTACGAAGGTCTTGTCGGTACGAGGTGAGAGCCATACTTCTCCACCCGGAGCCATACATCAGGAAGCTCTATCTGCCAGCCTTCAACTATTTTCTGGCGGAATAGTCCATACTCATACAGGATGGAAAATCCGGTAGCAGGGTAGTTAAGAGAAGCAAGAGAGTCCATAAAGCAGGCAGCAAGCTTCCAAGACCGCCGTTGCCAAGTCCTGCATCAGGCTCCATCTCAAAAGCTCCTCTAAGTCGTAGCCGTGCTTTGCAAGAATCTTCCTGTACACGTCTGTTAGACCTAAGTTGTAGAGATTGTTCTTAAGTGAACGCCCAACAAGAAACTCCATAGAGATAATATACCCTCTACCGCCGGACTTGTTGTTAGCCTGCTTAAATTCACGCTTTTTGGCAAGTAAGATATCCTTAACAGTATTGCTGTTGCCTTATACACCCTGATCCTTTGTAGCCTCATCAAATGAAGCTCAAAATGTCTGGATAACTTATCTACAATCGCCTCTTCCACCTTTATGGCATTTGCAGAGGAAGCTGCCTTGGCTTTTTGTCATGGGAGCTGGCAACTTCTTTTTAGTAGTACGTTTTTATTGGTTTTATTAGACACAGTGACCTCATTTCTTAGGGACTATCCCTATGTATATTAATTCATAATACGCTAACCTGTAATTATCACATAGATTTGGGATAAAAGCAAGTTTTTATGTAAAAATCGTCACTTTACCTGTCTTTATAATTGGATAGTGTCAGCTATACAGCGTAAGAGTGATCTAATATCACACCTTATCGGAGGTGGTCTGGCAAGCAAAAACACCTCATCATACAGCTTTACACTATATGAATAAGGTGTTTTGAAAGGAAGGCCTAAGCCTTTATACATCAAATTTTAATTGACTCGGATATTTCCATAAAGTCTCTCAAAAGGATATCCCGCTCACCGGCGTTTGAGATTTATCTTCCTAAAAAGCCAGCTATACATCTCATCGTACTTATCAGCGGACTTAGCCCAGCAAAGTCGATGGTGAAATGCTACTACGAAGCTTGTCCCAGCCCTCAGGATTGTTGTAGTAGAGGTCGATTGCACGGTAGATAGCATTTGCCATGTCATCAGGATTGTAGTCAGCAAAGGTGAAGCCGTTGCCTTCACCGTAGCTGCAGTCAACTATCGAATCCCTAAGACCGCCGGTTTCCCTTACGATAGGCACTGCTACCGTAGCGGCAGGCTATCATCTGTGACAGTCCACAAGGCTCAGCCTCGCTGGGCATAAGGAACATATCAGCACCGGCATATACCTTTCTTGAAAGGTCTTTGTTGTATGTAATCATTGCTGATACCTTGCCATTATACTGATTCTGCAGCCAGATGAAGTAGTCTTCATACTTTCTGTCGCCCTTACCGAGCACAACAAGCTGCACCTCGCGGTTTCTTACGATATTTTCCAGCCTTGGTAATAAGGTCAAGTCCCTTGTGTGCAACAAGCCTTGATATGATGGCTGTACAGGCACTCCTGCATCCTCCTAAGTCCTGCAAGCCTCTGAAGCTCGAGCTTGTCCTGAACCTTACCGGAGAAATCAGTAGAAGTAGAGTTGTGAGCGATGGCTGTATCTCGTAGCAGGATCTGTAGCCCTCTGCATCTATTCCGTTAAGCATTCTCTGGTCTTCCAGTTATTTTTCTTTATCATGTCCTGAAGTCCGTGTGCAAAGGCAGGGTCTTCAAGCTCCTTATATAGGACTCGCTGACTGGTTGTCTACACAGTCACTTGTCTCAATCGCACCCTTTACAAGGTTTATGCAGCCTTTCATATTTCACATAAGCACCTGCTCTCAGGTGGAAGGTCAAATACGGTAGGAAGTATCTTTAAGTCATACTGTCCCTGATATTCGATATTGTGTATGGTAAATATCAGCTTAATGTCATCAGTGATATTTGCTGTTGTTGTATATAGTATGAGGGCAGTCTGCCAGTCATTTTGCATGAATGATGTCAGGCATAAAGTCTATGAAGTAGAAGCTGTCCATTACAGCCTTACAGAAGAAAGGCGTATCTCTCGCCATCATCGTAGAAGCCATAAAGTCCGTCACGGTGGAAGTAGTATTCGTTGTCAATGAAGTAGTAGGTCACGTTATCCTGCTTTTAACTCGAAAAGAGTCCGCAGTAGAGATTTCTCCAAGACAGCCCTACATTGTAGTTGCAGAGATACTTAGCAGAGTTCCTATACTGCTCACCGATATCACTGTAATAAGGCATCATCACTCTCACGTCATAGTCACCTCTTGCAGCAAGTGCCTTTTTGGAAGGCTTCAAGAACTTCTCCGGAGGCCGCCCTGTGGCAGCAAAATGGAAGAACCTCTGAGCCCACAAAAAGTATCTTTTTCTTTTCAGGAGCAGCCTCTTTGACTTTTTAACTTCTTTTGGTGATTTCTTTATTAATCATAGCAGCCACCTGTTCCACGTTATCCTTGGTTTCCTTTACCTCTGCTTTCTTGCGGCCTCTTTTAGCAGGCTCTATTGCTCAGCTCTGTGACCTCTAGCTGAGCCTTCTCGTAGAAGCTGCCGTAGTCTTTTACCTTCTCAGCCTTAACTTCTATCTGTTGCTTCTTTTTGTCAGGTTTCTTTAGTAGCCTCTTAGCTCTATTCTTTTATCTCAGCCTTTTTGGTCCCTCTGCAGGGTTTACGTGTTATCCTCAGCCTTTTTGCGGCCCTCTTAGCAGGCTTAGTGTCCCTCAGCCTTCTTCGTCCTCTTAGCAGGCTTAGTGTCTTCCTCAGCTTTTTACGGCCCTCTTTACAGGCTTAACAGTCTTCCAAAGCCTTGCTCTCTTTTTACATCGGAAGCTTTAACTTCAGCCACAGGCTTGACTCTCGTTTACCGAGCATTGTCTCCACCACCTTTAGTTCTGCCTTTTTCTCAGGCAATACCATAACCTCAGATTTCTCTCAACCTGCTCCCTTTACGGCAGCCTCAGCAACCTTCTTGTCTGCTTTCTTTATTCTTAAGCTTCTTTCCAGCCATATTGACCTCCCTTTATATATGGTTACAGAGCCCGAGAGAAAACCTATCGGACTCTTTAAGTTATTTAGAGTACGGAGTTCTTATCAATAAAGAACGGATGTCCCTCGCAGCCGCTTAAGTATCTTCCGCCACGAACCACTACACGCTTGTCCATAACAAGGTAGTCGATGGCTGAGTTTCTTTCAAGAACACAGTCCTGCATAACTATACTGTTGCGGATAACTGCACCCTGAGCTACGCTTACATCTCTAAAAAGTATGGAATTCTCAACTATACCATCTATACGGCAGCCGTCTGCTATGATGGAATTCTTAACTCTCGCATTAGAGCCGTACTTGGTAGGAGCGGAGTCCTTAACCTTGGTATACACAGGGTAGCTTGCACTGTGGAAAAGCTGCTGACGGGCGTCCCTGTCAAGAAGAGCCATATTAGCCTCAAAGTAGCCTGTAAGGGTATCTATACAGGAAAGATGTCCTGTATATTCATAGCCCATTACCTTAAACTTCTCAAGACGAGGTGCAATTATATCTCTAGAAAGGCTTACTGTACCGTAAATAATAGAGTCACGCACAAGGTCCTTAAGCAGCTGACTGTTAAATACCCATACATTGAGGGAGAAATTTTTCTTGCCGCTTATGGATTTCTGAACCTTAAGGTCGGTGATTCTTCCCTCTGCATCTATTTCAAATATGCTGCTAGGACGCTCTATATTCCTTGTTGATTTATTCTCTGCATATACGCCGGTTATATCCGCACCTGAACTCTTGTGGAATTCAAGGATCTTATCAAAAGGAAGGTTACATACTATGTCACAGTCCGACATTATAAAATAGTCCTCATCACAATGCTCTATGAAGGTAACTGAATTCTGAAGAGCCTCAAGCCTGTTGGTATAAAGTGGTCCACTGCTTGCCTCACCAAAAGGAGAAAGGATGATGACACCTTCATTCTTTCTTGCAAGATCCCAGTCCTTACCTGAGCCCACGTGTTTCATAAGACTCTGGTAGTTTGGACTTGGTAATAACGCCTACCTTGGTTATGCCGGCATTTACCATATTGGAAAGTACAAAGTCAATCAGTCTGTATCTTCCACCAAACGGAACAGAAGCCATTGTACGGCCACTGGTCAGTTGTGAAACATTTTTATCATGAATATTTGAAAAAACTAAACCCGCTGTTACCATATTAACCTCATTTCTTATCTTTTTATTTAATATCTTCTTCAACCATAACTCCGGCTTCAACCTGTTTTCCTTCGCCAATTGTTATGTCCGCACCTACTACGGTAATATCTTATCAGAGTCATTTCTCACCTATAACTGCGTTATCACAGATATTGCAGTCTGCATCAAGTATGCTGTGGTTAATCTCTGCATTTTTCTCCGATAACTACATTTTGGCATAATCACGCTGTTTCTAATAACAGTGCCCTTTCCTACCTTGATGCCTGAGAAAAGCACAGAGTTAATTACAGTACCCTCTATATCGCAGCCCTCAGCTATGATGGAGTCAGATATCTTAGCATCATTACCGATGTACTGAGGATTGAGAGGGTTGTGGCGGTAAGATATCTTCCAGTCCGGATCAGAGAGGTCAAGCTCAGGTGCCTCACCGAGGAGGTCCATATTTGCTTCCCAGAGGGAGCGGATAGTACCTACATCCTTCCAGTAGCCCTTGAAAGGATAAGCATAGAGGCCACGTCCGTCTTCAATCATAGTAGGGATGATATTCTTACCGAAGTCGTTTGAGGACTTAGGATCCTCTTCATCGGCCTTAAGATAATTCACAAGGATGTCCTTGTTAAATATATATATACCCATGGAAGCCTTGGTACTCTTTGGTTTAGCAGGCTTCTCTGCAAATTCCACTATCTTATCATTGTCATCTGTGGAAAGGATACCAAAACGCTTAGCCTCTTCAAGAGTTACCTCAAGTACAGCAATGGTTACGTCTGCACCTTTTGCTTTGTGGAACTCAAGCATCTTGTTGTAGTCCATCTTGTAGATATGGTCACCTGAAAGGATGATAACGTATTCAGGGTCATATCTCTATGAAGTTTATATTCTGATATATAGCATTTGCAGTTCCCTTTATACCAGTCAGCTCCCCTGCTCTTCTGGTATGGTGGAAGGATGTGTACACCGCCGTAGTTGCGGTCAAGATCCCATGGAGAACCGTTTCCTATATAGTCATTTTAATTCCAAAAGGCTGATACTGTGTAAGTACACTGACTGTGTCGATGTCCGAATTGATACAATTTGATAGTGGGAAGTCTATAATCCCTATACTTACTTCCAAAATACACCGCCGGCTTTGGCAACTTTTTGGTAAGAGTATAAAGCCTGCTTCCCTGACCGCCTGCAAGCAGCATAGCAAGGCACTCTCTCTTAACATAGAAAAACCTCCTATTTATTATTATACGATTACAACCGCAGCTGAAAGGTGGAACAGTAATGGAAATATAATTCTCTTTCCATTTACCTCGCCCTTTTGGCAGTGAGCTTACCTTCATTTAAGATACCGCTTCCGCCGTATTTAGCATCATCTGTATTAAAGACCTCTTTATAAGGCTTTTTCTTATCGACACCGATATAGTAGTTCTCTGGTTACAGGAGAGAAGTTGATTACAAATATGATTTCTCTGCCTGATTTAGCCCTTCTCTTGTAGGAAATGATGTTGTGGTCTGCATCATCAGGATTAATCCACTCAAAGCCTGACCAGTCATCCTCGATTTCCCATAGAGCTTTGTGTTCGAGGTAGAAATGATTGGCATCTCTTACAAAGTCGTGAAGCTTGCGGTGGGATTCAAAGTCTAAGAGATTCCAGTCGAGTTCTTTGGTAAAGTTCCATTCATCAAACTCACCAAGCTCGCAACCCATAAAGGTAAGCTTCTTTCCAGGATGACTAAGCATATACATAAGGAATCCCCTTAGGCCTGCAAACTTCTGGTTATAGTCTCCGGGCATCTTGTTTAGCAGGGAACCCTTTCCGTACACCACCTCATCATGTGAGATAGGTAGTATGTAGTTCTCGGAATAAGCATATATCATAGGGAAGGTCAGTTTCTGGTGCTCATATTTCCTAAAATAAGGGTCTGTTTTAATGTATGAGAGACTGTCATTCATCCAGCCCATATTCCACTTGTAGTGGAAGCCAAGACCTCCACTTTCTGTAGGACGGGTAACAAGAGGCCAGGCAGTAGATTCCTCTGCTACCATAATGGTGCCTTCGCTCTTTGTAGCAATAGCGTGGTTCAACTTCTGTAAAAATGCTATGGCCTGGAGATTCTCATGTCCACCGTTTTCGTTAGGACACCACTGCCCGTCAGGTCTGTCATAATCCAGGTAGAGCATGGCAGCTACAGCGTCTACACGTATTCCGTCTATGTGGTACATCTTAGCAAACATCATAGCACTTGATACGAGGAAGGACTGTACCTCAGCCTTGCCAAAATCAAATATAAGTGTACCCCAGGACTTGTGCTCACCCCTTTAATGGATTAGGATCTTCGTAAAGTGGGGTACCGTCAAATCTTGCAAGGGCAAAATCGTCTTTTGGGAAATGTGCAGGAACCCAGTCGATAAGGACTCCAAGTCCTGCTTTATGTGCCTTATTTACAAAGTACATAAAGTCAGCAGGAACGCCGTATCTGGAGGTCACTGAAAATATCCCGTTACCTGATATCCCCAGGAGGCAGGAAAGGATATTCTGTGATAGGCATAAGCTCAAGATGTGTATATCCCATATCTTTTACATAAGGGATAAGTTCATCCGCCAAATCACGGTAATTAAGAGGATTGCTGTCTTCGTGCACCTTCCAGGAGCCTACGTGGACCTCGTATATATTCATAGGAGCAGGCTTAAATATATCTGCTCTATTCTTTAAGCCACACAGCGTCAGACCACTTAAAAGCAGTCATCCATAAAATATACCTTGGAAGCAGTTTTTGCTGTCAGTTTCACTGTGGAATGCATAAGGGTCTGCTTTTGTAATGTGTTGAATAGTCCTGATGGGTGATTGCGTATTTGTATGCGCTGTATTCAGGCACATCAGGGATAAAGGCTTCCCATACTCCCCTTCAGCGATATGCTCACAAGGGGAAGCGGATTCGTTCCAGCCGTTAAAATCACCGACTACTGATACATTTCTGGCATTTGGAGCCCATACCCTAAAAACTACCCCATCTTTTTTTCTCTTGGTAGTTTTGTGGGCACCAAAATATTCATAGGCAAAGTAATTCTCGCCCTGCTTAAAAAGCTGTAGTTCTTTTTGGAATTCTTTTGACTTTTGATTTGACCATACTGACCTTCCTTAGTTAATCTCAAACTATTCACCTTAGCGCCAGGCAGCGGTTAGAGAATGTATATAGATGTCACGGATGAAGTAGTTTGGAAGCTTTTTTGACAACCTATAAATCTATTAATAATGGTTGCAAAAAAGTGAATATACCTTTATAGTTATTATACTTATAAATTGGATTATTTACAAGGTTTTTATGCGTTTTATCTAAAATATCAAACAAATTTTTAAACTTTGTGTATAATAATTACAAGAATAAAGGACAATATTAGAGTTTATACAAAATGGTTTGATGAATTATCGTGGTCAAATACTGTATTTTAGGATATTGTATTTTAAAAACAAGAATTATGGACAATAATCCTACGGCATTTTGCCTGTGAGAGAATTGATTGTTTTGATGAAAGTAATTTTTAAAAATAAAGGTTATAGAATATAAAAATAATTTTAGAGTTTAGACAGGAGGAAGAGATGTCTTACACTGCTTTATATAGAAAGTTCAGACCAAAGGGATTTGATGAGGTAAAGGGACAGGACCAGGTGGTGACTGTACTTAAAAACCAGATTAAGCACGACAAAATCGGGCATGCTTACATGTTCTCAGGAACCAGGGGAACGGGTAAGACCAGTGTGGCTAAGATATTTGCCAAGGCTGTAAACTGTGAGAATACAGTAGACGGAAGCCCTTGTGGAGTCTGTGATACCTGTAAGAAGATAGGAGAGGGAAGGACTCTTGATGTAATAGAGATAGATGCCGCTACCAACAACGGTGTAGACAACATGCGTGAAGTCATAGAAGAGGTGAAATATTCCCCTACAGATACAAAGTACAAGGTTTACATCATAGACGAGGTACATATGCTATCAAGCGGAGCCTTTAACGCCTTGCTTAAAACCCTCGAAGAACCGCCTGAATACGCTATCTTTATATTGGCGACAACCGAGCCTCACAAGGTACTTCCAACCATCAAGTCAAGATGCCAGAAGTATGACTTTAGGAGGATATCGGTAGAAACAATATCTGAGAGACTTAAAGAGCTGATGGATAAAGAAGGGAATAGCTATGAAGAGGAGGCACTTAAGTTTATCGCAAGGAAGGAGATGGCTCCATGCGTGATTCCCTCAGCCTCCTTGACCAGTGCCTTTCATTTTCATTTGATGAGACTCTCACCTATGACAAGGTCTTAGAGGTGCTTGGCTCAGTTGATACCGACCTTTTTAACAAGCTCTACATTGCCATAGTAAGGGGAGATGTGCCTACCTGTATGGATGTGGCAGAGGAAATATCTATGAGCGGCCTTGATATAGGCCAGTTTGCCCTTGATTTTACCTGGTATTTTAGGAATCTGCTCTTACTAAGGGTGTCAAAAGTCGGCAGCGGGGAGGATAGAGATAAGCTCTGATAAGCTTTGCAGAGCTTAAAGAGGTAGCAAAGATAGGTGAGGAAAATGATTTGTACAGGTACATAAGGATATTTTCCAAGCTATCCGCAGATATTAAGTACTCTACCTCAAAGAGGGCTGAGCTTGAAATCGCCCTTATTAAGCTGTGCAGGCCGGAGATGGAGGAAGACAGGGAGAGCCTTATTGCAAGGATAAATAAGCTTGAAACTATTATTGAAAATGGAGATTTTCACTGCACTAAAGAAGGTAGAGCTACCATCAGAAGCAGAGGAAGTTATTGAAAATGAGCCTGAGGAGGCTGCAAAGGCTCTGCCTGATGACATAAAGAAGATAGCGGCTTCATTTGGCAGCATTAGCAATGCAAAAGAGGTAGTTCAGCCGTTAAAGACTGTACTAAACAACGCAAGGCCTTATTATCAAGAAAGTGGCAACCTTCTTGTGCTTGCGGTAAATGAGCCATTTGACAAGGAATGGCTTGACAAAGAAGAAAAGCCTTTGAGCTGATAAAGAAGCTGATTGCTGAAAAGCTTCATGTATCCGTGGAGATTAAGTGCAAATTCGAAAAAGAAGCAAAGCAGGTGGGCGATGTAAGGATGACAGGATTTGACAAGGTTGCCCCGGGATTATTGACATATGAGGATTAAGGAGAGGTATAAAAGGGGCTGTTGCTATCAGCCCTCTAATTACAATATGTATAGCCTTTCTTTATTTAAAATATTGGCTTACTCCAAAATAATGCAAGTACAAACAGCAATTACTAGACATATAATTAAAGTACAGAATCCAATTTTCATTTGATACTAAGTCATTCCCCTATAAACGGGAAAAATTAAACATAGCACCTGTATAAAAACAGAATGATAACACCAAATTAAAACACAAAAATTAGCTTTCTTTTTGTAATATTCATAAAAGTATTCTCCTTCCAAATTTTGGTACACAAACCACTATACCTGTCGGAAATTCTTCTCTTAGTTTTTACTATAACACTTAATAATTAAATACACAATATGTTTTGTGAATATCCTGAATCCGTGAAGTTAAAAATTTGACTTTGACGAAAATGCCCACGCTACCGTGGTTTATTAAAAGTTTTATATTTTTATTACAATTCGCCTGTAAGGTGAAGCCATATCATGATATAATAGTCCTGTAAATCAATGGTTTCGGGAGAAAAATATCATGAATCATAACCGTCATATTACACTTGAAAAACAGTAACATAATTGTTAAATATACAAACGAGCTGAATCATTCCTGCAAGCGGCCTTGTGGTCGTAGGCACATTGCTTAGCAAAAGCAATTTCACCCCCAAAATAAAAATTAGATTTAGATAATTATATTTTTAGAAAGCGAGGAATATTATGGAAGTTTGGAAAGAATATCGTAAGGGAGAGATTCCGAAAGGAAACTACAAAGCAAAGGTTATTTGCGGAGATTCAAATTTTTGATTATAGAGTTAAGAAGCAAAGAGAATAGGCTGATTCTTGATTTTTGGAATTACTGAGGCTATAAGGATATTTGATAGAAGACTTGTAGATTTGGATATGTATGAGAATATTGAAGGACTGAAAGAGGATAATTTTTCAAATGTTATATATGAAGTTGAAGATGGAAAAATATCTTGAAGATATTAAATTGTATTCAGGGTGGCAATTTTAACGAATATACTATAAAACAATTCACTATAGTTACAGAGAATTTATATATTGATGTTATTTATGAATGGGAGCCCTCATTTTTAACCAGAGTATATAAACTTAATTAACAGTATTTAAAAGGTAGATGGATTATGGAAAATTGGAAAAATATATCGTGAGGATGAGATACCTAAAGATGTTTATATTGGGGATATCTCCTATGTAGAGGATAACAATCCGGTAATAAAAACTTGAGAATTGGCATAATGGCAGAATCATAAATTATATTAAATTGGAATTTAAGAATATGTATTCTGTCAGAGTATTTGAGGAAGGCAGAGCATTAAATAAAAATTTTTTGAAGATATAATGAAATTCAAGCCTGATCGTCGCAAGAATGTAATCTATGAAGTAGAAGATGGGGATTATGCAAAGGAAGTAAGAAAAAAATAGTCGGAAAAAACTTATAGGAACAAAGATTTATCAATATGTAATAATGACAGAAAATTATTTTCTTTGAAATTGTGACAGCTTCAGAGCCTGTAATTACTATGATGGAAGAAAAGGCAGAGAAGGAGGCATATTTCAGATATTGGGAGAATTATAGGTTGAATAAAGTTGATTTAATATTCAAACACCTTGAAGAGCCTGTTTATATGTCAAAGGATGAAAAGTCGTCATGAGACAGGCGTAGAATTTACAGAGGAGAATATCATTATAAATATCTTCTTGGTGACGGACTTGAGCTTATAGACAAGGAAAATAAGGATATATGTGTAGATGGAGGAGAATTATGGTCTGTTCTTACCATCGGTGGAGATGGAGCGATAGAAAAAGAGATAGATAGTTCTACAACATTTCTTGAGTATGGCATTTTCCATAAAATGATGGAAATTGTGCCTGAAAATATAGAGCCAAAGGTATTTATTGCAGGCAAAGACAAACAAGCCGTGTGTATACTTAGCTTTAATGAAATAAGAGGACTTCATGCAGCTACTGTAGCTTGGTACAAACCGGATGGAGAGCTGCACAGGTTTGCAGAAAAATAACTTTGGAAGTTATGAAGAAGCAGATGATGATAAAAGTTATGCTAAGGTTCTGGCTGGATATAGACCAAAATAGACGAAACAGACTTTGGCAACTGGAAAGTAAGAGCATTTCTTGATGGTGAAATGATAAAAGAGGATGATATAATTATCTCTGGTGATGGGGTAAATAAAATTGGAATATGAGGATTAAGGGAGAGGCATTTCTTCTCTTAATACATTGAGAAATAACCTAACATCCTTTGCATCTAGAATAAGGAAAGTAATGGAAGATAGTGTAATTATAAATAGATTTGATAGCTTTGATGAAATGAAACAGAAATTAGGAGAAAAACCGCTTATTTTTATGAAGAAGAACAGAGTAGATATGCAATAATAAGTATAGGTGATTCTTTTTGAATTTGGTCTAGCTTATAATGTTTATGGTATAGACCTAATGTTTGAATTTGATGATATAAATAATGTCTGCTATATAGGAGCAGGGCAGAACCTATTGCTGATTGATATAGAAAATAAGGAGATATTATTTAATAAACTGTTATTTTCGCCTATACTGGATGTACTAAACATTGAGAATACTATTTATGTCATCTGTGATTTAGAATTAATTTGCTATAGTGATAAGAAAGAAAAATGGAAACTTGGATTTAGAGAATTGATTACAAATTATAAATTACTCGAAGATGATAGATTATGGCTTGATTGTGAAGGAGACGAATGGATTATAAATCTATCGGATGGAACTGTGAGTAATATGGTCTTGAGGTTATTAATTACTTTGATGATATAGAACTTATAAAATAGCAGGCAGAGAAATTTAAGTAGGCATAAAGGGCTGTTGCTCCAGCCCCTTCAAATTATCACAATATGTATAGCCTTTTCTTTAAAAAATAATGGCTTACTCCAAAAATAATGCACGTACAAACAGCAATAACTAACATATAATTAAAGTGCAGAATCCAATCACCTCTTAGCTACTAAAGTCATCTCATTATGACGGGAAAAATCAAAACTGATGGCACCTGTATAAAAACAGAAAGATAACACCAAATAAAAACGCCTAAAATTAGCTTTCTTTTGTAATATTCTATAAAAGTATTCTCCTTCCAAAATTTTAGTACACAAACCACTATACCTGTCGGAAATTCTTCCTTTAGTTTTTACTATAACACTTAATAATTAAAGACACAATATGTTTTATAAATATTGAATCAGAGATACAGAACTTACTTTTAAATTCATCTAGACAATTTACTCTCTGCATTATTGACATATGAGGATTAAATGAGATAAACTATAGTATATGCCTAACTCAGGCTTAAAGGGAAATATCTTCCTTAATAAGAAGAATAGTGATAAGAAAGGAATAAACAAAATGGGAGGTGATTTCCGGGTGGTGGAATACCGGGAGGAATGGGAAATATAATGAAGCAGGCTCAGCGCATGCAGAGACAGATGGAAGAAAAAGCAGAAAGAAATGGAGACTAAGGAGTTTCGAGGGAACTGCAGGCGGTGGAGTCGTTACAGTCAGATTAAACGGCAAGAGAGAAGTGCTTGGAGTTACACTTGCAGAGGAAGTTGTTGACCCTGATGATATCGAAACCTTAGAAGACCTTGTTGCTGCAGCAGTAGGAGAGGCTCTCCGCAAGGTTGAGGAGGCAAGCAGTGCTTCCATGGATCAGATTACAGGTGGACTTGGCGGCTTCGGCGGAGGATTTTCTAAATGGAATACTATGGAAAAACAGGTTAATAAGTTAGTTGAAGAACTTGCAAAAGCTCCCCGGAATAGGGCCAAAGACTGCAGGAAGGCTTGCATTTCACATCATAGGCCTGCCAAAAGAAAATGTAGAGGCCCTAGCGGGAGCAATAAGCACAGCCAGAGAAAATGTCTGCTATTGTAAGGAATGCCTTACGCTGTCAGACTCTCCTATCTGCCCTATCTGTGCGGATAAAGAGAGAAACCACAATATGATAATGGTGGTTGAAAATGTAAGGGACCTGGCTGCTTATGAAAAACAAAAATATGACGGAGTTTACCATGTCTTACGATGGTGTGATTTTCTCCGCTCTTAGGTATAGGTCCTGCTGATATCAAGTTAAAAGGAACTTATGGTAAGGCTTCAAAACAATGACGTGGAAGAAGTAATAATCGCTACCGGCTCAAGCCTTGAAGGCGAGACTACCGCTATGTATATAAGCAAATTGATTAAAGCCTACGGGAATCAAGGTGACTAGGATAGCAAAGCGGTGTGCCGGTAGGGGAGACCTTGAAAATGTTGATGAAGTAACCCCTGCTTTCGCGCATTTGTCGGCAGAACAGAACTTTTAGAATATAGAGCTGCTGTACAAGCACAGCAGCTCTGCATTTAAATGAGAGGGGAAGATGAAGTATTTCTTTGGGGAAAGTTTTCTTCATCTACAAGACAAAGTATATAGGTTAAATGTGTTTACTTTGTGTTCAAATTATTAAAAATAAGAAGTTTAATTTAATATATATTTGGCAAAAGCCGTAAAAAGATCTTAAAAACCTTGTCTTAAAAAGACAGAGGTAGTGCCTCTATACAATTAATCTGATATACTTATGACTAAAATCACAGCAAGAAGATGTATAACAGGGTGACATATACTTATGGCATCCACATCATATTATTATAAGGAGAAATGGTATGGCTAATAACATTCTTAATGAGGGCAGAGATACTCTAGCTAAAAATTTTCGATGAAGTAAAAGACCTTAACCAGAATGAACTTAGGGAAAAGAATTGGTTGCGGCAGAGGATAGCACAGAAAGGGCGCTTGCCGATAAAGAAAAAGGCTATAGCGAGGGAAATAGCTGACACAACCAAGAAAAGACGTGATGAGATAATAAAAACCTTTGATACCGAAGAAGATAAACTTAACAGCTTATTAAAAGAGAACTAATCAAAAGCGTGAAAAAAATACAGAGACGGTAAGGTATCAGAGCGAATAAGTGTGGAAACAGCCGAATTCTACGAAGCAAATGAGCAGATTAAGGCAGAGACAAAGAAGCTATATAAGCAGAACAAGACACCGGGCTTCTTTAACTCAGGGATATTTTTATACCTTGTTTACGCCGGGGAGCCTTTGGAGACTTTTTTTGTGCTGTCTTCTTACCTTCGTATTTTTCTTTGCAGTTATCCCTGCTCTTATCTGGTATTTCCTTCCAAAGCCTGTAACCACGGCTACCATAGGACTTATCTATGTGGCTTGTATACTGGTATTTGGCGGTATATATATGATTATCTTTAGGACGGCAGGCACAAAATACAGAGAAACAATTGCTGCAGGCAACAATGCAAGACGTAAAATAAGAAATAACCTAAAGGTAATTGCCAAAATAAATAAAAAGCATAAGAAAAGATAAGGATGATACACAGTACGGCCTTGAAGACTACAATGCACAGATTGACGATATAAAGCTTCAGCTTGAAGACCTTGCTGCAAAGAGAGTAGAGGCACTTAAGGTATTTGATGAGAGCACTAAGCAGGCTGTAAACCGATGAAATCAAAAATACTCATCAGGCTGAGGTAGATGCGTATAAGAGCAGGCTTTCAGGTGTTATAACCGATTTGTCGGGAATAAGAGACTACATAAAGCAAAGAAGACTCTACATTGCAGAAAACTATGAAGTATTTTTAGGCAAGGAATATGTAGATGCCGATAAGCTTAAGAACCTTGTTGATATAAGTGAGAAGAATCCTAACGCTACCATAGCGGAGGTAATTGAGCTAAGCAAGCAGCCGGTATCCGAGAATTGAAAGGCAGTGAATAATGTCTGATTATAAAGAGAATGAAAATGATTTAACTAATGACAGGGATTTGAATGAAAATAAGATGACCATATTCTTGTCATCTCCCTGAGGATGAGGGGAATTTGAGCCTACGAGGAGCAGACATCATCAGGCAGTAAAATAAGGATAGCCATATTAGTCTTAATTCTTGTGGCAGTTGCAGGCTTTGCCACAAAGAGTCTGTTCTTTAGCAAAAAATTATATAAGAGCTATGAGGTTTCTGCCCAGTCAGCAAAAACTCTGCCTGAGGATGCAGGCTATGCCACTGATTATGGCAAACTGCTCTCTTACAATAGCGAAGGTATATCCATTTATAACGAAAAAGCTGAGATAGAGTGGAATGCTGCCTTAAATATGACAAATCCAAAGATTACAGTTAATAGCGGTTATGCTGTGGTTGCCGATATTGGCGGAAGGAATATCCTTGTAGTGAATCATAAGTCTGTGCCCGCGGCTCAGGTAAGCCTTACTATGCTTAATGACATACTTCTTACCGACATATCGGAGCAGGGCGAGATTGCGGTACTTATGCAGGATGAGAAGGGCTATGACATCCAGCTGATCAATCCCTTTGATAAGAATAACAGTCTTAAGGCTGAGATAAAGACCTACTCAAAGGATGATGGATATGCGCTTTCCCTCGCTATGTCTAAGGATGGCTCTAAGCTGGTAACTGAATATGTAAAAACCGAGAACAATGAAATAAAGTCTACCCTCACCTTTTATAACTTTGACAAGGTCGGTGAGAATTCAAATGCAGACAGAATAGTGAGAGTCTTTCCTTTTGAAGATACCATCTTTCCTAAGCTAAAGTTTGCTGACAACAACACAGTCTGTGCGTATGGCGACAACAAGATAGTGTGTTTTTGCAGCTAAAAAGAACCTGAAATCCTCTGGGAGAAGAAGGTGGCAGGGAAGATTGAAAGGATATCGGAGGATAAGAACGGCTTTTGCCATTCTGGTAGATGAAAGTGGTCTTCTGCAGGCAAATACAGGCGGAGTGGCAAGCGATTCTGCTATAGAAGATGACTACATAGACAGTGCCTACCTTTACCGGAGAGGCAGACGGCAATGGTAAAACAGTGCTTTATTCAATGCATTACAGCGGAGGAAGAGTTTATAGTAATGAAGTGGATATCAATCCAAAGGGAATGAGCTATAACGATGGTGAGATAGTGCTCTACTCTGATACTAACTGCATAATCTTTGACAGTAACGGAAATATAAAATTTAAGAACAAGTTCAATGACGGAATCAAGCTTTACCCAGGCAGGTGGCAGAACCAGGTATTATGCCATTGTAGGGAAGAAGCTTAAGGTTATGAGACTTAGTGAATAGGATGGAGGATGAATGTCTAATTTTGTACTGATAATGGTGATTGTCATATTTGCCGGCTGCTTTTTACTTAGGCAGCAGGAGAGGCTCTAGTGAGGACGGTCTTCGGGCTGTTCTCCTCTGTAGTTGTTCTCCTTGCAGGCACTGTGATTTCGCCTGTCATAAGCAATCAGCTAAGAAAACAATGAGAAGTTTTTAATGCCATTTCTACAAGGATAGAAAAGTCCCTTGAGAATTATGTGGTAAGAGCGAGGAAAAGAAAGAAATACAGGAAAAGCCTGAAAAAAGGCGCAGACAAAGAAAAGGATAAAAACATAAAAAAAGGTGAGAGTGGTATAAGTATGGATGAAATATATCTTCCTTACAAGATGCTTACTGAGAACAAGGCTGTAGAAGAGATTGTCTCAGATATACTTAAAACGAACATATAAAGAAGGCAAAGGAAGACATACAAAAAGAGGTCAACCACAGAGTTGCCATCTACCTCACAGGGATAGTGATTAACTCAGGAACTTTTATTGCGGTGTACTTTATTTTAAGCGTAGGTCTCTTTGTGCTTAGCAGGGTACTTAATATAATAAGCAAGCTCCCTGTCCTAAATGAGCTAAACCGCATGGGAGGAGGAATTGTCGGTATCTTCCAGGGCTTAGTTATAGTATGGCTGATATTTACCCTTATGATGGTATTTATAGACAAGCCTTTTCGTTCAGGAGGCAATGGAGCAGATAGAAAATAACTTTCTTAAATCTTCTGTACGAATCAAATATAATTGCCAAGTTCATCGGACTTAAGTAGGAGGGGGAAATGAAAGAAGATTATTCCTTTTTTGCTATGATGTCAAGGCTAAAAGTACATCAATCGCTGGGCTTTGATGAGAAACTCCAGAGAAGAAAAACCTAAGCGAGCATTCACTTGAAGTAGCTCCTGCTCTCTCACGCCCTTTGTACCATAGGAAACAAGAGGCTTTGGCAAGGTGTTAAATGCTGACAGGGCAGCACTCATAGGGCTTTACCACGATGCGACAGAGATAATTACAGGAGATATGCCTACTCCTGTGAAGTATTTTAACAGTGATATAAAGAGCATTTACAAGGAAATTGAGCATACCGCCTGTGAGAAGCTTCTCTCCATCCTGCCTGAGGACTTAAGGGATGAATACGAGGAGATATTAGAGCCATCAGATAAGTACAGCTATGAAAAGGCTCTGGTTAAGGCTGCAGACAAGCTTTCAGCCTATATCAAATGCCTTGATGAAAAACAGGCTGGGAATAACGAGTTCTTACAGGCTGAAAAGGCTACATTCAAGGCGGTTAAGGAGCTTAACTTAGAAGAAGTGGAGATATTTTTAAGAGAATTTATGCCGGCTTATTCAAGGACCCTTGGATGAAGCCTGCCTGCTATAGGAGGTTGTTTTGTTAATAAGAGATTTTAGGGCTTGTGACAGGGAAGAAATATTTAAGATGATGAGGGTGTTCTATGATTCTGATGCTGTGCTGCATACAGCCTCAGATGAGGTCCTATACAGGGACATAGATGACTGTCTTTCAGACCTGCCGTATATAGAGGGATATGTAATCGAAGAAAATGGAGAGATTGCAGGTTATTCTATGGTTGCAAAGAGTTACACCACGGAGTATGGCGGCCTCCTCATATTTATAGAGGATTTGTATATCAAAGAGGACTTTAGGGGCTTGGTATAGGCAGCAGTTTCTTTTCGCTTCATAGAAGAAAAAGTACAAAGGACAGGCTGTGAGATACAAGCTTGAAGTCGAAGAAGAGAACGAAAATGCCATCTCCGTATATGAGAAACGCGGCTACAAAAAACTTGGATATTTTACAATGAGCAAGGAAGTGTAGGTTTCCTTGCTTTTTCATGTCTTTGTGAAACATATCCAAATCGGTCTTTAAGTCAGTTGATTATTGAACAGTTTTAATATATGATATGATTATAAACCACCAGAGTAAGGGGTATTATAGAATGGTTAATCCTGGAAGCCAAATACCAACGCCTGACAAAGAAAGGAAGTCAGAAAGTAATAGTAAAAATAATCGTACACCGATTAATATGTATCATAACAATTCTTCCGCTTGTAGTCACTGTATGCTTGCTGCCATTCACCAGTAGTAAAGTCCCGTTACATTACGATGCATTAGGAAATATTAATCGATGGGGTAGCAAATATGAACTATTACTATTTCCCATTGTTATAATTGCCTTTTGGTTATTTTATACGTACAATGATAAATTTGAGTTATAGATATTTAGGAAAAACAAAAAGCTGAGAAAAATTTTACTCACTATTATTATCACAATTTCAATTCTAGCGATTATATTAGTAGACTATAATTGTATTAGATTCTTGTATAAAGTATTTAGCATGGGAAAACTGAAAAATTTATGCTATTTACAAACATATGCAACAAGAATCTTCTATGATAATAAAGGATGGAAATTCCAAGAGGGAATTCCATCCTTTTGTTAGTAGCCTTTGCGGCGCACGTTTCTAACGGGTACAGTCCTGAATCCGGTCGATAGTGGGAAGGATGCGCCGAAGGCAAGGGTGCCTATGTTGACTTCGAATCTGAAGGAGCCTGATATGAAGAAATTAACGCTTGGTATAAGGAGAGCAGAAAGCAATGCATTGGTATACGACATAACTCCCATTAATTTTTATAAAATAGGTACGAAAAATGTTATGATATTCAATAAGTTTTTACGGATTTAAAGTAAAAACTATAGATATTTTTGAGTTTTTCGGTACAATATGAGCAAGTAAGAAGGAGGTGGCATGATGATTATCCGACCAAACTATATGAATGCGCTAAGAACTTATCGGGATGCTCCAATTGTGAAGATATTAGCAGGAATCA
>BNJV01002398.1_pt1 | contig 43715 bp, 47 predicted proteins | sample 8540591 | NCBI WGS metagenome assembly BNJV01 (sample SAMD00202457, study PRJDB9452) | human saliva metagenome | host: Homo sapiens
ATCATTCACGAGGCCGGGGTCGGCGCGCTTGTCTGCGCGGCTGGCCCCGGCCTCGCTGATGTGCGCAGCTCGCGGCGGGGTGTGGGCGGCTGCGGCTGTGGGCGGCGTGGTTCGGGGAGCGGCGCGCCCGGTGGACCACGGTGCCGATGTGGGGCTGGAGGACATGTTGTAGTCCCCGGGGTCGTCCCGCTGTTGGATGGCATGTTCGGCCCGATGGGTGGGTACTTGGGCCCTTGGATGCGCACGTTAACCCTATGGGTGGAGCGTGGGCGGGGGTGCCCATGCTCCACGTGTCGGGTCCAGCTGCGCATGAAAGGGTTAGTGCGACCACCTGTCGGGCCCAGGTGACAGAGACATTGTGAAGTCCTGGGTTTTGTGGAGTGGTGTTCAGGCCGCTTCTGGGCGTGTTGTTGTGATGTGGCTGCGGCGGGCCTGGGGTGGTCTTGTCGTGCCTGCGTTCACTGCCCGCTTCCGCGTTTGTGGTTGTTGTTTGGGGCGCTGCACCCGATCTGCAGGCATTGCACCTTTTCTGATCGGGTGCGTTGCTCCTGATCGGGTGTCGAGCCCCGTAACGGGTGTCGTGCTTGCTTGCTCGCGACTAGCTCGGTGCCTGCGTGACGCTGGGAGGTGCTAGCTACGGCGATTCGCAGCGTGATGCGTGGCCAGCACCGCACTTATTCTTGTAGCTGAGTGGTGTTACACCACTACGAAGGACACAACTTCGGGTTGGTGCTCAAACCGTCGTCCACTTTGGTGAGAACTGGTGAAAATGGGCTGTTGTAGCCGAGGTGGACTGCGCTTTGGGCAAGTGGGGTGCGGAGGTATCCAGTGTTGAGGGTATCTCTGTCGATGTGGTTGTGTTTGAGGTGGGTCTAAGTGTGCAAGTGGGGGGAATTACTACCATAGGAGGCTTCGGGCGGCGTGTCGCCGGCGTGTCGGGGGCCTATGGTCGCAAAACCCCCCATGTTTGGCCTCTGAGTTGGCGGTGAGCCGTTGGGTTGCTGCTCAAACCGTCGTCCACTTTGGTGGGAACTGGCGAAAATGGGCTGTTGTAGCCGAGTTGGACTGCGCTTTGGGCAAGCGGGGCGTGAGGTGTCGCGGCGTGGGTGGGATGTGGGTCGCATTCGGATGAGATGCGCGCCCGGTTTCGCTTGTGGCCCGGGTTTCGCGCTGCGGGCTAGGGCGACTGCGTGCTGAGCACGGGGTTCATGACGCGGCTCGACCACTTTCGGCGTGCTCCGGCCGCGTCCGGGGGAATCGGACCCAACATGTTCGGCCGACGAACGGAAAATACACCAGGCACCGCCGCCGACACCCCTCACACCCAGACGCTTCCGCCTTCAAGACCTCCGCCGCCTCTCCACGCGTTCCCGCAGACAGCGCAGCTGCGCACGGCTCAGCCCAGGCCTCGTCCCCCGAAGTGACGCGCCGATGGCTGTGTTTGCCGTCTCAGCTGAGGTTCACCTTGCCGCAGGGGCGCTAGACTTGGTGCCCAGGTGCGCGCAAACGCGCGCGGTCACGAAAAAGGAGAACTCGCTTGGCACCGCTCAACGTTGCCGTCATCGGCGCCGGTCCCGCTGGCATCTACGCGTCGGACATTCTGTCGAAGTCGGGACTCGAGGTGAATATCGACCTGTTTGAGCGGCTTCCCGCGCCGTACGGCCTCGTGCGCTACGGTGTGGCGCCCGACCACCCGCGCATCAAGCAGATCATCGTCGCCCTGTACAAGATCCTCCAGCGTGGCGACATTCGCCTGCTCGGCAACGTTGAGGTTGGTCGAGATGTCACGATCGACGATCTGCGTGACCACTACGACGCGATCATTATCGCGACGGGCGCTGACCGCGATCACCCGCTCGACATTCCGGGCGTGGACCTGCCCGAGTCCTACGGCGCCGCGGACTTCGTGTCCTGGTACGACGGCAACCCGGATTACCCGCGCACGTGGCCGCTGAAGGCCCGCGAGGTTGCGGTCCTGGGCGTCGGCAACGTGGCGCTCGACGTGTCGCGAGTCTGGCCAAGCACGCCGAGGACATGCTCAAGACCGAGGTTCCCGCCAACGTCGCCGAGGCCCTGGCTGACAACCCGATCACCGACGTTCACGTGTTCGGCCGCCGCGGCCCCGCGCAGGTGAAGTTCACGCCGCTGGAGCTGCGCGAGCTCGGCAAGGTGCCGGACGTGGACGTCATCGTTTCCGAGGAAGACTTCGACTTTGACGAGGGCTCGGAGGAGGCGCTGCGCGCGTCGAACCAGCAGCGTCAGGTCGTTAAGACGCTGACGAACTACGCGATGGCGGACCCGGAGGAGCACACGGCGTCGCGTCGCATCCACATTCACCTGTTCCAGGCCCCGGTCGAGATCGTCGCCGACGAGGACGGTCACGTGAAGGCGCTGCGCACTGAGCGCACTGCCCTGAACGGTGACGGCTCGGTGTCGGGCACGGGCGTTATCACGACGTGGCCGGTCCAGGCGGTCTACCGCGCGGTGGGCTACTACTCGTCGCCGATCCCGGGCCTGCCCTTCGACACGCGCGCCGGCGTCGTGCCGAACGTGGAGGGGCGCGTCATCGAAGGCGAGACCACGAAGGACGAAAACGCCGCCGTCATCCCCGGCGTGTACGCGACCGGCTGGATCAAGCGCGGCCCCGTCGGCCTCATCGGCTCGACCAAGTCGGACGCGCAGCAGACGATCACGCACCTCGTGGAGGACGCGAACGAGGGTCGCCTGCATGCGAACACCGCCGAGGTGGGGCACGAGGCCATGGTGGCCCTCCTGGAGTCCCGTGGCGTTGAGTTCACGACGTGGGAGGGCTGGGAGCTCCTGGACGCCTACGAGCAGGCTCTGGGCGAGGACTACGGCGAGCTGCCTGGGAGGCCGTGGCACGCGCGAGCGCGTCAAGGTCGTGTCCCGCCGTGCGATGACCGACATCTCGCGCGGTGCCGAGGTGGATGCTGCCTCCGCCGACCTGATCGGCGAGATGGGTGAGATGGGCGTGCCCACCGCCCCCGAGCGTTTCGACGACTACACGGGTCCGGGACGACGTAACTGAGTCGTTTCCTTTCAGTGACGAGGCCGTGGCCGGGTTTTCCGGCTGCGGCCTCGTTCGCGTGTGGGGGAGTGGGTGGCGGCCTCGCCGGTGAGCCATGGGGGCGGCGGAATGATGTGTGCAAGTCGTAGCCGCGCGTGCCAGCCGCGGCGGGAGGGAGCCACTGAGCGGAGGTGAGCCACGGCCTCGTCCCTGACCCGGGGATTCTGCGCGAATTCCCACCGGCGACACGGGTGGTTTTCAGGTGCTTCCCAGATAACCTCTTTAGGATCACCTGCATGGCTCAGCGCAACTATCACAATGGCCTCAAGACGACCCTGTTGCTGGGTGGCATGTGGGCGTTGCTGGTGTGCATTGGGGCACTTGTGTCGCGCGGCACGGGGCAGGCGTTCTGGATCCTGCTCTTTGCAGGTATTGGGCTGGCGCAGACCGCGTACGCGTACTGGAACTCTGCGTCGTTGGCGCTGCGTTCGATGAACGCCTATCCGGTGAGTGAGCTGGAGCGCCCCGAGCTGTACGCGATCGTGCGCGAGCTGTCCGAGCGCGCGGGCCAACCGATGCCGCTCATCTGGGTCGCCCCGACGATGACGCCCAATGCGTTCGCGACGGGCCGCGACCCCGAGCATGCGGCCGTGTGCTGTACCGAGGGCATCCTGGCGATCCTGAATGAGCGCGAGCTGCGCGGAGTCCTCGGGCATGAGCTGATGCACGTGTACAACCGCGACATCCTCACCTCTTCGGTGGCGGCCGCAATGGGCGGTGTCATCACGTCCGTTGCTCAGTTCCTCATGTTCTTTGGCGTTTCTGGACGACGCGACGAGGAGGGCGGCGGATCGGGGCTCTTCGGGATCATCGGGATTCTTGCCATGAGTATCCTGGCGCCGATTGCCGCGACGCTCATCCAGTTCTCTATCTCCCGCACCCGCGAATTCGATGCGGACGAGGATGGCGCGATGCTCACGCAGGATCCGCTCGCTTTGGCCTCCGCGCTGCGCAAGCTCGAGATGACGACCGACCGTCGTCCGATGGCGGACACGCCGTCCACGCGTAACGTCGCGGCGATGATGATAGCCAACCCGTTCCGCGGCGAGTCCCTGGCCCGCATGTTCTCCACGCACCCGCCGATGGATCAGCGCATCGCGCGCCTGGAGAAGATCGCGGGCTACTGAGGCGGCTTGCCGGGTGCTGTCCGGGTGCTTGCCGGGTGCCGTCCGGGTGCTTGCCGGGCGCTGTCCGTCCGCTTGCCGATCGTCGTCCCCTCCGACCCCTGTGCCTCAGCGGCGGACATTGAGTGGAATGGGCAACAAAAATGTGGCGGGGCGGCCCGGTGTGGGCCGCCCCGCCACAGCTGCGAAACGTGATCAGCGGTAGTTCACGAACTGGAGGGCGACGTCCAGTTCCTCGCCCTTGGGGCCCTTGAGCAGGGCGATGACGGCCTGGAGGTCGTCGCGCGACTTCGAAGAAACGCGAAGTTCGTCACCCTGAATCTGGGCCTTGACGCCCTTCGGGCCTTCGTCGCGGATCAGCTTGGAGATCTTCTTGGCGGTGTCCTGGGGGATGCCTTCCTTGAGAGGGCATGCCAGCTTGAAGAGCTTGCCGGAGGCCTTGGGCTCGCGATCCTTGTAGTCCAGAACCTTCAGGGACAGGCCGCGGCGGATCAGCTTGGACTGCAAGACGTCGAGGATGGCCATGACGCGGGAGGCGGAGTTGGCTTCCATCGCGATTGTGTCGCCGCTAAGGGTGATGGCGGCGTCGACGCCGCGGAAGTCGTAGCGGTTGGCGATCTCCTTGGCGGTCTGGTTGACGGCGTTGTCGACCTCCTGGCGGTCAAGCTTGGAGACAACGTCGAAGGAGGAGTCTGCCATGAGGGGCACCTTTCGTTGGAATTCCGCCAATCAAAGTTTCGATTGGCGCTCGGGATCATTTTAATGCTATTCTTTCACGGCACCGCGAGAGCGGCGCAAAGGCAGGTTACCAAAGCGGCCAAATGGATCTGACTGTAAATCAGACGCTTCGTGCTTCGGGGGTTCGAATCCCTCACCTGCCACCACTCGCTGGTTTCAGCGAGTACGCCTGTGAGGTGCTTCTCAGGTTCCGGGTTTGCTTCGGCGGTCGGAGTTGAGGTAAGCTTCTCGGCGTTGCCCCGATAGCTCAGTAGGCAGAGCGTCTCCATGGTAAGGAGAAGGTCAAGGGTTCGATTCCCTTTCGGGGCTCCGGTCGCGGATTTTTCCGCTTCCGGCGGCGGGGTAGCTCAGCTGGTCAGAGCGCACGACTCATAATCGTGAGGTCGCGGGTTCGAGCCCCGCCCCCGCTACCAACTCTTTATTCGACAGGTCGCAGGAGCGACGAAACAAAGCGAGGGAAACAACCGTGGCAAGCAAGTCCCAGGACGTTCGCCCCAAGATCACTCTGGCCTGCTCGGAGTGCAAGGAGCGCAACTACATCACCAAGAAGAACCGTCGTAACACGCCGGATCGTCTCGAACTGGCGAAGTACTGCCCGCGCTGCCACAAGTCGACGGCGCATCGCGAGACCCGCTGACGGTTTCACAGTAAGAGCCCCGAGGAACGAAAAGTTCCCCGGGGCTTTCTCTATGTGTGCGGCGTCACTTGTGTATGCTGTCCGCGTGAGTGAGAGCTATGACACGCGATGTCGGGTGGGTGCCCGCCAGATCGTTGCACCGATCGGTGCAGGTGAGGCGCGTATTCCTGCCCTTGTGAGGCTCCGTGATGAGCGTCTCATTCTCTTCTTCGACGAGCGGCCCGCCCCGGCCTCGGGCACGGGAGCTGACTTCAACGGGCTGACCATGGCCTCGGACCTGCCGAATCCGAACCGAATCCGAACCGAATCCGCTGGATGGAGCGCGATGGGCGCGGTGGCTGGTCGGATCCGCGCGAGCTGCCGACGGGTGCCCCGCCCGTCTCGTCGGACGCCTGCGTGGGGGTCGACGGTGGCGGACTCATGCACCTGGCGTTCGCCTCGAGCGAGGGGGCCGTCGGCTACATGGACTCGCGCGCGGGCGGTGAGCGTCTGCGCGCGTGGTGGGCGTGGGGGAGTGGCCCTGCGGAGCTGACCTACGCGGATATGACGGATGCCCTCTACGAGGTCACGGGCGCGGACGCGCTCTTCTCGACCTCGTGAGCCACGGCCACCGTTGATGGTGAGGTTGCTATGCCCTACGTCGTGCGCGTGGGGGAGCGAACCTACGTGCAGGTGGTTGACGCACGGGCCGGGGCTCCTGGTCAGCGGCCTTCGATGACGGCCATGAGGGGTTCGTAGTGGGCGTCGACTGCTGCGGCGTACGCCTCCACGTCCCCGGTCTCGCACGCGCGCAGGATCGCGGCGTGCGCCTCGGCGGTGTCCTCCATCTCCTCGCGCGAGGCCGCGGCCAGCTGAGGGGTCACGCGCTGGTGAACCAGCCACATCGCGGCGACGAGCTGGTGCATGAGCGGATTCTTCAGGTAGGCGAGCAGCCCGGAGTGGAAGGCGATGTCCTGGTCGAAGTAGGTCTCGCCGGCGTGGGCGTGGTCGGTCATGGTGTTGACCAGCTCCCACAGTTCCGGGTTGGATGTGCCCTTCATGGCTCGTGTGAGCGGCAGTGCGATCCCGAGGTCGAGGGCGTGGCGGGTTTCGACGATCGAGTGCAGGGACTGCACGCCGTTGATGTCGTCGAGGGCCGCGCGCAGCACGAGGGTTTCGACCAGGGGTTGCAGCGACATGTCTCCGACGTAGGAGCCCGATCCCTGGCGGACCGTGACGATGTCGAGGGCCTGGAGTTTGCGCAGTGCCTCACGAACCGAAGAGCGCGAGACTCCGAGGTCGGCGCACAGCGCGGATTCGGTGGGCAGGTGGTCCCCGGGGCGCAGCCCGTGGCGCAGGATGTAGGACTTGATCGCGTCCATCGTGACGGAGGATCGCGTATCAATGTGCGCTGGTGCCGCCCGGTTTGCGTCGGTGGATCCGGATACTTGTGCTGTAATCTCTTGCACAGATTTGTCTGACAACATAAACTAAGTATAGCGAGCGGAACAAAAAAGATCCGCACGTTCCATTTCTCGAAGATGAGGAGCGAGAGCATGCTGGAGGGGTCTGGGTTTTTCGGACCGTTTGTTGTGAGAGGGTTGTTCTGAGTAGTCCCGGCTGCTTGTGGCCGGGCAGAATGGATGAGCATGAGGAAGTTCTCGAAGCACACGCCTGAGCAGATTGTCGTGAAGCTGGAGAAGGCCGAGGCGCTGCGAGGTGAGGGCATGAGTGTGGCCCAGGCCTGCCTCGTGCTGGGTATCAGCGAGGCGACGTTGTGCCGGTGGCGCCAGCGTTACGGGTCGATGAGTCGTCGTGAGGCCAAGGAGCTGCGTGAGTTGCGCGAACAAAACGCGCGCCTCAAACAGTTGTTGGGCCAAGCCGAGCTGGAGAAGGCAGCGCTGAGAGAGCTCGCGGCGGGAAACTTCTAGGCCCGGCGCGGTTGTGGGCCTGCTGCTCGTGGCATTCGCGCCGCACCACCTGTTCGCGGTCGCGGGCATCGCCCTGTGGGGCATCGGGGCATCCCTCGGCTTCCCGCTGGGCATCTCCGCCTGTCCGTCGACCCCGTGATGACGCCCGCGCGCGTCTCCGTCCTGTCCACCGTCAACTACGGCGCGGCCCTTATCGGCCCGCCGTTCCTCGGCCTCATCGCCGACCACATCGGCTACCACCGAGCGCTCGCCTTCGTGGCCCTGCCAGTCCTCGTCGCGATCGTCCTCGACGGACAGGTGCCCGACCGGCGTGGAACCAGGCGCACGGACCTGGTGTTTGGCGACTAGACAGGCCGCGTATCCGGCTTGTCCTTGCGCCTTTCTTCGGCTACTCGGTCGGTGTATCCTGGTGGGCAGGAACGCCTGTGACGTGGCTCTCAGTGTCGCTTCGACGAGAGAAGAATCATGGCGCGAATGATCGGATATCGTCGTTTCGGAGGCGTTGAGGTGCTCGAGGAAGGCGAGGTATCCCTTCCTGCGCCCGGTGAGGGGCAGGTGCTCGTGAAGGTGCGGGCCGCCGGCATCAACCCTGTTGACTACAAGCTCTTCGGTGGATTGACGAGGCCCCTCGAAGTCGTCCGCACCATCGTTCACCCTGCCCGTTGGTTCGCTCGCGGGGTGGACCGGCCGCTACGGGGCGTGGGACAGGATTTTGCCGGCGTCGTGACGGCCGTCGGCCCGTCAGTGAGCAACGTGTGCGTGGGCGACGAGGTTATCGGCCTCCTGCGCGCCGCTCCATGGTCCGCTCGGGAATACGGGGCACTCGCGACGGACGTACTCACCTCGGCGACGAACGTTGTTCCCAAACCCGCCTCCGTCAGCTTCGATGTCGCCGGTGGCCTGGGCGTGGCCGCGCAGACCGCGATGGGTGCGCTCCGCCGTGTGAGGGCGGAGGCGGGCGACGTCATCGTGGTCGCCGCAGCCGCCGGGGGGAGTGGGAGGCCTCGTCACACAGCTCGCACTCGCCCGAGGTGCGACCGTCATCGGTATCGCCGGTCCCTCCAAGGCCGACTACCTGCGTTCCCTCGGCGCGATCCCCGTGTCCTACGGCGAGAGCCTCGAACAGCAGATCCGGGATGCAGCCCCTTCACCCGTCACAGCCTTTATTGACTGCTTCGGTGGCTACGCGTCGCTGGCCCATCGCCTTGGCGTCCCGGGAGAGCGCGTGGGCACTCTCGTTCCAACTCCCGCGATCGCCCTGCGTCGCGCGCGCTTTACCGGCGGGCGAGACGGAAAGATCGCCGACATTGCAACAGTTGCGGGACTCATTGACCGCGGCACGGTGAACCTGGCTATCGCGGGCACCTACCCGTTCGATGTGGAGCAAGTGCGCGCCGCGTACACGGAGCTCATGGGCGGCCATGTGCGAGGCAAGATCGTCATCACTATTCCCTGAACTCCTCACGCTACGCTCCGGCGAACGAATGGAGGGGGACGAGCCTGCCACGGCCTCGTGCCTCAGTCTGCCCACCGCTGCGTGCGCCGGATCGCAGGCTTACCACGGCCTCGTGCCGGTGCGTACCACCCGGCGCTCGCGGGGCCGAGGCCTGCCGGGGTTAGACCGAACGCGCGCCGTGCGACTAGGCTTAGGGGCATGACGACCCTTGCTGATCTGACGACCTGCGCGTGGGTGGGCCGATTGCCCGCCTCGTGCCCGCCACCTCGACCGACGCCCTCGTGGAGGCCGTTCGCGCGGCCGACGCCTCGGGCGGACCGCTGCTCGTCGTGGGGGGCGGATCGAACCTGCTGGCCTCCGACGCGCCCTTCGAGGGCACGGTCGTGGACGTGCAGCCGTTCGGGGAGCTCGCCTCCATCATCGATGAGGGTCCTTCCGGGCCGGTGCTCGTGCGTGCCGGCGCGGGCACCGTCTGGGACGAGTTCGTGTCCTGGACCCTGGCCCAGGGCCTCTCCGGCGTCGAAGCACTCTCCGGCATCCCCGGCACCGTGGGCGCGTCCCCCCGTGCAGAACGTGGGCGCCTACGGCCACGAGGTCGCCGAAACCATCTCCTCGGTAGAGGCCTACGACCGCCTCACCGGAACCGTCGTGCGCCTGGCTCCGGCTGAGCTCGGATTCGCCTACCGCTCCTCGGCGATCAAGCGCAGCGTCGGCGAGGTGGGCCTGAATGGCCGCCCGTGGGGCCCGACCGGCCGCTGGGTGGTCCTGTCCGTGGACTTCCGCTTGGAGCGCTCGCCCCTGAGCGCCCCCGTCATGTACTCCGAGCTCGCCCGGCGCCTGGGCGTCGAGGCCGGGGAGCGCGCCGACGCGTCCCTGGTGCGTTCGACCGTCCTGGAGCTGCGCCGCGGCAAGGGCATGGTCCTCGACCCCGCCGACCACGACACGTGGAGCGCCGGCTCCTTCTTCACGAACCCGATCCTGCCCGAGGCCGTGGCCGCGTCCCTGCCCGAGGGCGCGCCACGCTTTGGCGCGGGGGAGGGCCTCGTCAAGACGAGCGCCGCCTGGCTCATCGACCACGCGGGCTGCTCCAAGGGCTTCCACCTGCCCGAGGCCGGAGACCCGCCGCGCGCGTCCCTGTCCACCAAGCACGTCCTAGCCCTGACGAACAGGGGCGGCGCGAGCAGTGCCGACATCGAGGCCCTGGCCCGCGCCGTGCGCGAGCGCGTGAATGACGCGTTTGGCGTGACCCTGGTTCCCGAGCCGGTCACGGTCGGGATCACCTGGTAGCGGGTCACGGTCGTTGTGGCCTCGACCGTCCTTGGCATCTTTCCGGAGAACCTGCTGCGGGGCCTCCCCACATTTCGCACGTAATTCCCCAACGTGTTTCCTGGATCACGCCTTGAAAACCGCGGAATATCAACGTTTCAATTTCAAAGTTTGAAAGAGGTGTGGGGGAATTACGTGCGAGATTGTCGGGGAACTGTGTGGAATCGTGCGAGTGTTGAGGCCGATCTGGCCTGCGCTCGCGGATTCGTTGCGCGGATAGAGTGCCGCTATGCGGATAGGTTGTCATGATCTGGATAGGTTATGCGCATCTGGATAGGTTAATAACCTATCCGCGTGTTCGTAACCTATCCGCATGCGAACCGCCATTTGCCAAGTCTTGTGCTTCCCCAAATTTCGCACGTAATTCCCCGGAGCATGTTCTGGATCACACCTTGAAAACCGCGGAATATCAACGAACCGATTTCAAAGTTTGAAAGAGGCGTGGGGGAATTACGTGCGAGATTGTCGGGGAATCATGGCTGATTGCAGCGGGAGGCGTCTTGCGGCGTCGTGGGTGTGGTTGCTGTGGGTGGCGTTTGGGGACGGTCTGGTACGCGAAAGCGCGTTGAGGTGGAAGAATCCGCGTGGTGGTGGGTGTGGCCTGGTCTGGTTTGTGGACCGGGTGTTTTGGGGTTGTTGGTTGTTATTGGTGGTGTTGTGTTCTTGTCCCAAAGTGCAGTCCACTTCGCTTGAAATGGGTGTTTTTGGGTGTTTTTGGTCGAGGTGGTCTACGGTTTGAGCACATCGGTGTGCTGGCTGCCCTTCGGTGCTTGCCCTGTGGGCCTGAGGTGACGGTGGGATCCGGGCGTCGCTCGCGGATAGGTTATTCGCTTGTGGATAGGTTAATAACCTATCCGCGTGAGGCCGCGGAGCGCAGGCGCTCGATCATGTCGGGCACGTTGCGGGTGACGGCTGTCCACAGGAGCTGGTCGTCCATGCTCTGGTACCCCGAGTGTGCCGCGATGTTGCGGGTCGTGCGCAGGGCGCGCTTCTCCGAGGAAGTCAGGGCATCCATGTAGGGTGCGTACTCTTCGCGTTCCAGGAACGCGGCCAGCCGAATGATCACCATGCAAGCCGAGTCATACTCCGGGCAATCGGCGCTGAAAGCCTCTGCGGGGACAGCGGCAACTCGCTCGACACGGTGGGTGATGACGTCGAGTTCGCGCAGGAAGTTCTCAGTGTCGAAGTTGGGCGCGTGCCTTCGCGCCGTTCGCGGCCGAGGTGTGAAGGACACAGGCTCTCTCACAGGGGCACCGCCTCGTCAACGGCAGCTCGCAGCCTTTCGGGCACGTGCGTGTCCGCGTGCACCTCGGTCGGGAAACCGGTGAGCTCGCTTGCGAACGAGGCGATGTCTGCCAATTCGAACAGCGACAGGTCGCGGGTGGGCGTGCCAATTAAGTCGATGTCCGATTCGAAGCCATCCGTACCCCGTGCGACGGAGCCGAAGACACGGAGGGCACCCAGGCCTCGTTCTTGAGCGTAACTGCTGATCGAGGGCGCGTAGCGGGCGAGCGGAACGGAAGGGCGGTAGTCGGCGGCGCGTAGGATGCGTTCGAGCAGCTCGGTGGAGACTGCACGCTTGCCGGACTCTATCTGCGCGAGGGTTGACTGGCTCATCCCGGTCATCCCCGCGAGTTCGGCCTGCGTGAGGGAGGCGTCCCCACGCGCGGCACGCACGAGGGACGGCGCATCGTCACGACGAAACCGGCTCATGCTTCCATGATAGTGCACGCGTGCACTATCAGGCTGTCAACCGTCAGTTCGCCTCATGATGAGCTCGCTGTTGTCTGTTTCAGTTGCAATGGTCTTGCGCGACGCTGCAAAAAAATAGCCGAGGGTGATGCCGATAACTGCACCGAGGATCAGGAAAACACATTGGCAACCATGGGAGTATTGTATGCGCTGATACTTACCGATGAAGTGTCGATTGTCTGGTGCGGGAGGAATTGTGGCTTTGCTGTGGGGAAACTATGGCGAGAACTCGGCGGTGTTGCGAAGAATCCGGCGGTGTCGGCGTGGCATGTAGATTCCCGTTGCGTAGCTCGTTCCTGGATGGGCTCCCGACCTCAATGTTGCCTGAGTAGGCTCTGCTGTGTGCACTCGCTGACCCGTTACACGGATAGGTTGTAGCAATGCGGATAGGTTATTCGCATCCGGATAGGTTAATAACTATCCATATCTTCGTAACCTATCCGCGTACGCGTTGGTCACCGAGGTGGCGGTGGCAGTCGCGTGCTGGTGAGCATGGTTCCCAACGGAGATCTCGCCAAAGTGCAGACCCATTGGCTCGAAATGGGCGATTTTCGGCGTTTTTGGCCTAATGGGTCTGCGGTTTGGCGCATACCGCTCGCCCAGTCGGCGACGGCGTGCCCCGATCGCATCGATCCCGTCGACACCGTCGACACCATTGACCCCGCAGATCCCGTGGAGGGGTCTCTATAAATTTCGCACGTAATTCCCCGAAGCGTGTTCTGGGACACACCTTGAAAACCGCGGAATATCAACGATCCGATTTCAAAGTTTGAAAGAGGCGTGGGGGAATTACGTGCGACATTTTTGGGTAAACGTGCCGAATCGTGAGAATCGTGAGAATCGTGAGAATCGTGAGAATCGTGAGGGTGGTGAGAAATAGCTGCTGCGCGCTGCCTCGTGTGACAACTGTTGTTGCTCGCGCGCGCGGGCAGCGCCCAATGACACGCGAGTATCTGGGTGCCGCTGACGTTGTTGCTCGCGCTCGGGTAGCACTCAATCAAATGAGATGCTATCCACTAGCTACACCGTTGTTGCTCGCGCGCGGGCAACGCCTCACAGATCAGGTGCGCACCCCACACAGGCACTACGCCGCGGGCACCCCGAGACAGTCCTACGCAGCGGGCGCCGCCAGCCAGGCGTCGATATCGGCCTTCCAGGCCGCCTTGCGCGAGGGCGAGGCCAGCGACGCGTCGATCGACGAACGTGCCAGAGACGCCAAGGCTTCGTCGGACAGCCCAAACACGTCGCGCGCGACCTCGTACTGGGCGACCAGGCGCGAGCGGAACAGCAGCGGGTCGTCGGCAGCCAGCGCAACGGTAGCCCCGGCAGACAACAGAGTCGGCAACGGCACCTGCGAAAAGTCCGTGTACACGCCCAGGTGGACGTTCGACGTCGGACACACCTCCAGGGCGATGCCCTCGTCGATGACGGCGCGCAGGAGCGCCGGATCTTCGCTGGTGCGCACCCCGTGCCCGAGGCGCGCGGGGGCCAAAGCGGAGACAACCTCGCGCACGGAGGACGGGCCCAGGAGCTCGCCGCCGTGCGGAACGCCCACGAGCCCGGCGCGGCGCGCGATGCGGAACGCAGGGGCAAAAGAAGCCGTCGAACCCACGCGCTCGTCGTTCGACAGGCCAAAACCCACGACGTCGCCGGGGCCGTCGCCCGCGAACGAGGCGGCTAGGCGAGCGAGGGTGCGCGCGTCCAAGGGATGCTTCATGCGCGAGGCCGCGACGATCACACCGATGTCGACGCCGGTATCGCGCGAGGCGGAGCGGGCCTCGTCGATGATGATCTCGAGCGCGGGGGTGATGCCGCCGACGTAGGGTGCGTAGCTGGTCGGGTCGGCCTGAATCTCCATGCGCACGGAGCCTTCGGCGGCGTCGTCCTCCGCGGCCTCGCGGATGAGGCGGCGCATCGCGGCCTCGGAGCGCACGAGGTGACGCGCGGAGTCGTAGGCGCGCTGGAAACGGAACCATCCGCGCCCGTCGGCCGGCATCGATGCCGCGTCGACGTGCAGCAGGTTTGGGGGCAGGCGCACGCCCTGTGTGCGTGCCATGTCCACCATCGTTGAGGGCCGCATGGCCCCCGTGAAATGCAGGTGCAGGTGGGCTTTGGGCAGGGTCGCCAGGTCGCGCCTGCCCGCAGGCGTGGGGCGCGGCGCCGTCAGGTTGGGGACAGCGGGCGCGTCCACGGCCTAGTGCTCCCCGAGCCAGCTGATGATGTCGCGGATCAGGCCGGGGCCTTCGGGCTCGTTGAGCAGCTCGTGGTAGGCGCCGTCGACGATGCGCAGGTGCACGTCCGCGTCGGGGTGAGCGCCGCGGGCGGCGCGCACGAAGTCGCGCGAGCCGCGCAGGTCAACCATAAGGTCCCCGGATCCGTGCATGACCAGGGTCGGGGTGGTGAGGCGGGCGGCGCGCTTGAGGACCTCGTCGCCCTGGAGGATCATGGTCGCGCCTGTCAGGATCGGCACGCCGCCCTTGTAGGTGAGCGGGTCGGCGTCGAAGTCGCGCTGGACCTGCGGGTCGCGCGACAGGGGAGAGACCTCCATCTCGGAGGCTCCCTTCGCCACGACGAGGCCGGGGCTGATTCGCGCGAGAGGCAGGAGTGCGCGGGCACGGGAGGGGGCGACGTGGGGAGGGGCGCAGCGCGGGCGCGGACAGGATGGTGCCGCGCAGCCGCGTCGGGTCCAGGATGGTCGACGCGGCCGCGATGAGGCCACCCATTGAGTGTCCGAACAGGAACAGGTCGGGGGTGCGCGCGTGGGCGAGGGTCGCCCGGCGCGCGTCGCCGAAGTCGCGGATGAGGGTGCCCACGTCCACGCGGGCGCGGGGACCCTCGGAGGTCCCGTGGCCCGCGTGGTCGTAGAACGCGACGTCGTATCCGGCGCGGGTGAGCGCGGAGCGCAGGTGGGCGTAGCGTCCGGAGTGCTCGGCGTACCCGTGGGAGAGGAGGACGGTTCCGAAGGGCGTCTCCTCGCCTGTCCGTTCGAACGTGACGTGCATTAGGCGAAGAGCTCCTGCACTCGGGTGATGCCCTCGACGAGGTCGTCGTCGGCCAGGGCGTAGGAGAAGCGCAGGAAGCCGGAGGGGCCGAAGGCCTCGCCGGGCACGGCCGCGACCTCAACCTCGTCGAGGATCAGGTCCGCGAGCTCGCCCGACGTGTTGGCGACGCGGCCGTGGATGTCGCGACCCAGCAGGCGCTCGACGGAGGGGTAGACGTAGAACGCGCCCTTCGGGGTGGGAACGTCGAAGCCGTCGATCTGGCGCAGCATGTCAACGATCGTGCGGCGGCGGCGGTCGAAGGCGACGCGCATCTCGTCCACGGCGTCCAGGGAACCGGACACGGCGGCGCGCGCGGCCTCCTGGGCGATGTTGTTGACGTTGGAGGTCAGGTGCGACTGGAAGGACAGCGCGGCCTTGATGACGTCGGAGGGGCCGATCATCCAGCCCACTCGCCAGCCGGTCATCGCGTAGGTCTTGGCGACGCCGTTGAGGATCACGGACTGGTCGGCCAGCTCGGGGACGAGCTTGACGATGTGCGCGGTCTGTGCGTCCTCGTAGAGCAGGTGCTCGTAGATCTCATCGGAGATGACCCAGATGCCGTGCTCGAGGGCCCACTGGCCGATCACGGTCAGCTCCTCGGGCGTGTAGACGCTGCCCGTCGGGTTGGACGGCGAGCACATGAGGAGGACCTTCGTGCGAGGTGTGCGCGCGGCCTCGAGCTGCTCGACGGTCACCTTGTAGTCCTGGTCGGCGCCCGCGAACACCTCGACGGGGGTGGCGCCGGCGAGCTTGACGACCTCGGGGTAGGTGGTCCAGTAGGGGGTCGGCAGGATGGCTTCGTCGCCGGGACCCAGCAGCGCGGCGAAGGCCTGGAAGACGGCCTGCTTGCCGCCGTTGGTGACGACGATGTCGGCGGGGGAGACCTCGTAGCCGGAGTCGCGCAGGGTCTTTTCCGCGATGGCCTCGCGCAGCGCCGGCAGGCCGGCGGCGGGCGTGTAGCGGTGCATCGCGGGGTTGCGCGCGGCCTTCACGGCGGCCTCGACAATGTAGTCGGGCGTGGCGAAGTCGGGTTCGCCGGCGCCGAAGCCGATCACGGGGCGGCCGGCGGCCTTGAGGGCCTTAGCCTTCGCGTCCACGGCCAAGGTCGCGGACGGCGTGATGGCGTTGAAACGATCAGAGACACGGGTGCGAGGTGTATTGGTCACCCCTCCATGGTCCCACGTCGCGCGCCCGCGCGGGTTTTCGCCCCCGCAATGCGCACGTGGGCTACCTCTCATTTACGAGGCCTTGGTTGAGATTCCGGGGTTTGTGTGGAGATGGGGTCACACTCGGTTGGACAAAGTCGCAGGGTATCCACTAATGTTTCTCAGGCAGGTTTTCCTGCGTAGGGCAGTGGCGCAATTGGTAGCGCACCGGTCTCCAAAACCGGCGGTTGTGGGTTCGAGTCCCGCCTGCCCTGCGGATAAGGCTTACATTTTCGCAGGAGGATTCCCATGGCCGCAGAAAAAGCCTCGGACGTCGAATCCTCGCGCCGAGACCGTACGAAGACGAGCGCAACGCGCAAGCGTGATGACGCCGTCAAGGATCAGAAGAAGAAGCCTGGTTTCTTCGCGGGCATCTTCCTCTTCATCAAGCAGGTCATCGACGAGATGAAGAAGGTGACCTACCCCACCGCTTCGGAAACCTGGACGTACTTCGTTGTCGTCGTTGTGTTTGTCGCCGCAATCATGCTTTTCGCTGGCCTACTCGACTTCGGATTCGGTAAGCTAAGTGCATTGATCTTCGGCTGAGACCGACGAACCCGCCCGCAGGAACCTGCAGGCGGGTTTCTTTCACGGTCCGGCCCCATTTCCAGGAGGAATAGTCGTGAGTGACGACAAGTACACCGAAGACCTGACCGTCGAAACCGAGCTGGACGCCGCCGCGGCGCCCGCCGAAGAGACCGCCGCCGACGCCCCCGCTGAGGTTGAGGCTCCCGAGCAGGAGGCCTCCCAGGACGAGGCCGCCGAGGATGGCGCCCCCGAAGAAGCGGCCCCGGCCTCGCCGGAAGAGGAGGCGATCGCCAAGCTGCGCCGCAAGCTCTACATGTCCCCCGGCGACTGGTACGTCATCCACACCTACTCGGGCCACGAGCGCAAGGTCAAGGCGAACCTTGAGCAGCGCATCACGACGCAGAACATGGAAGATTACATCTTCGCCGTCGAGGTTCCGGACGAGTACGTCATGGAGTACCGCGGCAACGCGAAGAAGCGCGTGCGCCACGTGCGCATCCCCGGCTACGCGATCGTCTGCATGGACTTCAACGAGGCCTCCTACCGCGTCGTGAAGGAAACCCCCGCCGTCACCGGCTTCGTGGGCGACCAGCACAACCCGGTGCCGCTGTCCATCGACGAGGTTGTTATGCTCCTGACGCCCAACGTCCTCGAGGAAGCTGCCGAGGCTGCCAAGGATCAGCCCGCGCCCGTGCAGGCCGTCCAGACCCAGTTCGAGGTCGGCGAGATCGTCACCGTCACCGACGGCCCCTTCGAGACCATGTCGGCCACGATCTCCGAGATTATGCCCGAAACCCAGAAGCTCAAGGTGCTCGTCACCATCTTCGAGCGCGAAACGCCGCTCGAGCTCGGCTTCGACCAGGTGGAGAAGCTCGAGCAGTGATGTCACCCACCCGGACTTGGGAACGAGGCCGGGTTGGAGTTATCATGCATATTTGTGTGCGTTGGGTGCACTGTGCCCACTGAGCCCCAGTGGGTCCGCCCCTGACGCTCCGCCCTGGTCGGCATCCGTCGGCCAGAACTTCAGTAGAAAGACCCGCATTCATGGCAAAGAAGAAGAAGGTCACCGGCCTGATCAAGCTTCAGATCGCGGCCGGTGCAGCCACCCCTGCACCCCCCCGTCGGCCCCGCACTGGGCCAGCACGGTGTGAACATCGTCGAGTTCACCAAGGCGTACAACGCGGCCACCGAATCGCAGCGCGGAAACATCATCCCCGTTGAGATCACCGTCTACGAGGACCGTACCTTCACGTTCGTCCTCAAGACCCCGCCCGCCGCTCAGCTCATCAAGAAGGCTGCTGGCGTCCAGAAGGGTTCCGGCACCCCGAACACCGCCAAGGTTGGTTCGATCACCATGGCTCAGGCTCGTGAGATCGGCGAGGCCAAGATGGCCGACCTGAACGCCAACGACGCCGACGCCGCCGCCAAGATCATCGCCGGTACCGCCCGCTCCATGGGCATCACCGTCGAGGACTGACAACAACCAACCCCCCGTGGTAGGGCAGGCGCTGCCCGACACCCACGACTGCAAGGAGAAGAAGCAGAATGACCAAGCGCTCCAAGAGCTACCGCGCAGCGGCCGAGAAGGTCCACGCGGACGTGCTGTACACCCCCCTTCGAGGCCATGAAGCTGGCCAAGGAGACCACCGTCACCAAGTTTGACTCGACCGTTGAGGTCGTCTTCCGACTCGGTGTCGACCCCCGCAAGGCGGACCAGATGGTCCGTGGCACCGTTTCCCTGCCGCACGGCACCGGCAAGACCGCCCGGGTCTTGGTCTTCGCCGTTGGTCCGCGCGCTCAGGAAGCGATCGACGCAGGCGCCGACGAGGTTGGCGGCGACGAGCTCATCGAGAAGGTTGCCAAGGGCTACACCGACTTCGATGTCGCCGTTGCTACCCCCGACCTGATGGGCAAGGTTGGCCGCCTCGGCCGTATCCTCGGCCCCCGTGGCCTCATGCCGAACCCCAAGACCGGCACCGTGACCATGGACGTCGCCAAGGCTGTCAAGGAGATCAAGGGCGGCCGTATCGAGTTCCGCGTCGACAAGCACGCCAACCTGGCGTTCATCGTCGGCAAGGCCTCCTTCACCGCCGAGCAGCTGACCGAGAACTACGCCTCCGTTCTGGACGAGGTGCTGCGTCTCAAGCCGACCTCCGCCAAGGGCCGCTACCTGCTCAAGGGCGCCGTCGCCACGACGATGGGCCCCGGCATCCCCCTGGATGTCACCAAGGTCAAGGACCTGCTGGAGAAGTGAGCCACGCTCGCTGACGAAGCATCCGGGCCCCGCGCAGCATCGCTGCGCGGGGCCCGGCCTTTGTGGGGCTACGGCTCGTCTATTCGGGCCTGAACGTGCGATAAGGGACATAGGTCACATAGCGTAAGTGAAAAGTAGGGTACCCTTAATTCGCTTCTATAAACCTATATTCGTGAAGGGTCACGATAATGTCTCGGGTTGCGGGTTCGGGTGTCACAAAGGCGCGCTCGGCCGTCACGATTGGTGCTTTCACCGCCGTCTACTTCGTCCTCATGTGGTGCTCGGGGATGCTGGGCTTCTTCGGACCGGCGTTCATGTTCGTCGGATGGATCGTCGGACTGCTGCTCAACGGATCGGTCGTCATGCTGATGCTGGTGCGTTCGCGTATGTTCGGCACGCTCACGGTCATGGGAGCCGTTATCGCTTTCCTGATGGTGGTGACCGGGCACGCGTGGGTGACCATTCCGGTTACCCTGATCCTCGGTTTCCTGGGGGATCTCATCGCCCGGGGTGGCGGTTACGTCAGTGCCCCTCGAAACATCGCCGCATACATGCTGTTCTCCCTGTGGATGATTGGCCCGCTTGCCCCCATTTTCTTCGCTCCGGATCCCTATTACGAGGACGTTGCGTCCCAGATGGGCCAGGACTATGCGGATGCTATGCGTGCGCTCTTTAGCCCCGCCGTTATCGGCGCTTGGGTTGTCGTCGCGATGATCGTCGCGTGCATCGGTGGACTCATCGGGCGCTTCCTGCTGCGCAAACACTTCGCGAAGGCCGGCGTTGCCTGAGATCTCGCTCGCCGAGGCCGCCCCAGGCGAGGCGACGAGCAAGCTTGATCCGCGCACAAAACTGCTGGCCCTCCTCGTCCTCAACGCGCTCGTCATGCGCGCGAGCCCCACATCCACGCTGCTGGCTGTGCAGCTCCTCGCGGTGGTCGCCCTCGCGTGGGAGGTGAGTGTCACCACCGCAGTTCGCACCGGGCTCGGGTGCCTCCTCTGCGACGCATTCAGCCTCGGCTCGCCCCTCCTCGTCGCGTGGCTCGAGGCCGTGGGATCGCCGCGTGGTGTGGTCCTCGTGATCGGCATGTGCAGCGCGATCGCATTCTGGTTTGCGCGCTTCTTCGCGGGCTTCGGCCTGGCCCTCTACGTGTACCGCACGACGCGGATCGGTCAGATGAAAGCGGCACTACGCGCGGTTCACCTGCCGCGCGTCTTCGTCGACGCCCTCGCCGTTGCTTTCCGCGTTATTCCGACGGTCGGGTCGGAGGCGGTCGCCATCCGTGAAGCGATGGAGATGCGCGGCGTCGACCTCGGGATTCGCGGAGTTCTCCGTCACCCCCTCGTGATAGCCGAGCGCTTCCTGGTCCCCCTGCTGTCCTCCATCGCGCGCGTGGCCGACGACCTGGCGGCGTCGAGCGTCATCCGAGGCCTGGGCGGACCCACGCCTCCCACCTCACTGACGCGGCTGCGGGCCAGCGCCTGGGACGTGCTCGCACTCGCGTGCGTCGCTGGCGTCATTGTCATCGAGATCTGCGCGTACCTGGGAGTCCTACCGTGATTGATGTTGAATCCCTGTCGTTCTCCTACGTCAGTGAGCTGACGGGAGATCGCGTCGACGCGCTCACCGGAGTCGACCTGTCCGCCCGTCCGGGCACTCTCACCCTGGTGTGCGGCTCCTCCGGGTGCGGGAAGTCGACGCTGATGCGCTCGCTCACCGGCCTCGTCCCACAGATGACCCCGGGAGAGTTGGAAGGCGTGGTGCGGATCAACGGGCGTGACCTCGCCGAGGTCCCCCTGACCGAGGTCGGTCACCTGTGCTCGTCGGTCTTCCAGAACCCGCGCACCCAGTTCTTCTGCGACACCGTCGCCGAGGAGCTGGCCTTCTGCGGGGAGAACTATGGCCGCGATCGAGAGGCTCTGATCGAGACCAGCACACGTGCCGCCGGGCTCATGGGTATCTCGCACCTGATGGACAGGAAACTGTCGAGCTTGTCGGGTGGGCAGCTCCAAAAAGTAGCACTCGCCTGCGCGCTTGCCTCCGGGGCGCCGGTCCTCCTCGCCGACGAACCGACGTCGAACTTGGACCCCGACGCCATCGCTGACGTGCGTCGCGCTCTCACAATCCTCAAAGAACAGGGGATGACGATCGTCGTCGTCGAGCACCGCCTTCACTTCCTGCGGGGGCTTGCCGACCAGGTTCTCCTCATGGAGGGAGGGGAGGTGACGCGTGCGTGGAGTGGTGAGGAGTTCTATGCGATGGATGATGCGCAGCGACAGTCACTCGGACTGCGTTCCCTCGTGGATCCCGGCCCGCCCGAGGCCTGGGTGACCTCCCGGGATTCCGAGAATGAGTCCTCGCCTGATGGGGGAGCGCGCCTGTCCTGCCGGGACCTGAGCTTCTCCTACGGGAAAACTCCCGTGTTCGAAGGGTTTAGCGCCGACTTTCCTGCCGGGCAGATCACCTGCATAGCGGGAGTGAACGGCGTTGGAAAAACGACCCTCGTGCGCGTTCTGTGCGGGCTGGCCGCTCCCGGTTCCGGAACGATCACCCTGGACGGGCAGGCAACCAATCGTCGACAGCGCCGAGCGGCGTGCGCGCTCGTCATGCAGGACACCGGACGCCAGCTGTTCTCCGACACACTTGAGGGTGAACTGACGATCGGGGCCTCGGAGGCGAGTGGCGAGGCCGGGGAGAAGCTCCTGGCCGACTTCGACCTCGCCCACCTGGGGGATCGGCACCCACTGAGCCTGTCGGGCGGACAAAAACAGCGCCTCGTCATCGCAGCTGCGCGAGCCACCGGGCGCCCCGTCGTCATCCTCGACGAACCCACGTCGGGCGTCGACGCCCGACACCTCGACTCCATCACCTCCACCCTGCGCCGCATTGCCGACGAAGGCGCGGCCGTCATCGTCGTTACTCACGACGGTGAGTTCGCTTCGGCCTGCGCGGACCAACTCATCACGCTCACTCCGATGGGCGCCAAGCAAGCTCGCGAAGGAGACCACCAATGAACGACACCGACGAGCGCGAGGACACCACTGCCTCGTCCCCACGTGACCCGCATAGCAACGGATCGCGCATGGAAGACCCGCGCGCCGCGCATCTGGCGGGCCAACGCGCCTTCAAAGAACTGACCGCCCCCATCCGTGGGTCCATGATGGTCGCCCGAGTGCTCGGGTTCCTCTACGGTGCGCTCGCGGTCGCCCCCTACGTCATCCTCGTCCAGCTCGGGGAGGTACTGCTGGCTGCTGCGCGATCGGGCATTGCCCCGGACCGCGCCGAGGTGATGACGCTGCTCATGTGGCTGACCGGTGCCTTTGGCCTTCGATACGGGATCTATTTCGTCGCGCTGACCGTCACTCACTTCGCGGACGTGCGTTTCGGGCACATCGTGCGCTCCCGCATGGTCAGTGTCCTCGCCGCCGCGCCCCTCGCCTGGTTCACATCCACGAACTCGGGGGCCGTGCGCAAGGCTATTCAGGACGACACTCACGACGTACACACGGTCATCGCGCACGCCCCCGTCGAATCCGCGGCCGCCGTCAGTGCGCCAGTCTCCCTGCTCATCTACGCCTTCGTCGTCGACTGGCGACTCGGACTCCTGTCGATCGCGACGCTCCCCATCTATGGGCTCCTCAACGCGTGGATGATGCGAGACATGGGGGAGAAGACCGCCGAGATGGATCGACACCTGACGCGGGTCTCGTCCACGATGGTCGAATTCGTGTCCGGCATCAGCGTCGTCAAGGCCTTTGGGACCGTCGGGCGCTCACACGAGCGATTCACCCGGGCTGCCGAGGACTTCTCGCGCTTCTACGTCGACTGGTGCGGCCCGTTGCTGAAAGGCTCCGCGCTCGGGCAGGCGACCGTGTCTCCCTCCCTGATCCTGCTCGTCTCGACGGCGGGGGGTTCCGCGCTCGCGGCCTCGGGCATCGTGAGTCCGGTCCAGGTCATCACCTGCGCGCTCATTGCCCTCGTCATCCCGGCGGCCATCGAGGTTTTGGGGACGACGACGTGGGCCTACCAGATCGCCGGGGCCGCCGCGCTGCGGATCGTGGACCTGCTCTCCGTGGATCCGCTGCCCGCCGAGGGACGTGCAGAGCCGCAGCGAGCTGACATCGAGATTGATGGCGTCTCCTTCTCCTACGGAGAGACCCTCGCGCTGGATGACGTGAGCCTGACGATCCCCGAGGGATCGGTGACCGCCCTCGTGGGTTCCTCCGGCTCGGGAAAATCGACGCTCGCGACGCTGGTCGCGCGCTTCGCCGACCCGGAGCGGGGGGCTGTCCGCATCGGCGGGGTCGATGCTCGCGACATTGCCCCCGACGTTCTCTACCGACACGTCTCCTTCGTCCTCCAGGACCCGCAACTCCTCGACATCTCCGTGCGCGACAACATCGCGCTCGGAGTCCCGGGCGCCAGCGACGAAGAGGTATGGGCGGCCGCGGGGGCCGCGCGCATCGACGACTACCTGCGCTCCCTGCCCCGAGGTCTCGACGCCGTCATCGGGGAGGACGCCCACCCCTCCGGTGGCCAGGCGCAGCGCATCGCGATTGCGCGCGCCCTCCTCGTCGATGCGCCCATCCTCGTCCTCGACGAGGCCACGGCCTTTACCGACCCGGAAGCCGAGGCCGATATTCAGGAAGCCCTCACCCGCCTCGTTCAAGGAAAGACGGTCCTGGTCATCGCGCACCGCACAGCATCCATCGCCGGCGTTGACCAGATCGCCATCCTCGACGCTGGTCGTCTCATCGCGCTGGGCACGCCCGACCAGCTCGCCGATCATCCCTACATGCGTCGCATGAGCGCACCCGCGAAAGGATACTGACATGCTCGACCTCATCCCCCGGCTGCGCGAACCCCTCTCCGAGCAGGGACGAGCCGACTTCGTTCAAGCAACCGTGCTGTCCTGTGTCGTCGGAGCGGTGCGCGGCGTCTCCCTGGTCGCCTTCATCCCGGCTGCGATTGCCCTGACCTCGGGCGCGCCCGCGTGGGGTATGCGCCTGGGATCGTGGCTCGTTGTGCTCGCTCTGTGCGCCCTTACCTCCTTTGTCGTCGAGTACCTGCTCGCCATGCGCTCCTATTCGGTGGCCTTCGACTTCCTGTCGAACATGCACCGTGCGATCGGCGACAAGGTGGCGTCCCTGCCGCTCGGGTCCTTCCGCGCGGACACGGCCGGAAAGACATCCCGCCTCGTCTCGCGCGAGCTCATGGTTCTGGGTGAAATCTTCGCGCACATGTATTCGCCCCTCATCGCCGCGATTGTCACCTCGGCGACGATGCTCGTCGGCATCACCGTGTTTTCGCCGGTCCTCGGACTGGTGTGCGTGGCAGCGATCCCGGTCATCGGCGGGGGAGTGTGGGTGGCACGCCGATGCCTGCAGTCGGGGGCCGCCCTCAAGGAACCTCCCGCCCGCGAGCTGTCCCACCGCATCGTCGAATACGCGACCAAGCAGGGCGCCCTGCGCGCGTGCGGGCGCTCCGCCTCCTACGAGCCCCCTCCAGCGGGCCGAAGATGCCTACGGGGTGGCCGCGCGACGCTCACTCATGAGGGAGACGGTTGGCCAGATCGTCAACGGCATGGCCGCCCAGACGGTCGTCGTGACGCTCATCTGCGCGATTGGCTGGCTGTCGGTCGCTGGGACCGTCGGCCCGGTGGAGGCAGTCGTGTCCATCGGCCTGCTGCTGCGCTTTACGCAGATCCTTGTCGACATCGGGACGCTCACCTCCGCGTTCGAAACCCGGCGCCCCGTCCTGGACCTCAGCCACGAGATCCTCTCCGCACCCGAACTGCCCGCCCCCAAGGGCGTGCGACGCGCGGACGAGGCCCCGGCCTCGTCGGGCGCATCCGTTGCCCTCGAGGACGTGTCCTTCTCCTACGAGGCCGACCGCCCGGTCCTGCAAGGCGTTTCCTTCTGCGTGGACCCCGGAACCATGACCGCGATCGTGGGCCCCTCGGGCTGTGGCAAGACCACCATTGCGCGCCTCATCGCACGCTTCTACGACGTGGACGCTGGACGCGTGCTCGTTGGCGGTGGGGACGTGCGCGACTGGGAGACCGCCGACCTCATGGCGCAGCTGTCCCTCGTCTTCCAGGACGTCTACCTCTTCGATGACACTCTCGAGGCCAACGTACGTGTCGGAAACCCCGACGCTACCCGGGCGGACATTGAGGAAGCGGCCCGCCTGAGCGGAGTCGACGAGATCGTCGAACGCCTGCCGCACGGCTGGGACACCCCCGTCGGGGAGGGAGGCCGCGCGCTGTCCGGAGGAGAGCGTCAACGCGTCTCCATCGCACGTGCGCTCCTGAAAGCTGCGCCCGTCGTTCTCTTCGACGAGGCCACGAGCGCGCTCGACCCCGAGAATGAATCGCGCGTCACCGACGCCATGGCAGCCCTGCGGCGTGACGCGACCCTCATCGTCATCGCCCACAAGCTCGACACAATCACGGCAGCCGACCAGATCGTCGTCCTCAACGAGGAAGGCCGCGTCGCCCAGATCGGCACGCACGCTGAACTCTACTCGCAGGCGGACGGCCAATACCGGTCCTTCTGGGACGCACGTACGCGGGCGGCGGGGTGGACGCTCGTCTGACGGCTATCACGCCGCGAGGCCGGGACCCCAATGCGCATCTCCAGACGGCGAGCTCGTGTGTCGTGTTCACACATCCAGCACGCGAACACCCGCCCAGCCAGGTGCATCCTTCCCGGGGCGCCCCTGCAAGCCCGCCCCGGCCTCGCGCATCTGCCCAGCGGCGGACTGTGCGCGCGGCCGGCCCCGGCCTCGTCTGTGAAACGCGCCGCCATGCTTGCGTGCGCCTGCCCGCCCTGTTAAGCTGATCCGTGCCGAAGACCGTTGGTGTCCACGCTAGTGGAGGAAAATCCAACGCAGGTGAGTGAGCCGCCCCGCGCGGCATTCGAGCATGCGCCCGACACGAACCTGCGTGTCGGGTTTTTTTCTTACCTGCGGTCACGTATCTGGAAGGAGGACCATGGCGAAGTCCGACAAGGTGGCAGCAGTTGCCGAGCTCGTGGAGCGTTTCCGCGCAGCCGACGCTGTCCTGCTGACCGAGTACCGCGGCCTGACCGTTGGCCAGCTCAAGCAGCTGCGTCGCGGCCTGGGCGAGAACGCGACCTACGCCGTGGCAAAGAACACGCTGGCGCGCCTGGCGGCCAAGGAGGTCGGCCTCGACTTCCTGGCTGAGGACCTCAAGGGTCCCACGGCCATCGCTTTCGTCTCCGGCGAGCCCGTTGAGGCCGCCAAGACCCTGCGTGATTTTGCTAAGGAACACCCCGCCCTCGTGCTGAAGTCCGGCGCGATGGACGGTGCTCAGCTGAGTGCTGAGGGTGTCAAGAAGCTTGCCGATCTCGAGTCTCGCGAGGTCCTGCTGGCCAAGGCCGCAGGCGTCCTCAAGGCCAAGATCGGTCAGGCGGCGTTCGCATTCAACGCTCTGCCCGTCAAGGCAGTGCGCACCATCGATGCTCTGCGCGAAAAGCAGAGCGAGGCGGCCTGACGAGACAGGCCATGTTCCACGCCGCCACCGGCTGCGTGAAACACCCCAACAATCTGCACTCGTGCAGGCCAATTAGGAAGGATGCCACTCATGGCTAAGCTCTCCAATGACGAGCTCATCGCAGCTTTCAAGGAAATGACCCTCATCGAGCTCTCCGACTTCGTGAAGCTCTTCGAGGAGACCTTCGACGTTGAGGCCGCTGCCCCCGCAGCCGTCGCCGTTGCCGCCCCGGCCGCCGACGCCCCCGCCGAGGAAGAGAAGGACGAGTTCGAGGTCGTCCTCGAGTCCGCCGGTGACAAGAAGATCGCCGTCGTCAAGGTCGTCAAGAACCTGGCCGGCCTGGGCCTCAAGGAAGCCAAGGACCTGGTTGACTCCGCGCCCTCCACCATCTTCCCCTCCGCGAAGAAGGAAGACGCCGAGAAGGCCAAGGCTGAGATCGAAGCGGCCGGCGGCAAGGTCACCCTTAAGTGACTTTCCCCGTCTGACTCGTTCAGACTCTTCCACCCGACTGGGTGGGCGAACCCCGTCCCGCATCTGCGGGGCGGGGTTTTGCGCATGCGTGGGGGCGGGCTGCTTGCGGCGCTGCGGGTGTTCCTGGTACCGGAGGGCCCGGCTGAATTTCGACCGCCGCGTGGCCTGCCTTGATGGGCCTGGCCGCTGTGTGTGCTGGTCGGCGGTGGCCCGCCCGCGAGATCGCCACACGCGAGCTTCGCTCGGAGTGGTCGATCTCGAGGCCCGCCCTGGCCCCTGCCGCCGCCGACCAGCACCGCGCCCTGGCCCTGCCGCCGCCCACGGGCACCGCAGCCAGGTCCTCCGGTCCCTCCGGCGCCCTCCACACCGTCGGTGCTTGTGTCGCCTCGAAGCCCGGCCAGGCCCCGCCACCGCCCACGGGCACCGCAGCCAGGTTCTCCGGACTCTCCGGCGCCCTCCACACCAGTGGGGCCCGTTTTGCTGAGGACGATTAGCCTCGTCTCGAGGCCCGCCCTGGCCCTGCCACCGCCGACCAGCACCGCGGCCTGGCCCCGCCACCGCCCACGGGTACCTTGGCAGGTCCCACGGCCCCTCTGGCACCGCGGCCAGGCCCGCCGTTCCCTCCGACGCTCTCCTGTGGTGTGCGTGTTCTGGATAGGAAGTTCTGTTGTGGATAGGAACGGCGCTTCTGGATAGCTTATTAACCTATCCAGAACGTAATAACCTATTCGGATTGTTGTTTCCTATCCAGTTTGGTGGTGTGTGCCGGCCCGGCGGCTTGCTTGCTGTGTGGCAATGGGGGTTTTGTGCGATATGAAGCCCCCCTGGCAGCGTGTCGCCGGCGTGTGTGACCCCCGTGTCGTGTGATTCCCCCCGATTGGTGGCGGTGTGTCCGCCAAACTGCAGACCCATTGAGTAAATAACGCCTAAAATAGGCTGTTTTGGCGCAATGGGTCTGCACTTTGGCGGAATTGGTGGGCGTTAGTGCGTTGGCTGATTGATGCGCTTTTGCAGGGCCGCGTGCATGTTCGTACGTAAACCCCTGAACACGCGCGTTTACTCTTTGATGCGCACGTTAACCAGTAGATACGCGTCTGGGCGGCGCTGCCCACGTGCATGTCATCGGGCCCACGTGCGAATTGGTGGGATAACGCCTACCGTGCTTGGCTTGTGAGTGCCGCGAACGGTACAAAAGTCGCCCCGCGTGCGCATTTTGACCACAATCGGGCAGTTTATCTGGAGCAGGGCGAATTATGTAGCGGAATCGCTGTAGAGCGGCAGTTGCTGGGCGCGTGTTGTCGCGCCCAGGGCGCTGGGGTGTTCTTCTACGTAACCGGGGTGTTGCGGTGGTTTCAATCAGACTGTGACACTGGCATTGTCTTCCATGTGGACGCGACACGGAAACTCTCTTCCGTTTGACCATGACGCTGCGTCAGAGTTCAGAATCGGTCTCATGAGCAACGACAGCACTCTCTACACCGTCGGCGACGTTGCGCGGCGTTTCGCGGTGACGGTCCGTACCTTGCGCCACTGGGAGGCGCTGGGGCTCCTCTCACCCGCGCAGCGCAGCTGGTCGAACTATCGCCTGTACTCGGCTGGGGACTGCGCGCGCGTCCAGAGGATCATCATCTACCGAGCGACGGGGATGAAACTGACGGACATTAGGTCCCTCCTCGATTCCGGCGAGTCAGCTGTCGAGCACCTGAAGCGGCAGCGAGAGAGCCTCATTGCTCACCGTCAACAGACGGACAAGATGATCGAAGCACTGGACATACTCTTGGAGGATGCAATGAACGAGAACGCATTGAGCGTCGACGAGATCGCGCAGATCGTGGGAGACGCCAACTTTGCGGCCCATCAGAATGAGGCCGAGGGACGCTATGGCGGCACCGATGATTGGGCGGAGTCGCGCCGCCGCACCGCGTTGTGGAGCGTAGTTGAGTGGCGTGAGAACGCCGGGCGCATCGAGGGCATCGAAGCGGACATGATCGACGCCATCCGCGCCGACGCCGCACCCGAGAGCGAGACGGCGGCAGGCCTCGTCGCTGCCCATCGTCATGCCCTGAGCGAGTTCTTTCCCGTCACCCCCGCCAAGCACTACCTGATCTCGCGCGCGTACATCACTGACGAGCGATTCCGCTCGCATTACGACGCGCAGCAGGAAGGCTTCGCCCAGTGGCTTGCGGATGCGATCGCGCACGTGGCGCGCGCTAGCGGCGTCGACACGGATAATCCAGTCTGGGAGTGACGCGCTGGTGGCGAGGCTTTGGCGGGGTGCACTGGTGACGAGGGCTTTGGCGGGGTGCGTCGGTGTCGTGGCCGTCAGCCAGTCCTGGGGGCAGCGCGGTTCAGGTGCTGCCGGGTCCGCGCGGGAAGCCCACGCGGATAGGATCTGCACACGCGGATAGGTTACGAACATGCGGATAGGCTCATAAGCTATCCGTAAGCGGCTAACCTATCCGCAAGCGCGTTACCTATCCGCATGCGCACGCCCCGTCGCCGTCGGCCCGGGGCAATTCCCGGAGGCGCTCCGCGAGGGGGCGCCTGAACTCCGAGCCAGCCATGGCCTCGAACATGAGGCGTGACGCGGTGCATACTCAAGATGGCGTCTTCTGGCTTGCCAGCTTCGTAGACGCCCTGCTAATATCTTCTCTTGTCGCAATCCTGCGTAGCTCAACGGCAGAGCATCCGACTGTTAATCGGACGGTTACTGGTTCGAATCCAGTCGCAGGAGCAGACGCCCCGAGTCCTCGCGGACTCGGGGCTTTTTGTTGATATGCGTGATGAGATCGGGGGCGCTAGGCATGCCGGAGTGGCTGGGGACCCTCGTCATGGTGTTGTTGATTATCGCGTGCCTTTTCGCTTACGGCGCTCACGTCCTCACGCGCCCGGATGCGGGCAAGAGGCCCGACGTGAGGCCGCGCGGCATCGAGCCTCCCGACGAGGCGCGCACCGCGGCGCTCCAGGAGCGTTACAGCACGCTCGCGCAGGCGTGGCGGCGCTGGCAGGAGACGCCTCGCGGCCTCCGGGACCGGGATCGGCTTGTGACGGTGGAGCAGGTGTGGGGCAGTCCCGATCCCGGCGAGCCCTTCCCACCGCGTTTCACGGCCCGCCACCTCGGCAAGGTCACGCTCGAACGGCGGCGCTATCTGAGCCTCGAAGAGGAGATGACAAACGGCCCGGAGGCCGTCTGGGCCGCGTCGCCGCGTGCGTGGGCGTCGCGCCGCCTGGACGTGTGGGCGGTTCATTCGCGTGGCTGGCGCAGGCCTCGTCTCATGCGCGTGTGGTTCAATGACAAGCGCGCCCTGGTCGAGCTGCACACCAACCGCTCCGTGAAGGTCGACGAGATCCTCCCCAGCGAGATCGTTGGCTTTGTGCGCGGGTACACGCGGCTGGGGCCGCGCACGGGCGTGGTGGACGGGCTGCGGTGGCTGCCGGAGAAGGCGATGCTGATGGGGCAGCGGCCGCTGACGCGCACGTTCCGCGAGTCTCATGGACCTGTCCGTGGTCTCCCCGGTCGGATCGCCCCTGGGAGACGCGTTGCGCGCGGGGATTTCCACGCGTTGACCTTTTCGTGTTCGCGTGAGAGCGCTCGGCTGGGACGCCGCGGACTCGGAGCTGAGGGTGCTCGACGTCGCGGGCATGACCTATCAGGTCGGCAACGCGCTCGGGGTGCCGACGGTGGGGGAGCCCGCCGCTCCTCGGGACGAGGCCGTGGCCGACTTCTCCGGATCGGATTCCTCGGCCGAGGGGCCGGACGCTGGCTTCGATCGGATTGAGCCCACGGACCTGGCGGTTGTGCCGGTGGACCCCAAGGCGGTGCTGTGGGCGGTGGCGAAGATGATTGAACTGCCGGACGATCCGCGCGCCTGATCGCCCGACCCGGGTGCGCCTCGGCAATGAGGCGAGATGGCGCGCATCTGTCAGGACGCAATCGGCATCAGGCTGGGACCTGACAAACGACTCGGGCCTATAATTCACTGTCGTTTCCAGGTGCGTTGATGCTCCGGCGGTCCGGGTGTTCGCTTCGGTCAAGGCCGGGCGAGCCGCTAGCTGGAACCGGCCTGGCAGATGCGCCAACAATTCGAAAGGAAAGCACGCATGGCACACGAATCGATCAGCGACGTCACGATGGGGACTGAGACGGCGGTGGATCAGGAGGTGGATGCCCTCGGCCCGCACTATGTCAAAAGGCTCCTGGCCGGTCGCCCGTTCTACATTGCCCACAGAATGGGTGGGACGGAGTTTCCCGAGAACACGCGCCAGGGGCTGGATGCGTCGTTGCGCGCGGGTTTCAAGGCGTTGGAGGTCTCGGTGCGCCGCTGCGCCTCCGGCGAGTTCGTGGCGATCCACGATTGGAAGACGACGCGCACCGTGCCGGGGACGGACTATCAGATTTGGAACACTCCGTGGTCGACGCTCAGTAAGCTGCGTCAGGCCTCGGGCCCGTTCCTGCGCCTGAGCGACATCGTCGAGCGAATTCCCTCCAACGTGGTGCTCGCGATCGACCATAAGACGACGTCGTCCCAGGATCAGAAGAACAAGGGGGACTTGGCCGCGGAGGCCGAGCTCTTCGAGTACCTGCACCGGGCGTTCGGCGGTCACCCTGAGCGTCGCGTCCTGTGGAAGACGTTCGCGAAGGGTACGAGCTCGGCTCGCGCGAAGGCCCGCGGGTATATGACGATGGCGATGCTCTACCCCAACGAGCTGGCGTCGGTGACGCTCTCGCAGTGGGATGTGCTGGGGATGGAGTGGAACGCGCGCCCGGAGGTGTGGAGCGCGCTCAAGGCGGCCAAGCGCCCGACGATCGCGCACATCATCACGAATCCTGGGCAGGCCAAGCAGGCGCTCGCGGCCGGTGCGACCGGCCTGATGGTGTCCTCGCCGTCAAAGGTTCACCCCTAGGTGTGTGCTCCGGGCGCGCCTGCCGTGGGTGCGCCCGGGCCCGGGGGACGAGGCCGTGGGTGCGCCCGGGCCTGGGGGACGAGGCCGTGGCTGCGTTGTCGGGATCGGCGCGAGAGGAGAGGGGTTGTGCGCGAGGAACTGGTTGAGGCAGTGCTGCGCGTTGTGGAGGAGATTCCGCCGGGGCGGGTGGCGACCTACGGGATGATCGCGCGCGCGGTGGGGACCGGCCCGCGCGTTGTCGGCCGCATCATGCATGACTGGGGCGGTGGCGTTCCGTGGTGGCGAGTCGTGAACGTTCACGGAACTTTTCCGACAACCGTACGTGGTGAGGGTATTGATGAGTGGGAGCGGGAGGGTATCCCTCACGATCGTGAGCGGGCAAAAGTGGCGCTGAACACGTGCGTTGTTGATCAGGGCTGGCTCGACGGTGTCGCGCAAGCCGTGGTTGCAGAGCTGGGGAAAAGCGCGGAATTGTCAGGAATATCGACTGTCGATTAAATTTCGATTCGGTTACGTGAGTCATCATTTGACTCGCGAAGAGTCGTCAGATCACTTACTCTTAAGGGGACGCCGAAGAGGGCGTTCTCTCGGACCCGTTACCGTTAGCGTTAACGACGCCGGGGGAGCAAACTCCAGAAACAGAGAAGTTACTGGTACCCAAGGGGTGAGAAGTGACGAACTTACTAGAGCTAAAGGGGATCTCAAAGACGTTCCCCGGCGTGAAGGCGCTGTCCGACGTGGACCTCGACCTTCGCCCCGGTGAAGTCTTGGGTCTCTGCGGTGAGAACGGAGCGGGCAAGTCCACGCTCATGAAGGTACTCACCGGTATCCACAAGGCGGACCCGGGCGGAGAAATCTGGCTGCAGGGCGAGCAAGTTGACATCCAGTCGCCGGATCATGCCCGCGATCTGGGTCTGTCGATTATCCACCAGGAACTCAACATCGTTCCCGACCTGACGGTCGCCCAGAACTGTACCTCGGCCGTCCGGGTTCTTCGAAGTGGTCCTACATCGATGATCGCAAGATGGTGCGCGACGCATACGAGCTGTTCGAGCGCCTCAACATGAAGATCGACCCGACCGCCCACTGCCGCGACCTGCCGGTCGCCCGCCTGCAGATGGTCGAGATCGCCCGCGCCCTCTCCTTCAACTCGAAGATCCTGGTCATGGACGAGCCCACGGCTCCTCTGACCACGACCGAGACCGAGTCGCTGTTTGAGCTGGTGCGAGACTTCGTCTGCCCGACGACGGGTCTGATCTTCATCACGCACCGCATGCCCGAGCTCACCGAGCTGACGAACCGCATCTCGGTGCTGCGCGACGGCAAGTACGTCGGCACGGTCGACACGGCCACCACGCCCATGCGCGAGGTCGTCAAGCTGATGGTGGGCCGCGAGGTTCCCGCCGACGCGCGCCCCACCACCAAGCCGCTGTCGGACGAGCCCGTCCTGCGCGTCGAGCACCTCTCGACCGTCAAGGCCGTTCACGACGTCTCCTTCGAGGTGAAGAAGGGCGAGATCTTCGGTTTCGCTGGCCTGGTTGGCGCCGGTCGCACCGAGGTTGCCCGCGCGCTGTTTGGCGCGGACCCTCACACGGAAGGCGAGATCTACGTCCACGGCAAGAAGGTGTCGATCAAGAGCGCGTCGGACGCGGTCAAGAACGGCATTGGCTACCTGTCCGAGGACCGCAAGCAGTTCGGCCTGCTCCTGGACAAGGACATCTCCTTCAACACGGGCCTGGCCGCTATGAGCCACTTCACGAAGGCGTCGGTCGTCGCAACCAACAAGCTGCGCGCAGTCGCCCAGGAATACGTGGCGAAGCTGCGCACGCGCACCCCGAGCGTTGACGTCGAGGTCCGCAGCCTGTCGGGCGGTAACCAGCAGAAGGTCGTCGTGGCCAAGTGGCTTGAGCGCGACACGGACATTCTGATCTTCGACGAGCCCACCCGCGGCATCGACGTGGGCGCGAAGGACGAGATCTACACCCTGCTGGAAAACCTGGCCAAGGAGGGCAAGGCGATCATCGTCATCTCCTCGGAGCTGCCCGAGGTCCTGCGTCTGGCGAACCGCATCGCCGTCATGGCCCACGGCCGCATCATTGGCACCCTCGACAATGAGGAAGCCACCCAAGAAAACATCATGGAACTGGCCACCGTCGGCCAGGAAGAAGCGAACGGAGTAAACGCGTGAGCACCGTCGTCGACAACAAGGGCCTCGAGGCGCCGTCGCCTGTCGCGGCCTTCCTGAAGAGGAACATGCAGCTGCTGCTCGTCACAGTTGCCCTGTTCGTGGTCCTGGCATTCTTCAGTGTCGCAGTGCCGAAATTTGCTTTTGCAACCCTCAACGTCTACCTGGACATCGTCCTGCAGTCGGCGTTCACGGGCGTCATGGCGCTCGGCGCGACCTTCGTCATCGCGACCTCGGGCATTGACCTGTCCGTCGGTACGGGCCTGAGCCTCGTCGCCGTCATGGCGGGCGTCTTCCTGGCGGGCGACAGGATGAACCTGCCGCTGGGCCTTGGCCTTCTCCTGACGCTTCTTGTCGGCATGGCGATCGGCCTGATCAACGGCTTGAACGTGTCGATCCTGGGCCTGCCTCCCTTCATCGCGACGCTGGCCATGATGATGGTCGCCCGAGGCCTCGCGCTGATCATCTCGAACAAGTCCTCCATCACGATCGCCAACCCCGGCTACAAGTTCATCGCTGCCGGCAAGGTGATCCCCGGCGTGGCCAACTCGATCGTCATCTTCCTGGTCCTGACGGTCCTGGCGACCTTCCTCATGAACAAGACACTGCTGGGCCGCTACGCCCTTGCGATCGGTTCCAACGAGGAAGCCACGCGCCTGTCGGGCGTCAACGTGCGCATGTGGAAGATCATCATCTATGTCGTTGCAGGCGCCTTCATGGCCGTCGGCGCGGTCCTCTACTCGGCCCGTGGTGGCCTCGTGCAGCCCGCTGAGGGCGTGGGCATGGAGCTCAACGTCATCGCCGCGGCCGTCATCGGCGGTACATCCCTGTCGGGTGGCCGCGCCTCGATCCCCGGCGCGCTGGTCGGCGCGATCCTCATGGAAACCCTGAAGAAGGGTCTGACCATGATGAGCATCGCCGCCGAATGGCAGTTCGTCGTCACCGGTATCGTCCTCCTCCTGGCGGTCGTTATCGACAACCTGCGCCGCATCCGCGAAAACGCAGCCTGATTCTTATTCCATCTCATATACAACCCGTGAACCGATGTCGGTTCACTCCCCAGTAGGCGGGACCCTCCCGCCGCCCCACGAAAGGAACACCAATGCGCCCCATCGGACGTATCGTCGCCGCCGCCGCCGTCGGCACCCTTGCCCTGGGCATGGCAGCTTGCTCGACCTCAACGGATGCCACCGGAGGCTCCTCCGGCTCCTCCACCAAGACCGAGTCGTCGGGTGCCTCCAAGGTTGACACCTCCGGCGAGATGCAGGACTGGGAGAAGGCCGCTGTCAAGGGCGATGGCACCCAGACCATCTACCTGGTCTCCAAGGGCTTCCAGCACCGCTTCTGGCAGGCCGTGAAGGAAGGCGCCGAGCAGGCAGGCGACGAGCTTGGCTACAAGGTCAGCTTCGTCGGCCCGCAGGACGAGACCAAGGTCACCGAGCAGACCGACCAGCTCAAGTCCGCCCTGGATTCCGGCCCGGCCGCCATCGGCTTCGCGGCGCTGGACTCGGCCGCCGCCGCTGACCTCCTGAACGAGATCCACGGCAAGGGCATCCCGGTCGTCGCCTTCGACTCCGGCGTTGACTCCTCGATCCCGGTGACCACGGTCCAGACCAACAACACCAAGGCCGCCGAAGAGGCCGCCCAGCACATGATCGAGCTGCTCAAGGGCAAGTCGGGCACGGTCGGCATGGTCTGCCACGACTCCACCTCCACCACGGGCAAGCAGCGTTGCGATGGCTTCAAGAAGTACTTCACGGCCAACGCCCCCCTCCGACCTGAAGCTGCTGGAAGAGCAGATCGCCGGTGAGGTCACCAAGGCCGCCGACACCTCCAAGTCCATCATCCAGGCCAACAGCGACATTGTCGGCATGTACGGCTCCAACGAGGCCGCGGCCTCGGGCATCGTCCAGGGCGTTGCTGAGACCGGTAAGGACGTCACCGTCGTCGGCTTCGACTCGGGCAAGACCCAGATCGACGCCATCAAGGCCGGCTCCGAGGCTGGCGCCGTGACCCAGTCGCCCGTCAAGATCGGCTACTACACGGTCAAGGCCGCTGTCGCCGCGATCAACGGCGCCGAGCTGCCCGACGTCATCGACTCCGGTTTCGCCTGGTACGACAAGTCGAACATCGATTCCGACGAGATCAAGGCCAACCTGTACGAGTGAGCTGATAGCTCGATAGGGCATGAGGCCGGGCCGGGGATGACACACTGAACCGGTGGCCCGCCGCGGGTCCCGCTCCGAATGGTCGGGGCGGGACCTGCGGACCCGGCACTGTCACCATCAATGGATCCGAGGGGGCCGGCGCCCCCGCGCTCCGACATCGACGTCTTCATGAGGGATGAAGGAAAAATGACAAACCACCCCCGTATCGGTATCCGCCCCACCATTGACGGTCGCCGCAAGGGCGTTCGCGAGGCCCTTGAAGAGCAGACCATGAACATGGCGAAGTCCGTCGCCGACCTGTTCACCGAGAACCTGCGTTACCCGGACGGCAGCCCCGTCGAGGTCGTCATCGCTGACACCACGATCGGCCGCGTCCACGAAGCACAGGCCTGCGCCGCGAAGTTCCGCGCGAACAACGTTGGCCTGACCCTGACGGTCACCCCCCTGCTGGTGCTACGGCACCGAGACCACCGACATGGACCCCGCCATGCCTCACGCTATCTGGGGCTTCAACGGCACCGAGCGCCCCGGCGCCGTGTACCTGGCCGCCGCCCTGGCTGGCCACGCCCAGATCGGCATCCCCGCCTTCGGCATCTACGGCGAGCACGTGCAGGACGCTGACGACACCTCCATCCCCGAGGACGTGCGCACCCGCCTCCTCGACTACGCGACCGCCGGCCTGGCCGTCGCGCAGATGAAGGGCGAGGCCTACCTGTCCATGGGCTCCGTCTCCATGGGTATCGCCGGCTCCGTTGTCGACCCCGACTTCTTCGGCTCCTACCTCGGCATGCGTAACGAGTACATCGACATGACCGAGTTCACCCGCCGCATTGAAGAGGGCATCTACGACCACGAAGAGTACGAGAAGGCGTACCAGTGGATCCGCGAGAACTTCAAGCAGGGCAAGGACTGGAACCCGCCGGAGTGGCAGTACCCCGAGAAGCACGAGGATTGGTGGAAGTTCGTCACCAAGATGACGCTCATTGCCCGCGACCTCATGCACGGCAACCCGCGCCTGGCTGAGCTGGGCTTCGAGGAAGAGGCGGGCGGCCACGGTGCCCTTGCCGCCGGCTTCCAGGGCCAGCGTCAGTGGACCGACCACTTCCCCAACGGCGACGTGCTCGAGACGATCCTCAACACGAACTTCGACTGGACTGGGATTCGCCAGCCCTCCGTCGTGGCCACCGAGAACGATTCGCTCAACGGCGCCTCGATGCTCTTCGGCTACCTGCTGACCAACACGCCGCAGATCTTCTCCGACGTGCGCACCTACTGGAGCCCCGAGTCGATCGAGAAGGCCACCGGCTGGAAGCCCGAGGGCCGCGCGGCCGCCGGCCTGCTCGACCTGCGTAACTCCGGCTCCACCACGCTGGACGGCGCCGGCAAGGCTGTGCGCGACGGCAAGAACGTCATCAAGCCCTGGTACGAGTTCACCGAGGAGGACCGCGAGGCCACGCTCGAGGCGACGACCTTCCACCCGGCCTCGACCGGCTACTTCCGTGGCGGCGGTTTCTCCACGCACTTCCGTACCTCGGGCGAGATGCCCGTGACGATGTGCCGCATCAACCTGGTCCGAGGCCTGGGCCCGGTCCTGCAGATCGCCGAGGGTTACACGGTCGAGCTGCCCGACGAGGTTGCCTTCACGATCGAAGAGCGCACCAACATCGAGTGGCCCACCACCTGGTTCGTCCCTAACCTCACTGGTGAGGGCGCGTTCAAGAGCGTCTACGACGTCATGAACAACTGGGGCGCCAACCACGGTGCAATCTCCTACGGCCACATCGGCGGCCAGCTGATCACGCTGGCGTCGATGCTACGCATCCCGGTCAACATGCACAACGTTCCCGAGGAGCGGGTCTTCCGCCCGAAGGCGTGGTCGCTGTTCGGCACCGATTCCCTGGAGGCGGCTGACTTCCGCGCCTGCCAGACCTTCGGTCCGATGTACCGCTGATGCACACTGTCCGTTCGGGCTCGGGTTCCTCTCTCCCCGAGCCCGAACGGGCCCCCTTACCGGGTACACCCGGTCCCGGGATGTGGCCCCGGCCTCGCCGATGAGGAAAACCGCACTACCATCCCAATGACGGGACACGCCGAGCGAGGGCGTTTGACCAGGAGACCTTCAATGACCACCGTACTTGCTGTTGACCTTGGATCCGCTTCCGGACGAGTCCTTGCCGGAACACTGACCGACGGACGCCTCGACGTCACGGATATTCACCGCTTCAAGCACGAGGCCCGCCGTCGCGCCGACGGCACGCTCACGTGGGACGTGGCGACGATGGAGGCCGAGACGATCATCGGCCTGAAGAAGGCCCTCGAACAGTTCCCCGACGCCAAGACCGTCTCGATTGACACATGGGGCGTGGACTGGGCACCCCTTGACGACAACGGCGAACTCGTCGGGGACGTCATCGCCTACCGAGACGAGCGAACCTCGCGCACCCTGGACGCTTTCCGCGACCGCATCGCCGACCGCGAGTTCTTCGACCTGACCGGTAACCAGCCGGCGACCATCAACACGGCGAACCAGCTGTTCGCCTTCCTGCGCGAGGACCCCGAGGGCGCGGCCCGCGTGCGCACCGCCCTCTTCCTGCCCGACTACTTCGCCTACCGCCTCACCGGCGTGGTGGGGTGGTCGCGCTCGATCGCCTCGACCTCGGGCCTGCTGACCCCGGGCGGCACCGACTTCAACGACGAGGTCTTCGCTCGCCTGGAGATTCCGCGCTCCTGGTTCGGCGAGCTGTGCGCCGACCGGACCGTCATCGGCCCCTGCACGGTCCCCGGCCTCGAGACCCTCACGGTCGTGCGCGGCGGCGCACACGATTCGGCCTGCGCCGTTCACGGCCTGCCCATCGCCGAGGGCAAGCGAGCCTACTTCCTGTCCTGCGGCTCCTGGTCGGTGCTCGGCGCCATCGAGGACGAGCCCCTCATGAGCGACATCGCTTTCAACATGGGCATCACCAACGAAGGACGCACCGACGGGGGAGTGCGCCCCCTCTTCAACATCACCGGCATGTGGATCCTTCAGGAGATCCAACGCCAGTGGGAGCGCGAGGGTACGCCCACCGACACCGACGAGCTGGTCGCCCAGGCGCGCGAACTGCCCCCTGCCCCCGGCGTCTTCGACCCGGACGGTGAGGCATTCGGCACCCCCGGCGAGATGCAGCGCAAGATCGACGAGGCCCTGGAAGCCCAGGGGGTCGCCCGTCCCGATTCGATGGCCGCGTATGTGCGCGTCATCATCGAGTCCTTTGCCCGCCGCTACGCGCGCGCCATCGGCGAACTCACCGAGGCGACGGGACGCGCCCCCGACCAGCTCAACCTCGTGGGCGGCGGCGCCCGCAACCGCCTCCTGTGCGACCTGACCGCACAGATCTCGGGCGTGACCGTTGTTCGCGGACCCATCGAGGCCTCGACCTTCGGCTCCTGCTGGCCCAGCTCGAAACCATTGGCGCCCTGGCCGAGGCCGACCGCGCCTCCGTCATCGCAGCAAGCGCATCAACCTATGTCCACACACCGGCGAGCGCCTAAGAAGGTATCGCTGGCCGACATCGCGCGCACGGCCGGCGTGTCCACCAACACCGTCTCGCGCGTCGTGCGCGGCGACCCCGAGGTCTCCGAAAAGACGCGGGCGAGGATCTCCAAGCTTGTCGAGGAGCTGGGGTACGTGCCCAACTATGCGGCGCGTGCGCTGGCGGCCAAGCGCACGAACGTGCTCCAGGTCGTCCTGGCCGCACCCATGTTCCACGGGCACGGCACAGTGCTGCTGTCGATCCTCAACGCGTCCGCGCAAGCGGGCTACCACGTGTCCCTGTCCTACGCCTACGGGGCCGACGGGCAGCTGCGCAACGACTTCACACCCTTCGACGTCGACGGCGTCATCATTTTGGGGGGCCAGGATCCGACGATTGACGTCGCGATTGAGTCGGGTAAGCGTTTCCCGACCGTTCTTATGCTGACGAGTGAAAAGGGCCTGGACGGTATCTCGACGGTCGCGGTGGACAACGTGCGAGGGGCCCGCCTGGCGGCCGAACACCTGCTTGCCCAGGGGCTCACCGACGTGATCCATATCGCGGGTCCGTCGGGATGGTCGGATGCGCAGATGCGCCGACTGGGCTACGAGCAGGCGTGCGCGGGCTACGGCATTGAGCCGCTCATCCTGGCACCGGACTCGTGGGACTCTCGCGACGGCTACGACGTGATGCGCGCGGCGGGGCGCCTGCCTCAGGGCGTGCAGGCTGCGAACGATCAGCTGGCCCTCGGCGCGATGCGCTACATCCACGAGTGCGGGGGAGTGGTACCCCGCGACGTTCGGGTCGTTGGGTTTGACGACATCGATGGTGCCGATTCATACGCGCCGCCGCTGACGACAATCCACCAGCCCTTCGACCGCTTGGGACGAACGGCCGTGCGCCTCGTGCGCTCCCTCATGGACGGCGCTCCCTCCCAAGACATCGTCATCGATCCCGAACTGGTCATCCGGGCCAGTTCTCATCTCTAACGAAAGGTATGTGTATGCTCTACGGTCCTATGACTCATCCCCAGTTTCTGCGTGCTCTGGCCGCCGCTGGCCACGGCTCGAAGATCCTGCTGGCGGACGCGAACTACCCGCACACGACGGGCGTGAACCCGCGCTGCGAGCTGATTTCGCTCAACCTTGCTCCTGGCCTGCTCGATGTCAGCCAGGTGCTCGACGTTCTCAAGCGCACGATCCCGATCGAGCGCGCCGAGATCATGACCCCGGCCGCGGATGCCGATCCGGTGGAGATTCCGATCCACGACGAGTTCCGCGCGGCGCTGCCGGGAGTGGAGTTCGGCGAGCTGTCGCGCTGGGACTTCTACGAGGCTGCGCGCGACGAGAACGTCGGCATCATCGTTGCGACGGGGGAGCAGCGCCTGTACGGCAACCTGCTGCTGACGGTCGGCGTGCGGATGCCGGGGGAGTAAAACTCTTCCGACGCGCGAGGCCTGGGCTTCTTTGGGCGGCGATCTGCGCTTTCGTTTCGTTTTCGTTTCGTCGCGTGTTTCGAGTGCCAAGACTCCCTGAGTCCGCCGGTGGGCGGGCGGTCCGATGAGGACCGCCCGCCTGCTTGTTTATCCGCATCATAGTGCGGCAACGGGCCTTTGGTCCGCCGGGTGATTGGACGTTTGTTCTGTGAGGGTGAACAGGTGGCCACCGCGCGTGCGTGATGTTGCGTACTTTCGTTTAAATGACTATTCTTTCCTTAATGAAAGCGAAAGCGACAGAAGGTTGTCGCGAATGTATCGAGAGGTGGGACCATGGGACGTGCAGAAGAACGCACGAAATACATCCTGGATCGCCTCGCCCGCGAGGGTGAGGTGAGCGTCGCTCAGCTCGCCTCCGACCTGGGCGTGTCGCCCGTCACCGTGCGAGCCTCCCTCAAGACGCTCGACGAGCAGGGCTACCTCGTGCGCACCCACGGCGGTGCGCGCCCCACCACCTTCCGCAACATTCACCTGCGCCAAAACGATCGCGTGGACCAGAAGGAGCGCATTGCTCGGGCGGCCGCCGACATGATCCACGACGACGACCGGATCATGATCGAGGCCGGCACGACCTGCGCCCTCATCGTCAAGTACCTCACCGGCAAGCGCGGAGTCCAGGTCCTGACCAACTCCGTCCTCGTTTCGCCAATGCCCGCTCCAACCCGAACCTGAACATCACGCTCACGGGTGGGCACTTCCGCGCCGAGTCCGAGTCCCTCGTGGGCCCGGTCGCCGAGCGCGCCATCAATGACTTCAACGCGCGCGTTGCGTTCCTTGGAACCGACGGATTCAGCGTTGATCGCGGCCTGACCACCCAACTTGTGGAGGGTGGACAGGTTGGCTCCATCATGCGCACACGCGCACAAGAGACGTGGCTGCTCGCAGACTCTTCCAAGTATGGGAAAGCCGGCTTCGTCACCTTCATGGGGATCGAACAGGTCACCGGAATCATCACCGACGATGAGATCCCCGAAGAATCCATCAAGGAATTGGCCGAGCGCACGAAGCTGCGCATCGTCTAGGAGGAAACACATGGCCACCATCGTGGTGATGCCCCAGCTGGGCAACTCTGTTGAGTCATGCATCATCGTCGAGTGGATGATTGCCGAAGGCGACACCGTCGCCGTCGACCAGACCCTCGCGTCCATCGAAACGGACAAGTCGACGATGGAGGTCCCCTCCACCGCCGAGGGCACCGTCCTGAAGCTCCTGTGGGAGGAAGGCGACGAGGTCCCCGTCAAGGACCCCCTCATCATCGTCGGCGCCCCCCGGCGAGGACATCTCCGGCCTCGTGCCCGGCGGTGATGCCCCGGCCGAGGAAGCCCCCGTCGAGCAGGCCGCCCCCGAGCAGGCCGCCGCCCCCGCCTTTGCCACCGAGCGAGCCACCGGCGCTGTCTCCCCACGCGCCCGCGCCCTGGCCGCTTCTGCAGGCGTCGACGCCTCGGCAATCTCTGAGGGCTCCGGCCCCCACGGCCGCGTCATCGAGCGCGACGTCGCCGCCGCGATCGCCGCCGGTCCGGTCCTGACCTCCGCCGCGCGCGCCGCCGGCGTCGAGGCCACCGAAGGAACCGGCATCGGCGGACGCGTCAGCGTCGCCGACGCGGGTCGTGTCGCCCAGGCCGCCGAGGCCTCGGCCCCCGTCGCGGCTCTCGCAGCCCCCGCCGGTGCCGAGTACCCCGGCGCCTCGACCTCCGCCCCGCTCAAGGGCGTTCGCAAGGTCGTCGCCAAGCGCATGATGGAGTCCCTGACCTCCACCGCGCAGCTGACCCTCAACACGACGGCCAACGCCGCCGGCATCCTCGCGATGCGCAAGAAGGTCAAGAACGCCGACGGCTCTCTGGGCCTGAACAAGATCACGCTCAACGACCTGGTCTGCTTCGCCGTGTCGCGTACCCTGCCCAAGTACCCCGTGTTCAACGCACACCTCGAAGACGGCGTCCTGACCGAGTTCGAGCAGGTTCACCTCGGCTTCGCGTGCGACACCCCGCGCGGCCTCTTCGTTCCCGTCATCCGCTCTGCGCAGGCCCTGGGCCTCAAGGCGTTCTCCGACGAGGCCAAGCGCCTCGCCAGCAGCGCGATCGACGGCACCATTGCCCCCGACTTCCTGTCCGGCGGCACCTTCACGGTCTCCAACATCGGGTCCTTCGGCATCGAGACCTTCACCCCCGTTATCAACCTGCCCCAGACGGCCATCCTCGGCGTTGGCGCGATCACCCCGCGCCCGGTCGTCGCCGCCGACGGCTCGATCGGCGTCGAGCAGCGCCTCAACCTGTCGCTGACGATCGACCACCAGGTCATCGACGGCGCGGACGGCGCGCGCTTCCTGCGCGACCTGGTCGCCGCCATCGAAAACATCGACGTGACCGTTTTGGCCTGAGGAAAGAGGAACACTCATGAGTGACACGCA
>BNJV01000454.1_pt1 | contig 43679 bp, 53 predicted proteins | sample 8540591 | NCBI WGS metagenome assembly BNJV01 (sample SAMD00202457, study PRJDB9452) | human saliva metagenome | host: Homo sapiens
TTCTGGTTTATCGACTTTGATAAAGCTGTCGATTTCCAAGGTTGGGAGGTTTTGTTTGAGTTCTTTATGGTAGTGATTGACCAGTTTTCCCTTGGCTGTTATCCAAGTGTTATTTTCATACTGACGGGTATTTCCCTGGGTCAGCAATCCATAGACACCAGAATCCGCGATACAATGGATAATGCCGAAGCGGAACAGAAATTGGCTATTGGCATGACTGGGGTCATTATAGACAAAACCTGTGAACTGGACTGTCTTGCCCTCAAACTCATCTGGATAGTCGTAGATAGCTTCCATGACTTCCATATAGTTTTCATTAGTGATCTGAATGCTATCTTGGGACAAATATTTATCCGCTGCCGTTCGCATTTCTTTTTCATAGGCTGATTTTGAAAAATAAGAACTGGTATCTGGTTTCAAATATTGGCTTGTCGTACCTTCGCTTGTCTGAATGGCTTGATCCGTTCCTTCCGATAGGGGAAAATGATAGCCTTTTGCTGAAACGGTCTGAGAATCCAAGCTAACAGTTGGGAAAGTTAAGCCGACGACAATAGGAATAGCCAGAAGAGCAACACTAGTAACCTTCGCTAATCGGCTGTTCAGATGACTGTGGGTTTTGACTTGCTTCATCCAGATATACAATTGAATAATTGCCAAGATAAAAGAAAGTACCATGGAGATATAGGCCAGATAGGAATAGTGCATGTTGATGTACTGGTTTAATTTTCCTGACAGATGGAGATAAATGGTCAATTCAAAATAGCCAGCTAAAACTAAAAACCGAATCATAGGATGACTCCAATCAAGAGAGAATATACTAAGACGACAAGAGTCACAATCATAATGAAGTGACTGATAAATCGTGCTTTCAAGTAATTTCATCATGAGAATATTTTTGATATCCAGCATTGGGCCAATCACCAAAAAGGCCATAACTGGTGCCAATCCGAAACTCGAGAGAAGAGAAGCTCCGATAAAGGCATCCGCCTCACTACAGAGAGAAAGAAGAAAGGCCAAAAGCATCAAGAGCAAGATGGCAAAAAGAGGGGTTGCACTAATAGAGGTCAGAATCCGAGTCGGAACGTAGACCTGTATCATAGAAGCAAAGAGACAGCCAAATACCAAATAACGTCCCGTATCAAAAAATTCATCAATTGCTTGCACAAAGACCTGAAAAACTTTTTTGGCAGGGCTTAAGTGAGTAAAATCATGCTCATGACAGGCCAGACGATTTTCTTTTTGAATCGGTTCTTGCCAGAAAAATCCTAGAAAAATCCCAAGTATCACAGCTACAATAATGGAACCAAGAGCTCGCAATAGGGCGATATGGAAGGAGTTGCCAAAGGCAGAATAGGTCGCAAAGAGGACAATAGGATTAATAACAGGTGCTGTTACGAGAAAGGGAACAGCCGTGTAACTGGGAACCTTTTTTTCCAGAAAACGATTGATAATGGGGACGATTCCACATTCACAAGAAGGGAAAAGTATCCCAACGAAGGTCCCAAAAAAGATTCTCCCCCAACGATTTCGAGGGAGAAAATGATAAACCTTTTCAGGTGTGATATAAACCTCAATCAGTCCTGAAACAATACTTCCTATCAGAACGAAGGGTAGGGCTTCAATGATTATAGAGAGAAAAATAGCCCCAGTCTGAAGCACACTAGACGGGAGTTGTTGGAAAGCAGTCATCTAGTTTTTCTTTTCTGCTTTGGCTTTTTTCTCTTTGTCATCAGGGAAAGTGACTTGCTTCAAATCAGGGAGTTTCGCAAACTCTTCAAACATCTTGTCCAAGTCGTCTCGTTTTGTAAATTTTACAGCCATAGGTGTACCTCGATTCTAAATTCTACCTCTATTATACTATTATTTTGAGGAAAAGGGAAAAGTTAAAATTGAGTATCTAATGAATAATAGAGCTTTATAAATCCTGATTAAGTCTGGTAGATTGAGAAAGTTTGACAAAAAAAAAGTAGATGGTGCTAGAATAACATTAACGCAAGACATTTGAGGGCAGAAAGGTTCCTGCCGCACCTTGAAAAAGGTATCTGAGATGCTGGGTACACCGACCAGCCAAGTGTCCGTTATTTCAAAGGGGGGAGCTTAAATGCTCCTTTTTTGTTTCAAAATTTCAAAAAAGATTATCCCCACCGCAGGCTCAGGCTTGCGATTTTTTATTTGCTCTGAAAATTGATTCGTTAACTTCAACAAATACCTTTATAAAGCGTTTTGTAAAAAATAAAAACAGTGCAATTAATCACTAGTCCTTTTGTAAACTATTAGAATTAAATTGCAACCTTCTCAATGAATAGAATATTGAAATGAAGTAAATTTATTTCCCAACTTATGTTTTAAAATTGTAAGAGATAATTTGAAACGTTTAGCTTGTGGTATAATAGATTCATGGATAAAAAATATGAAAAAATCTCCCAAGATTTGGGAGTGACGTTAAAGCAAATTGATACCGTTCTAAGTTTGACTGCTGAAGGGGCTACTATTCCCTTTATCGCGCGTTATCGCAAGGACATGACTGGTAGTCTGGATGAGGTGGCGATTAAGGCCATTATTGACTTGGATAAAAGTCTGACCAACCTCAACGACCGTAAGGAAGCTGTCTTAGCAAAGATTCAAGAACAAGGCAAGTTGACCAAGGAGTTGGAAGAAGCTATCTTAGCTGCCGAAAAATTAGCAGACGTAGAAGAACTCTACCTTCCTTACAAGGAAAAACGTCGAACCAAGGCAACCATTGCCCGTGAAGCTGGACTCTTTCCTCTTGCTCGCTTGATTTTGCAGAATGTAGCCGACTTAGAGAAAGAGGCTGAAAAGTTTGTCTGTGAAGGATTTGCGACTGGTAAGGAAGCATTGTCTGGTGCAGTTGATATCTTGGTCGAAGCCTTATCGGAAGATGTGACCTTGCGTTCCATGACTTATCAGGAGGTGCTGAGACACTCTAAACTCACTTCTCAAGTCAAGGATGAAAGTCTTGATGAAAAGCAGGTTTTTCAGATTTATTATGATTTTTCAGAGACGGTTGGAAATATGCAGGGTTATCGTACCTTGGCTCTCAATCGTGGGGAGAAGCTAGGTATTTTGAAAGTTGGTTTTGAACATGCCACAGACCGCATTTTTGCTTTCTTTGCAGCTCGTTTCAAGTTGAAAAATGCCTATATAGATGAAGTAGTTCAGCAATCTGTTAAGAAAAAAGTCTTGCCTGCTATCGAGCGCCGTATTCGGACAGAATTGACTGAGAAAGCAGAAGAAGGAGCTATCCAACTCTTTTCAGACAACCTACGCAACCTCCTCTTGGTTGCTCCTCTGAAAGGGCGCGTGGTTCTAGGATTTGACCCTGCCTTTCGTACAGGTGCCAAGCTAGCTGTCGTGGATGCAACAGGGAAAATGCTGACAACTCAGGTCATTTATCCTGTCAAACCAGCATCAGCTCGTCAAATCGAAGAAGCCAAGAAAGAGTTGGCAGACTTGATTGGTCAATACGGCGTGGAAATTATTGCCATCGGAAATGGAACGGCCAGTCGTGAAAGTGAAGCCTTTGTGGCGGAGGTTCTTAAAGATTTCCCTGAAGTCAGCTATGTTATCGTCAATGAAAGTGGTGCTTCTGTCTATTCTGCCAGCGAACTTGCTCGTCAGGAGTTCCCAGACTTAACCGTTGAAAAACGCTCAGCTATTTCTATCGCCCGTCGTTTGCAAGATCCTCTTGCTGAATTGGTCAAAATCGATCCAAAATCAATTGGTGTCGGCCAGTACCAGCACGATGTCAGCCAGAAAAAATTGTCTGAAAGTCTGGACTTTGTCGTAGATACCGTGGTGAACCAAGTTGGTGTCAATGTCAATACAGCCAGCCCAGCTCTTCTTTCCCATGTCGCTGGACTCAATAAAACCATTTCTGAAAATATCGTCAAGTATCGTGAAGAAGAAGGAAAAATCACTTCACGCGCCCAAATCAAGAAAGTTCCTCGTCTGGGGGCTAAAGCCTTTGAACAGGCAGCTGGTTTCCTTCGTATCCCTGAAAGTAGCAATATCCTTGATAATACAGGAGTTCACCCAGAAAATTACGCTGCTGTTAAGGAGCTCTTCAAACGCTTGGATATCAAGGACTTGAATGAAGTGGCCCAAGGCAAACTCAAGTCCCTTTCAGTCAAAGAAATGGCGCAAGAACTAGACCTTGGTCCAGAAACTCTTAAAGATATCATTGCTGACCTTCTCAAACCAGGTCGAGATTTCCGTGATTCCTTTGATGCTCCAGTTCTCCGCCAAGATGTCCTAGATATCAAAGACTTAGTGGTTGGTCAGAAGCTAGAAGGAGTGGTGCGTAATGTAGTTGACTTTGGTGCCTTCGTTGATATCGGGAATTCACGAGGACGGTCTGATTCATATTTCCCATATGAGCCGGAAGTTTATCAAGCATCCCAGCCAAGTGGTATCCGTTGGTGATTTGGTAACGGTTTGGGTTAAGAAAATTGATACTGAACGTGAAAAGGTCAATCTGTCGCTCCTAGCTCCAAATGAAACTGACTGATTACGTTAAGCAGGTTTCACTAGAAGACTTCGGCAGACCTTTTATCCATCAAGTCCAGTGGAATTCTCGTCTACGTTCGACAGGTGGGCGATTTTTCCCAAAAGATGGGCATTTGGATTTTAATCCCAAGGTTTATCAGGAACTGGGTCTGGACGTTTTTAGGAAAATTGTCCGACATGAACTCTGTCATTATCACCTCTATTTTCAAGGGAAGGGCTATCAACACAAGGATCGGGATTTTAAGGAACTTTTGAAAGCAGTGGATGGATTACGCTTTGTGCCATCCTTGCCAATAGCAACTCCAAGTCAATCAAACTCTATCGTTGCCAATCCTGCCAGCAAAGTTATCAGCGCAAGCGAAGGATTGATACCAAACGCTATCGCTGTGGAGTTTGTCGAGGTAAAGTTGCTACTGATAAATCAGCCTGAGGACCGATGAAAGTCATACCTGACCATGATATACTATGTCTAACCTAGTAGAAAGAGGTAAATATCATGAACAGTAAATTTTATAAAATGAGACGAAATCGCATGATTTCAGGAGTTCTGGCAGGTCTGTCAGACAAGTGGAACTTTGATGTTACCCTTGTTCGTTTCTTGTTTGCCATTTTTACAGTCGCAAACTTTGGCCTTGGCGTGATTATCTATATCATCCTAGCTACTATCATGCCAACCAAGGAAGACATCGAAGCAGAAATGTATGGAACAGGCCCACGCAAAACGCAAAAGAAGCCCAAGCCATTGACGATAATGAAGGCTGGTTTTGGTGAGGTTCTTCAAAAGATTTGAAATAAGCAAAAAGCTTTTAAATCAATAGTCTAAACTGCTTTGATTTAAAAGCTTTTTTTACTTTTTAATAATATTTTCGCCAGCTTCATCTACAAACTAAAAAGCATGATTTTTGAAACTCATGTTTTTCTAATCTGATTTTTTTCATGCTGAGACAATACATTTTTTTGAAAAAAATGGTGGATGCTGATAACAACTGATAGCCAGCAAATAGCATAAGCAGTAGCTGTAAATTCTGTACCGATAAAGTATGTTTTTATCAACTAAGAGCTGACCGATGAATGGAGAGAGGAGATAGAGAAGTCCGATGAGTATATGTTCTTTTGTGTTTCATTAAAGCGCACCCTTCTTTCCTTATAGGTTGAACAACTTGCAAGTGTTAAATTTAATGGTATGTTATCTAGGTAAAGCTTACTCAAATGTTAGTTTCCCTTCCTCCTTTCCAAAAGTAAGCCTTTTTTTCACACTTATATTTTTACAAATTTTTAAAAAAATAGAAAATCAAATTATTTTTCTAAGTAATTTTTGCCTACATTTCCCCCAATCTTACAAAAATGTAAGATTAAAAGTCTCTTTTGTAAGGTTAGGTTATGGCAAGCGGTCTTTTTTTGATGTAAACTAGACTCATAAAGAACAAAGGAGTAACATCATGAAACAAATCTTACATAAGAAAACAAGAAAACCAAGCCACAAAGATATCGAGCGTGTTCAGCTGGGATGCGCTATGATGCAAGCAACATTTCATTTGATGGGATATTAAGAAAGGAGATTCTCATGACACTTTTAGATGTAAAACACGTTCAAAAAATTTATAAAACTCGTTTTCAGGGCAACCAAGTAGAAGCCCTCAAGGATATTCACTTTACCGTAGAAAAGGGTGACTACGTTGCCATCATGGGTGAGTCTGGTTCTGGTAAATCAACTCTTCTCAATATTCTAGCTATGCTGGATAAACCAACTCGTGGTCAGGTTTACCTGAATGGAACAGACACAGCAACTATTAAAAATTCACAGGCTTCTAGCTTCCGTCGTGAAAAGCTAGGATTTGTCTTCCAAGACTTTAATTTGTTAGATACTCTCTCTGTAAAAGATAATATCTTGCTTCCCCTTGTCTTGTCAAGAAGACCTATTACGGAGATGATGAAGAAATTGGTGGTGACAGCTGAGAATCTAGGCATCAACCAATTGCAAGAGAAGTATCCTTACGAGATTTCTGGTGGTCAGAAACAGCGTGTAGCAGTAGCACGTGCCATCATCACAGAACCTGAAATTCTCCTTGCGGATGAGCCAACAGGTGCCCTTGATTCCAAGTCCTCTGCAGCCTTACTTGATGTCTTTGATGAAATCAATGAGCGTGGCCAAACTATTCTCATGGTAACCCACTCAACAGCAGCAGCCAGCAGAGCTAAACGTGTACTCTTTATCAAGGACGGCATTCTTTACAACCAAATCTACCGTGGAGAGAAGACGGAACGTCAGATGTTCCAAGAGATCTCTGATACCTTGACTGTCATGGCAAGCGAGGTGAATTAGTATGTTTCGATTAACCAATAAGTTAGCGGTATCGAACTTGATTAAAAACCGCAAACTCTACTATCCTTTTGCGCTGGCTGTTCTCTTGGCAGTCACTGTCACCTATCTCTTTTACTCTCTAACCTTCAATCCCAAGATTGCTGAAATCCGTGGAGGAACAACCATTCAGGCTACACTTGGATTTGGTATGTTTGTCGTCACCCTTGCGTCAGCCATTATCGTCCTCTATGCCAATAGTTTTTGTCATGAAGAACCGTTCCAAGGAACTAGGGGATTTATGGAATGTTGGGCTTGGAGAAGCGTCATCTAATCAGTATGACCTTTAAGGAGTTAGTGGTATTTGGGATTCTAACTGTTGGAGCAGGGTATCGGTATTGGAGCCTTGTTTGACAAGTTAATTTTTCGCTTTCTTGCTCAAACTGATGAAATTGAAAGGTTGAGCTAGTCGCTACCTTCCAAATGAAATGTTGTCATTGCAGTACTTGTTGTCTTTCGGTTTGATTTTTCCTAGGCCTCATGATCCTGAATGCCCTTCGAATCGCCCGTATGAATGCTCTCCAGCTCTCCGTGAGAAAAGCTAGTGGTGAGAAAAAAAGGTCGTTTTCCTACCTCTCAAACTATTCTTGGTTCCATAAGTTTAGGGATTGGATATTATCTTGCCCTTACGGTAAAAGATCCTCTTACAGCCTTAACAACTTTCTTCCTAGCTGTTTTACTGGTTATCTTTGGGACCTATCTCTTGTTTAATGCAGGAATTACCGTTTTCCTCCAAATTTTGAAGAAAAACAAGAAATATTATTACCAACCTAATAACCTCATATCTGTTTCCAACTTGATTTTCCGTATGAAGAAAAATGCGGTTGGACTAGCAACCATCGCTATCTTGTCAACAATGGTCTTGGTAACCATGTCAGCAGCGACAAGCATTTTCAATGCCTCAGAATCCTTTAAAAAAGTGATGAATCCGCATGATTTTGGAATTTCTGGAAAAAATGTTGAAAAAGAAGATTTGGACAAACTCTTGAGCCAGTTTGCAAGTGACAAAGGTTATAGTGTCAAAGAGAAAGAAGTTCTTCGTTACAGTAACTTTGGTATTGCAAATCAAGAAGGAACCAAGTTAACTATTTTTGAAAAAGGACAAAACCGTGTCCAACCAAAAACGGTTTTCATGGTATTTGACCAAAAAGATTATGAAAATATGACTGGTCAAAAACTTTCTCTATCAGGAAATGAGGTCGGTCTCTTTGCCAAAAATGACGGACTGAAAGGACAGAAAGTACTAACTCTAAATGATCATCAATTCTCTGTGAAAAGAAGAATTTAATAAAGATTTTATTGTCAACCATGTCCCAAATCAGTTTAATATCTTTGACTACTGATTACAATTATATAGTTGTTCCTAAACTACAAGCTTTTTTTGGACCAATTCCCAGATTCAGCTATCTATAATCAACTTTTACGGTGGTATGAATGTAAATATCAGTGAAGAAGAACAACTCAAGGTAGCTGAAGAATATGAAAAATACCTCAATCAGTTTAATGCTCAATTAAACACTGAAGGTAGCTATGTGTATGGTAGCAATCTAGCAGATGCTAGTGCTCAAATGAGTGCCCTCTTTGGTGGTGTCTTCTTTATTGGTATTTTCCTATCCATTATCTTTATGGTCGGAACCGTTCTGGTCATCTACTACAAACAAATTTCTGAAGGCTATGAAGACCGTGAGCGCTTTATTATCTTGCAGAAAGTCGGTTTAGATCAAAAGCAAATCAAGCAAACCATTAACAAACAGGTTTTAACTGTTTTCTTCCTTCCTTTGCTCTTTTGCCTTCATACATCTAGCCTTTGCCTACCATATGCTTAGTCTGATTTTAAAAGTGATTGGTGTAATAGATACGAATATGATGTTGATTGTGACCTTGTCTATCTGCGCTATCTTCCTCATCGCCTATGTGCTGATTTTCATGATTACTTCAAGAAGTTATCGCAAGATTGTACAAATGTAAAAAAAGATACCTCGACTTCAAAATCGAGGTATTTCTTGTGTTTTATACTCAATAAAAATCAAAAAGCAAACTAGGAAGCTAGCCGCAGGTTGCTCAAAGCACTGCTTTGAGGTTGCAGATAGAACTGACGAAGTCAGCTCAAAACACAGTTTTGAGGTTGTAGATAAGACTGACGAAGTCAGTAACCATACATACGGCAAGGCAACGCTGACGTGGTTTGAAGAGATTTTTCGAAGAGTATTAAATGCTGAAAAAGTTGTCCTAGCAGAAAGGTTACTCCCATGGTCAAGAGACCAATAGCAAGGTTCCGAATCATAGCTGTTTTGGTTGGAGCTTTTCCAAGTCTGGCACTAGTATAACCAGTGAGAAGAAGGGCAACACCGACGATAAGGACAGTAGCAGGGATGCGGTATTCACTTGGGAAAATGGTAATTGAAAGCATTGGTGGCAAGCTACCAAGGAAAAAAGAAATAAAGCTAGAGATAGCAGCATGCCAAGGATTGGTAAACTCTTCATACTCAATCCCATATTTTTCCTCTACCAGAGCCTTGAGTGGATTTTTAAGAAAGGCCTTGTTGGTCAAGAGTTGGGCAGAGGTTTCGCATTCTCCATTTTGGATATAGGCAGCATAGAGGGACTTTTTGGCTAGTTCCATATCTTGGTCTAGCAAGAGTTTCTCACGCGCAACAGCCGCTTCCTCAGTATCTTTTTGAGTTGAAACGGATACATATTCTCCACCCGCCATTGAAAAGGCACCGGCCAAAATAGCTGCAAATCCAGATAAAAAGATAATCCAGATATTGCTCGTGGCACTGGCAACCCCAATAACCACACCAGCAATGGAAATAATCCCATCATTGGCACCAAGAACACCCGCACGCAGGATATTTAAACGACCTGCAAAATTTGAATCAATTTCGTGATTTGTTTCTGACATACTATTCTCCTTTTTATCCAGTATAAAGGAAAAATATAAGGAAATCAATCTTTTAAAAGTATCTGAAAAAAGTTGCACGATTTTAATGATATAAAAATGTCGACATCTTCTCTGATAGAACAAACATCGAATGTAAAGAGTATTGAATAGCATAAAAAATTTTTAAATTAAATACGATAAACATTTTGTTCACTTTATAATCGTTTACAAGAGAATAATGAGTATTAAATCAAATAAAAATCCAAATATTTTTGCGAACTTTTTTTATATTTTTTTCGTAAAAGGCTTTTACAAGTTCTTGGAAACATGATATAGTAATGGAGCTTAGAAAATGAGATGATGTTTTCTAGCAAATATAAACCCGAGTAAAAAATGCCTACGGACAGGCAGGGTTGAATGCCGAAGCGTGGTTGAAAAACCACATTATTGATAGGGTTAAAAGCCTACTTTTATAAGTTGATGTTAGGACACTTGTCCTAATTCATAAATTTTTAGTGTGGTGAAAGCACACGTCATCTTGTGAAACGATCAATAAAGTACGTAATATTTGCTACTAGAGAGTTTGGAAACATCAGGAACAGACATACTCAAAAGAAACAAACATAAAAACGTCAGAAGATTGCAGAGCAGGTGAAAACCTGCTCTTTTTTCATGAGTCAACCTTTAGTTGCCTTTATCTTCTTGAGGCACTAAAAATACGGTAAAGGAGTAAGTCTTGAAGGAGTTAGATCAAAATCAAGCCCCAATTTATGAGGCCATGGTGAAGTTACGCAAGAAAAGGATTGTTCCCTTTGATGTTCCAGGTCACAAGCGTGGACGAGGAAATCCAGAACTTGTCGAACTGCTAGGTGAAATGTGTAGGCATTGATGTCAATTCGATGAAACCCTTGGATAATCTTGGCCACCCCATTTCGATTATTCGGGATGCAGAGGAATTGGCTGCAGATGCTTTTGGAGCAGGCCATGCCTTTCTCATGATTGGGGGAACAACTTCATCGGTGCAGACTATGATTCTGTCAACCTGCAAGGCTGGAGATAAGATTATTCTGCCACGTAATGTCCATAAATCTGCTATCAATGCGTTGGTTCTATGTGGTGCCATTCCCATCTATATCGAGATGAGTGTAGATCCTAAGATTGGTATCGCTTTAGGTCTTGAAAATGACCGAGTTGCGCAGGCAATTAAGGAGCATCCAGATGCCAAAGCTATCCTAATTAACAATCCTACTTACTATGGAATTTGTTCAGACCTCAAGGGTTTAACGGAAATGGCTCATGAAGCTGGTATGCTGGTTTTAGTAGATGAGGCCCACGGAGCGCATTTGCATTTTACAGATAAACTTCCAATTTCTGCTATGGATGCAGGTGCTGATATGGCAGCAGTTTCCATGCATAAGTCTGGTGGGAGTTTGACACAAAGCTCGCTTCTTTTAATCGGGGAGCAGATGAATCCCGAGTACGTTCGTCAGATTATCAATCTTACCCAGTCAACATCCGCCTCTTATTTGCTGATGGCTAGTTTGGATATTTCACGTCGCAACTTAGCCCTTCGTGGTAAAGAGTCGTTTGAGAAGGTCATTGAGTTATCAGAGTATGCTCGTCGTGAAATCAATGCTATCGGTGGCTACTATGCCTACTCAAAAGAGTTAATAGATAGTGTTGCCGTTTGCGATTTTGACGTGACCAAGTTGTCAGTTTACACTCAGGGTATTGGCTTAACAGGTATCGAGGTTTATGACCTCCTACGAGACGAATACGACATTCAGATCGAGTTTGGTGATATTGGCAATATCTTGGCCTATATTTCGATTGGTGACCGTATCCAAGACATCGAGCGCTTAGTCGGTGCTTTGGCTGATATCAAGAGACTCTATTCAAGAGATGGGAAGGACTTGATAGCCGGAGAATATATTCAGCCTGAGTTAGTGCTGTCTCCACAAGAAGCCTTCTATTCAGAGAGAAAAAGTTTGACCTTGGATGAATCTGTTGGACAGGTCTGTGGAGAATTTGTCATGTGCTATCCTCCAGGGATTCCTATCTTGGCTCCTGGTGAACGCATTACACGTGAAATTGTAGACTATATCCAATTTGCCAAGGAACGTGGTTGCTCCCTCCAAGGGACGGAAGATCCTGAGGTCAATCACATCAACGTCATTAAGAGAAAGGAGAACTAGATGGATTTATGGTTTTCTGAAGTTCATACTCCAGATGTGAAATTGTCCCTGAGAACAGCCAAGCAACTCTACGCTGGTAAAAGTGAATGGCAGGATATCGAAGTCTTGGATACGCCAGCTTTTGGGAAAATACTGATTTTAAATGGTCATGTCTTGTTCTCAGATGCGGATGATTTTGTCTACAATGAAATGACCGTCCATGTTCCCATGGCTGTGCACCCAAATCCAAAGAAAGTCTTGGTTATTGGGGGTGGTGACGGTGGTGTTGCTCAAGTATTAACACTTTATCCTGAACTGGAGCAAATCGATATTGTGGAACCAGATGAGATGTTGGTTGAGGTCTGTCGTGAGTATTTCCCAGACTTTGCTGCAGGGCTAGATGATCCTCGTGTCACCATTTACTACCAAAATGGGCTACGCTTTTTGCGAAACTGCGAAGATGATTACGATATTATCATCAACGATGCGACAGATCCATTTGGCCATACAGAAGGTCTCTTTACCAAGGAATTTTACGGTAATAGTTATCGAGCTCTGAAGGAAGACGGCATCATGATCTACCAGCATGGGAGTCCCTTCTTTGACGAGGATGAGTCGGCTTGCCGAAGTATGCACCGTAAGGTTAATCAAGCATTTCCAATCAGTCGGGTCTATCAGGCCCATATTCCAACTAGCCCAGCTGGCTATTGGTTGTTTGGATTTGCATCGAAGAAATACCACCCTGTCAAAGATTTTGACAAGGAAGGCTGGAAAAAACGCCAGCTTTTCACAGAATACTATACTGCAAACTTACACGTGGGAGCCTTTATGTTGCCCAAGTATGTTGAGGACATTTTAGAAGAAGAGGAAGGAAAAAAATGAGTCGTTTACTAGTTATTGGATGTGGGGGCGTTGCCCAAGTTGCTATTTCAAAGATTTGCCAAGATAGCGAAACATTTACAGAAATTATGATTGCTAGCCGTACCAAGTCAAAATGCGATGACTTGAAGGCTAAATTAGAAGACAAAACAAGTACAAAGATTGAGACTGCTGCTCTTGATGCAGATAATGTCGAAGAAGTCATTGCCTTGATTAAAAGCTACAAACCAGAAGCTGTTTTAAATGTAGCCCTTCCTTATCAAGATTTAACCATTATGGACGCATGTTTGGCGACTGGAGTTCACTATATCGACACGGCCAACTATGAAGCAGAAGACACAGAAGACCCTGAGTGGCGTGCTATTTATGAGAAACGTTGTAAGGAACTTGGTTTTACAGCCTACTTTGACTACTCATGGCAGTGGGCTTATCAAGAGAAATTCAAAGAAGCAGGCTTGACTGCTCTTCTTGGTTCTGGTTTTGACCCAGGTGTGACTAGTGTCTTTTCAGCCTATGCTCTCAAACACTATTTTGATGAAATCCATTATATCGACATTTTAGACTGTAATGGTGGTGACCACGGTTATCCGTTTGCGACAAACTTTAACCCAGAAATCAATCTACGCGAGGTTTCAGCGCCAGGTTCTTACTGGGAAGATGGAAAATGGGTCGAAGTCGAAGCCATGTCTATCAAGCGCGAGTATGATTTCCCTCAAGTGGGACAAAAAGACATGTATCTCCTTCACCATGAAGAAATTGAATCATTGGCGAAAAACATTCCAGGTGTCAAACGTATTCGTTTCTTTATGACTTTTGGTCAATCTTATCTAACGCATATGAAATGCTTGGAAAATGTAGGGCTCCTTCGTACTGATACCATTAACTTTAATGGCCAAGAAATCGTACCAATCCAATTCTTGAAAGCCTTACTTCCAGATCCTGCCAGCCTTGGCCCACGTACTGTTGGCAAAACTAATATTGGATGTATCTTTACAGGTGTCAAAGATGGCGTTGAAAAGACCATCTACATCTACAATGTTTGCGACCATCAGGAATGTTACGCCGAAGTTGGTTCACAAGCTATTTCTTATACAACAGGTGTTCCAGCCATGATTGGGACAAAATTAGTGATGGATGGCACTTGGAAACAACCAGGAGTTTATAACCTTGAAGAGTTTGATCCAGACCCATTCATGGAAGCTTTGAATAAATACGGTTTGCCATGGGTTGTGGTTGAAAATCCACAAATGGTGGACTAATGAAATTAGAACAAGTACCAACGCCTTCTTATATCATTGACTTAGGAAAATTAGAAGAGAATTGCCGCATTCTACAAGAGGTTCAAGAAAAGGCTGGCTGTAAGGTTCTACTGGCTCAAAAGGCTTATTCTCTCTATAAAACCTATCCCTTGCTTAGCCAGTATCTATCAGGTACGACAGCTAGTGGACTCTATGAGGCTAAGTTAGCTAGAGAAGAGTTCCCTGGGGAAGTCCATGTTTTTGCGCCAGCTTTCAAGGAATCAGATATGGAAGAGCTACTGAAAATATCTGATCATATTGTTTTTAACTCAGAGAGACAACTACGAAAATATGGTCAACGTTGTCGTGAAGTTGGTATCAGTTTGGGTCTTCGCATCAATCCTCAGTGTTCAACTCAAGGAGATCACGCGCTCTATGACCCCTGTGCCCCAGGTTCTCGCTTTGGAGTCACTCTAGACAAGATTCCAAGTGATTTGCTGGATTTGGTGGATGGTCTTCATTTTCACACCCTTTGCGAGCAGGGAGCAGATGATTTACAAACAACTTTGAAAGCTGTAGAAGCGCAGTTTGGTTCGTACTTACATCAGGTCAAATGGCTCAATATGGGTGGTGGTCATCACATCACAAGAGAAGGTTACGATGTGGATTTGCTGATTTCAGAAATCAAGCGTATCCGAGAAACTTACAATCTTGAAATCTATATCGAGCCGGGTGAAGCCATTGCACTCAATGCTGGTTATCTAGCAACTGAAGTATTGGATATTGTAGAAAACGGTATGGAAATCTTGGTTTTAGATGCCTCTGCGACCTGCCATATGCCTGATGTACTTGAGATGCCCTATCGTCCACCTTTGAGAAATGGCTTTGAGGCACAGGAAAAAGCCCATACATATAGACTTTCTTCCAATACTTGTCTGACAGGAGATGTGATTGGTGATTATAGCTTTGAAAATCCAGTTCAAATCGGAGACAGACTTTATTTTGAAGATATGGCTATTTACTCATTTGTCAAAAATAATACCTTTAATGGTATTGGATTGCCAAGTCTCTATCTTATGGACGAACAGGGAGACTGTAGCTTAGTCAAATCCTTTGGTTATCAAGACTTTAAAGGGAGATTATCATGATGGACAGTCCCAAAAAATTAGGCTATCGCATGCCAGCAGAATACGAGCCCCATCATGGTACCCTTATGATATGGCCAACTCGACCAGGTTCATGGCCCTTTCAAGGAAAGGCTGCCAAAAGAGCTTTCAGCCAGATTATTAAGACTATAGCAGAAGGGGAAAGAGTCTATCTTTTGGTGGACCAAGACTACTTAGCTGAAGCCAAAGACTACCTTGGAGATAGCGTTGTTTATCTAGATATTCCTACCAATGATGCCTGGGCGCGTGATACGGGTCCGACCATTCTTGTCAATGATGAAGGCCAGAAATTAGCCGTGGATTGGTCTTTCAATGCTTGGGGTGGTGCTGTCGATGGTCTCTACCAAGACTATGAAGATGATAATCGAGTAGCCAGTCATTTTGCTGAGACCTTGGAAATGCCTGTTTATGATGCCAACCCTTTGTACTAGAAGGCGGAGCTATACATAGCGATGGTCAAGGAACCATTCTCGTAACTGACAGTTGCTTGCTTAGTCCTGGTCGCAATCCTCATCTAAGTAAAGAGGAAATCGAGAATACCTTATTAGAGAGCCTTGGTGCTGACAAAGTTATCTGGCTTCCTTATGGTATTTATCAGGACGAAACCAATGAACACGTTGATAATGTTGCTGCCTTTGTTGGCCCTGCAGAGCTTGTTTTGGCTTGGACAGACGACAAAAGAGATCCTCAATATGCCATGTCAAAAGCAGATCTCGAACTTTTAGAGCAAGAAACAGATGCAAACGGTCGTCACTTCACCATTCATAAACTTCCAATTCCCGCTCTTCATCAAGTTGTAACCAAAGAGGATTTGCCAGGCTACATCTATGAAGAAGGTGAAGAAGAACGCTACGCTGGTGAACGACTAGCAGCTTCCTACGTAAACTTTTATATCGCCAATAAGGCTGTCCTTGTTCCCCAGTTTCAAGATGTCAATGACCAAGTAGCCTTAGATATTCTCAGTAAGTGTTTCCCAGACCGTAAAGTTGTCGGAATTCCAGCCAGAGATATTCTTTTAGGTGGTGGCAATATCCACTGTATCACCCAACAAATCCCAGAATAGGAGAAAAAGATGAGAAATGTAAGAGTTGCAGCTATTCAGATGAAATGCGCTAAGGATGTGGCAACAAATATCCAAACCGCAGAGCGTTTAGTACGTCAGGCTGCAGAACAAGGCGCACAAATTATTCTTTTACCCGAGTTGTTTGAACGTCCCTATTTCTGTCAGGAACGTCAGTATGACTACTACCAGCATGCCCAATCTGTAGCAGAAAATACTGCCATTCAGTATTTTAAAACCATTGCAAAGGAGCTAAAGGTCGTTTTACCAATCAGTTTCTATGAAAAAGATGGCAATGTCTTGTATAACTCTATTGCTGTCATTGATGCAGATGGGGAAGTGCTGGGTGTGTATCGAAAGACCCACATACCAGATGACCATTATTATCAAGAAAAGTTCTATTTCACGCCTGGTAACACTGGTTTCAAGGTCTGGGATACTCGCTATGCCAAGATTGGTATCGGTATCTGTTGGGATCAATGGTTCCCTGAAACAGCGCGCTGTCTTGCATTGAATGGTGCTGAATTGCTCTTTTATCCTACAGCCATCGGTTCAGAGCCGATTTTAGATACGGATAGTTGTGGTCATTGGCAACGTACCATGCAAGGACACGCAGCAGCTAATATTGTTCCAGTTATTGCAGCCAATCGTTATGGATTAGAGGAAGTCACTCCAAGTGAGGAAAATGGTGGACAGATTTCCAGTCTTGACTTCTACGGTTCATCCTTTATAACGGATGAAACAGGAGCTATTCTAGAGCAAGCTGAAAGACAAGAAGAAGCTGTTCTGTTAGCTACTTATGACCTAGATAAGGGAGCAAGCGAACGCCTAAACTGGGGCTTGTTTCGAGATAGAAGGCCCGAAATGTATCAACGTATTACGGACTAGTAGGGGAGAAATGAGAGATTCATTCTGCTAGACTAACTTCTTATTTGCAACTATAAGGATACTAGGTCATCTAGCAAGTGGATTTTATATTTTAACCCTCTAAGGCTTTCTCGCGCTTTGATGCGAGGAGCTTTTCTGTTTAAGCTTTATCAATAAAACATGCTATAATAGTTGCAGAAAGGTTGGTATTTATGGCTAGGATATTGGTTATTGAAGACAATAGTGACATTCAAGAAATTTTGCGAACACTTCTTACTGAGGAGCATGAGGTGATTCAAGCCTTTTCAGGAACTGAAGGAATCATGCTTTTTGACCAAGGTGGGATTGAACTCGTTTTGCTAGATATCATGCTTCCTGGGAAAAATGGGGATCAGGTTTTAAAAGCCATCAGGGAACAAAGTCAAACTCCAGTCATTATGCTGACGGCTTTGAGCGATAAAAAATTTATCAGCCAATACCTTTTAGACGGTGCCAATGATTACATAGTCAAACCTTTTGATTTGGATGAAGTCTTTGCTAGAGTGACTGTTCAATTACGCCAAAGCGCAGAAAAACAGCCCATGGAAATAGGAAAAACTGAAAATCTGCCACAAAACTTGAAAAATATCCAGTTCGATGCGGAAAGTTTTGAAATTAAAAATAGTCAGGAAACTATTCGCCTGGCTAAGAAAGAATGCTTGATTTTCCAAACTCTCCTTAAACATCCAAAGAAAATTTTCACCAAGGAAGAACTTTATGAAATGGTATGGGAAGAGAGCTATTTACCTGGAGATAATACCCTCAATACGCATTTGAGTAATCTTCGTAAAAAATTAAACCAGCTTGACCCAAATCAGGAATATATTGAAACCATTTGGGGAGTTGGGGTAAGATTAAAAGGAGATAAGCAATGACCTACATGATAATCTTTATCCTACTGGTTCTCCTAATTATTTTATCGATTGCATTGATTCGCTACCATCTAGCACTTGAAAGCCTGAGTCAACAGATTGAAGACAAGATTCTCACGGGTAGTATGAAAAGAGTAGGAGTCAGCATTTTTTCCAAACATTTTCTACAGCTCTACCAGCAGATTGAAAATCTATTTCAAGAAGTGGAACAATCTCGGTTGGTAATGAAAAGGGAAAAGCAGACTCTGGATATGGCCATCAGCAATATCGCTCATGATATTCGAACTCCTTTGACTATCGCTTCAGGCTACACCCAACAATTGATAAAGTCTCCTGAAAACAAAGGAGAAACCCTACAAAAAGTAGCCCAGCATCTTGATTTAGTTTCCAAACGTTTGGAGGCTCTCCTAGAATACCGTCGTTTGATGGAAGGAGCTGTTAAACCGAAAATGGAAGAAGTGGATCTTTCCGCTTTTATTACTAAAAAGACTCTGGCTTATTATGATGTTTTTCAGGCGGCAAATATCACACTTGATTTTAAGGTTGAAGCTGGTTTAAAAACGAGGACTGATGAAGACTTGCTGGATCGTATTTTACAAAATTTACTTGGAAATGTCCTCAAGCATGGTAAGGAAGAAGCACGTCTATCTTTGAGAAAGGAAAAGGAACAGCTTGTCTTAGAGATTGCAAACCTTGTCAAACAGCCCATCAAAAAAATAGAAAATCTCAGCAACCGTTTTTATTCTGAAAATCTATCAGACACTGAAGAATCCTCTGGTTTAGGCCTTTATATCACTGAAGAATTATGTCATCTTCTCAGTGCAGAGATGAAACTAAGCACAGATGGCCACTGGTTATCGGTTTTCATTTGTTTTTAACGAAATAAACCTCCTCTGTAGGCTAGAGGAGGTCATTTTTTTATAGACTTTTCTTTTTTGAAAACTGCCAGTCCACTTAGATTAAAGATTAGAATAACAGCTAAGGTAACTATAAGGGTATAGAAAATGGATTCACTATTATCAGTCATAGCATAGAAAAACTGCAATGATAAATATGGCAAAATTTTTATATTTGGAAAAATGAGCATTGGCATAGAAAGTAAGATAGAGCTGACCAAATATCCAATAAATACTGCAAGATAAGAATGGCTAACATAGAGAATAAAGGAAACAATAGAAAGCCAAGCAAGGAGGCAAAGGAATTGAAGGGAAATGGTTATCAGTAGATTGCCAATAAAGCCATCAGGCATGGTTCCAAATCCATTTAAGATCGTTGCTGGAATAAAGGCAATCACAAGGCTGATGATAACTTGCAAGAGTGCAATACAAGTCAATACAAAGGCTTTGGCAAGGAAAAACTCGGTACGAGAAACACCCACTGTTAAATTATTTTTATAGAGTTTGCCGATTAAATCAACTCCAAGAACGAGGCAGGCTAGAACAATACAGAGAAAAACGAGGTTTGAACCTTGACTAGATGCGTTGATCAGGGCCTGTACACCGTCCCAACCATGGGTTGGAATGTCTGGCTCTTCTGTATTGATTGCCATCAGATGGCCAGTAGCCCCAAAAACAGCCCCCATTAACATGAGTACAAAGAGAATGAATTCTGTAATCCAAAATCCTTTGGAACGGAAAAGACGGTAAAAGTCTGCTTGAATGGTATGTATCATGATTTTCCTCCTATTGGACCAATTGAGTGAAGTATTCTTCTAGATTTTGACGGGCGTAGTAAATCTCGTCAATGGCAACATCTGCCAAGGTTAAGTCCTTAAGAATCTGTTTGACATCTTGTTCCTGACCAAAGATATGGATTTCATTTTCTGGATTAACAACCTTGAACTGGAGTTGGATTTGTTCTTTCAATACTTGACAAGCTTTCTCTTTATCAGCTGTCTTAAGCACAATATAATCCTCACTTAGTGTTTCAAATTCAGCTTTGCTGATTTCGCGGATAATCTTGCCTTGGTCTAAAATACCAAAGCGATTGGCTAGAAGATAGAGTTCTGACAAGATATGGCTAGAGATGAGAATGGTGATCCCTTTTTCTTGATTGAGCCGTTGAATCATGAGTCGAAATTCTTTGATACCGATTGGGTCGAGACCATTGATAGGTTCATCTAAGATCAGGAAGTCTGGTTTGGATAGAAGGGCAATGGCGATACCAAGTCTTTGTTTCATTCCTAGAGAGAAATCACGAAAGACTTTTTTACCTGTATCTGACAAACCTACATAGTCCAGCGTTTCTCGAATGACTTGATCAGCATTTGGAATATGACGAATCATACAGTAATATTTCAGATTTTGATAAGCTGTTAAGTGATTATGAGCTACAGGTGATTCGATTACTGAACCTACTCGAGATAGAGCCTTGGTCCACTCATTTTCCGTTCTGCTGGAGAAGAGGGAAATAGTTCCTTTATCCGCAAACAGTAGTTGCGTAATAATTTTTATCAAGGTGGTTTTCCCAGCTCCGTTCTTCCCTATAAGTCCATAAATATCTCCCTCTCTTATCGTTAGATGAAGATCCTGAAGGATAGCTTGTTTGTCGAAGTTTTTGGACAATCCATGAATGTCAAGTACTGTTTTCATGATTCTCTCCTTTTGATTTATTTTGTTAACTTTAGTATAAAGCATAGAAATCAAAGAAAGCTCAAGGATTTCTAAAGAGTTTCTAAAGTTTTAGGAATTCTTAAATATCAAAACCCAGTTGACATGAACTGGGCCTCTTAGTTATAAAATATACTTCTCAATGGCACGCGCAACGCCGTCTTCTTCGTTGCTGGCTGTAACGTCATCAGCTAGGGATTTGACATAATCGCTGGCATTTCCCATTGCAATGCCCAGCCCTGCAAACTGGAGCATTTCGATATCGTTATTAGCATCACCCATAGCCATAATCTCTGAGGAATCAATCTTCAAAATCTCTGCTAGTCGTGAAAGAGCAGTAGCCTTTGTCGTTCCAAGTGGCATGGCTTCATAAATAACAGGCTGCGAACGAACTCCACTAAAACGTTGGCAAAGCTCTTCAGCAAAACGCTGTTCAAAATCGTCTGTTTGGCTCTCTGTCCCCAAAAACATCCCTTGGAACATGCGATACTTGCCACTAGTCGCTTCCTCAAGAGAAATTTCAGTCAGGTCTGAAAAGACTAGCTTAGCATCATTTTCAATGATTTCATTAGGCTTACCACCGAGGACAAAATAATGCTCCTCATCAAAAAGAGTCAACTGAACATCACTTTTTTCAGCTAGGTCATAGAGGTATTCGATGTCTGCTGGACTAAGTTCTTGCCAGTCAACTAGTCCCCAGTCACTTGTCTGGTGAGTTGAACAACCGTTGTTAACAATGACATATTCGTTCTGGAGGTCAAGCCCCAGTTTTTTGTAGTAGGGGAGGACACCGAAAAGGGGGCGCCCCGTACAGAGAACCAGTTTGACACCTTTTTCAATGGCTTTGTGAATAGCAGTAATGTGAGCTTGTGGGATTTCCTTGGCTTCATTGAGGAGGGTTCCGTCCATATCCAAGGCTAGTAGTTTAATCATAAGACTTCCTTCTTTATCTTTTGGTATTATTATAGCATATTTTGGAGAAGAAATTGATAGAAAGCTTGGGACCAATTGATTTTACAGTTTAGGATGTTTAGAGAACATTTATTAGGAAAGGTTACACGTTATTCAATTAAGTAAATAATTATATTTGGTAAGCTGGTCAAAAAAACAGAGGATTTAAGATGAATAACACATTTTTCATCTTAAATCCTCTGTTCTCCTTAATTTTTTATAAATCAACTTGATTAGACGTAGGGTATGATTTATCTTCTAAATTTTCGTTTGATAATAGAGCGTTGGACTTTTTAAAACAAGTAAGCTAAATCCGATTGCTGCGACAAATGCAAGAGCAGTTGATAATTTTTAATGCTAAAAAAAGATAAAACTAAAGATAGCAATACAGATACAAAAAAACAGCAATATTAACAAAAAAATAGGATTTCCTTGAGATTGGCATTAGATTGTGCTTCAGGTGTATAATCTTGATAGCGAGGATTCTGATGATTTAATTCTTCTTGATAGTCTACCTCATAGGATTGTAATTTTTCTTACAGGCATTATTCTCTCCTTAACTGTACATACCTATTTTTATCATTTTTTTAATCGGATAATTATTACAGTAAGGTTACAAAAAGAATAAAGTCCTTTTTCATTTTCAAACTATTGTTCAGGACACGATAGTTTGAAAATAATAGTACGCATAATATTAAGGTTGTTAAACACCTATTGAAAAATAGATTAGTAGAAATTGAAACAGTACATTAATACTCTTTAAAACAAGTTAGCGTCATCTTGTATTAGGTATATGTTACTAATTTAGTCAGTTTTATCTACAATCAAAAAGCTTGTTCTTTGATTTTTATTGAGTATATAGACTGCAAATTGCGCTTAAAAATGGTATAATGATAAAGTTATATAGTCCCGATAAGATGGTAGGTATTTATCACTAAGAGTTTTCCTATCAGTACTTTGTAACTCGCAAAGAATGACGGCTCCAAAGTAGTCGCTCGTCATTCTACGGTTGCCGCTATAACGCGGTCACCCTATGCGCCTTACTAGCTTCAGAAATAAAAAAGTATCGTTTTTATTTCTTTCGCGTCGTAACTCTTAGAAAATGAAAATACCTACCAGTACTTTGTAACTCTATAACACTATTTTTAAGGGGGGACATTTTTATGTCAGAACGTAAATTATTCACGTCTGAGTCTGTATCTGAGGGGCATCCAGATAAGATTGCAGACCAAATTTCAGATGCTATCTTGGATGCTATTTTAGCAAAGGATCCAGAGGCGCACGTTGCTGCGGAGACAGCTGTATATACTGGTTCTGTCCATGTTTTTGGTGAAATATCTACAAATGCCTATGTGGATATTAACCGTGTGGTTCGTGATACCATTGCAGAGATTGGCTACACTAATACAGAATATGGATTTTCTGCTGAGACGGTGGGAGTCCATCCGTCACTTGTTGAGCAGTCACCGGATATCGCCCAAGGTGTTAATGAAGCCTTGGAGGTCCGTGGAAATGCTGATCAAGACCCACTTGACTTGATTGGTGCTGGTGACCAAGGTCTCATGTTTGGATTTGCAGTGGATGAAACAGAAGAGCTCATGCCATTGCCAATTTCACTCAGTCATAAATTAGTTCGTCGTTTAGCAGATCTTCGTAAATCTGGGGAAATCAGCTATCTTCGCCCAGATGCTAAATCACAAGTTACAGTTGAGTATGATGAAAATGACCGTCCAGTACGTGTGGATACAGTCGTTATTTCAACTCAGCACGATCCAGAAGTCAGCAACAAACAAATTCACAATGATGTCATTAACAAGGTTATCAAAGAAGTTATTCCAGCCTCTTACTTGGATGAGCAAACAAAATTCTTCATCAATCCTACTGGTCGTTTTGTAATCGGTGGACCTCAAGGGGACTCAGGTCTGACTGGTCGTAAGATTATCGTAGATACTTATGGTGGCTACTCTCGTCATGGTGGCGGTGCCTTCTCTGGTAAAGATGCGACTAAGGTGGATCGTTCTGCGTCATATGCGGCTCGCTATATTGCCAAGAATATTGTTGCAGCAGGTCTGGCTAAGAAGGCAGAAGTGCAATTGGCTTATGCTATCGGTGTTGCCCAGCCTGTTTCTGTCCGTATCGATACCTTTGGTACAGGAAGAGTAGCTGAAAGCAAGCTTGAAAAAGCAACTCGTCAAATCTTTGACCTTCGTCCTGCAGGGATTATCCAAATGCTGGACCTTAAGCGTCCAATTTACCGTCAAACAGCGGCTTATGGACACATGGGACGTACAGATATTGACCTTCCATGGGAACGCTTGGACAAGGTAGATGCTTTGAAAGAAGCAGTCAAATAAAATCTTGAGAGGGGGACTTCCCCTCTTTTTTACTGATAAAACATTTCACATACAAATATAAGACTATAATTAAGTTAGAAATGATAAAGCTAGAAAGAAGTTTACTGCATAAAATCTTGAGAGGGGGACTTCCCCTCTTTTTTACTGATAAAAACATTTCACATACAAATATAAGACTACTATAATTAAGTTAGAAATGATAAAGCTAGAAAAGAAGTTTACTGCATAAAAATCTGTACAGTAAGATTAAAAATCATGAAAAAAAGAAAACAATAGCAATTATACAATGTATTTTTGTATCTCATAGCTTCTTATATAGCTCTTCAGTTATGTAGAATGAACAGAAGTATCGTTACTGATAATCTCTTTTTTTATTTTTCCTTATTATACTGACTATTTCATTCTGGTTCAGTATTTGGAAGCTAGAAAAAGCACTAGATAATGATTCACAATAATAACTCTAAAGATTCAGATCTGTTTTGTTTGCAGATCTAAGTCTTTTTATCACTTTAAAAAAACTCCTATTACATCTTTCCGAAAAACTATAATTTTCTTGAAAAATATATAAGTCTATGCTATACTACTTGTAGACTTATTTATGGAGAAAATACATGAAACGTGAGATTTTATTAGAACGAATCGACAAACTAAAACAAATCATGCCCTGGTATGTTCTTGAATACTACCAATCTAAGCTGGCTGTACCTTACAGTTTTACAACCTTGTACGAATACCTCAAGGAATACGATCGATTTTTTAGCTGGGTTTTGGAGTCTGGTATTTCAAACGCTGATAAAATGTCTGATATTCCTTTATCTGTCTTGGAAAACATGTCAAAGAAAGATATGGAATCCTTCATCCTTTATCTACGTGAACGTCCCTTGCTGAATGCTAATACAACCAAGCAAGGAGTTTCTCAGACAACCATCAATCGGACCTTGTCAGCACTTTCTAGTCTTTACAAGTATTTGACCGAGGAGGTTGAAAACGACCAGGGCGAACCTTATTTTTATCGTAATGTAATGAAGAAAGTTTCAACCAAAAAAAAGAAAGAAACTCTTGCTGCCAGAGCTGAAAACATCAAGCAAAAACTCTTTCTTGGTGATGAAACAGAAGGTTTTCTTACTTATATCGACCAAGAATACCCACAACAGCTTTCAAATCGTGCTCTCTCATCATTCAACAAAAATAAAGAACGAGATTTAGCCATTATCGCCCTTCTCTTGGCGTCTGGCGTCCGCTTATCTGAAGCTGTTAATCTGGATATAAGGGATCTCAATCTCAAAATGATGGTTATCGATGTCACTCGAAAAGGTGGCAAACGTGACTCGGTCAATGTCGCTGCTTTTGCTAAGCCTTATTTAGAGAATTATCTTGCTATTCGAAATCAACGCTATAAGACAGAAAAAACAGATACAGCCCTTTTTTTGACTCTCTACAGAGGTGTTCCTAATCGTATCGATGCTTCCAGCGTTGAGAAAATGGTTGCTAAGTACTCTGAGGACTTCAAAGTTCGTGTAACACCCCATAAACTACGCCATACGCTAGCAACCAGGCTCTATGATGCCACTAAATCGCAAGTTTTGGTCAGTCATCAGCTAGGACATGCCAGTACACAAGTCACTGACCTCTATACCCATATCGTCAACGATGAACAAAAGAATGCTCTAGATAGTTTATAATTTTACGTATTTTAAATTATGTAATAAATTAGAAAGGAATTCAATAAACTATTAATCTTATTTGATCATATCAAATACAATTGCTAACAGTTTTAAAAAATATGAAATAAAATTTATGTGCCCATTAGCTTGCTTTTCTTTGTAATATCCTGGATATGCAAATCACTTATAATTGGTATTCATCTCAAAATAAGAGGATTCCACAAAAATAAATCAAATTGAGCACCTATAAAAGCATGCTGCCTGCGATGGCCAATATTTTATCAGTAAATAAAATTCCTTTAAAAACAATCACGGACAGGGTTGATCATTCCGACTCTGAAGTCACCACTTCCATCTACACCCACGTCACAAAGAACATGAAAGATGAAGTAATCAATGTACTGGATAAAGTTATGAAAAAAAGGAATCTGCTGGGCTATCTTATCTAGATTTTGGTGGCTTTTTCTTTAGATTGGCTAAACTTTACGATGTTCCTTCTGCTTTTGCAAGGCTAGCTGGTGGTAATACTCAATATCAATTTCTTTAGACATGGTTTCTCTCTTATTCTAATTACTTTCCCTATTATACCATGCCTCTGAACCATTGAAAAGTAGACTTTACAAGACTATACTTTTCTAAAATGCGTCAAAAAAACCTTGCAACTAGGTTACAAGGTTAATGACATTAATCGAAGTTAACGTATTCTTTTGATTCAAGAACTTCTTCATTGATTGAACACTCTGTGAGGGCACGGTTAGCGTACTCTTCCATCTTAACGGTGTCCGATTTCTTCATCAAAGCTACGTGTGCGAAGGACTGATGTTGCTGACATGAAGAACTCATCAAGCCCATTCCGACAAGAGTGGAGACAGCTTTTTGGTCACCAACCATCTCACCACATACGGCCCATTTACCTTCAGCGTAGCTGCCTTGATAACGTTGTTGATCAAGCGAAGGATTGATGGGTTATATGGTTGAGTAAGGTATGAAACTTGCTCGTTCATACGGTGCCATTGAGTATTGGATCAAATCGTTTGTACCAATTGACATGAAGTCTACCTTTTGCAAATTGGTCTGCAAGCATCGCTGCAGGGATTTCAATCTGATACCAACTTGGATGTCATCGCAACTGCAACAATCACAAGAAGTTTTCTTCTTCATAAACTGCTTCTGCACGGAATTCTTAAAGGGCATCTTAGAACATGAGTACGCAATTCATGAACAGAAACGAAGAAGAGCTCGGATCTGTGTGGAACATTGCATCTCAGATTCCTTTAAGCATTTCTGTCATTTTCATAATCCTTCTTTTCCATTGTTTCTGAGATTGCAGTAGCGTCATCTGCATCTGCCTTCAGCTGAGATAGTTACGTCAGCTGTGGCCAACACCAAGACTCATATCATGATTGATTTAGGTTAACTGATTTACCTTTGTACTCAAATGATATCTAAACAATTTCAGGTTGTTTCAATGTTATGGACGTGCGTGAATATCTTTTCCATGGAAATCTGACCATAGTTTGTCTCTCTTTCTTTTTTGAGTTATATGCGATGTACCACAATTGTTTTATATCATCTTCTAGGATTTTTCAAGCATTTATGGGATTTATTCGATTTCCTCAGATAACTTCCTGAAAATCTTCTATCTGAATAACAAAACACAGGATATAGTTTTCCAACAACTTATAGGATAATCTTTTTACAAACAAACACTACATATTGTGTTTTGTTTGGTTATGTGAAAAACAGACCATATATTTAGTTTAAATCATTGACAAAATTTATTTTCTGATATACTAGGATAGTATTAAATTTTGAAGAGGAGTTACACAATGGTAACCGTTTATTCTAAAAACAATTGTGTCCAATGTAAAATGACGTTCTTGGACAGTGTTGAATATAAAGTATTGCTGTAGTGACCTGAGTACATTCAAGTCAAAGACTCGGTTTAACAGCTCCTCTTATCAAACACCAACTGAAGTCTTTCAGGTTTCAACAGGAAAATTGGAACAATTAGCATAATCTTGACATCATCCGAAGAAACTGCTTCTGAGGCTTAGAACTCACTTTCTTTAATTAAATAAGGAAATTTTAGGGGGTTAAAACATCTTGAGGTGACTTACTTCGTCTCAATAACGAATCAACCGTGTCAATGGACAAATCATGCTTCATAAAGATAAGGAAGCCTTGGATGCCTTCTTTAAAGAAAATGTCGTTCAAACACTATGTTTGATTCAATCAAGGATAAAATCAACTACCTCATTGAACTACATCAAAACAGCCTTTATCAAGAAATACCGTCGAATGGTGGAGGAATTAGCACCAATTTATCAAAGATCAAAACTTCAATTCAAGTCCTTTCATGGCGGCCTACAAATTTCTACTCAACCAATACGCTTTGAAACTAACGACGGTGGAGAATCCTTCTCTTGAAAGTATGGAAGGCCGTGTCTTCTTTCACGCCTCTCTCTATTTCGCTGATGGGAAATGAAGCGATCGCTGCGAGACATCGCAAACGGTATCCACCAAACGCTGACCAACCAGCGATATCGCTAACAACCAAGCGCTGGTCGTGCCCGCCGTGGAGAATTGGTTTCATGCTTTCTTCGATCCAGGTAACGCACGAACTGATCGGACGTTCCATCGACTCTGCCCTTCAACTTTCACCGTATCGGTGGTGGGGGTGGGAAATTTCCCTCAGCAACCTTCGTGAAGCTGGTGCTCGACTCAAGGGCTGTGAAGGGCAGCTGCGGTGTCGTACCGGATACCGAGCTCTTTGAGAGATGGCTTCTCTTACTCACTAAACCAGTGGGCCAACGCCAAAGGGCCGGGTTGTCTACCTCAACGTCTTTCGCTGACATCATCGCCTTCCTGTCCACTAAGAAGAGAAAACGCCGATGAAGAAGAAGTTCGTGTCAAGACCCTTTTCACTTGGTGTCGTGGTGCCAGATAAAGTTCTACGAGTTGGCTCGTAAAAATGAAGAAATGTACCTCTTCAGCCCTTACTCTGTGGAACTTGAATACGGTGGCCTTACATTTCTCTACATCGACATCTTGCGATGCGATGAGTTGGTCGCTAATCCAAATATCCGCAAGCAAAAATCAGGCGCGTGATTTGGAAACTGAAATCTCTAAATTGCAACAAGAGTCTGCTACCCTTATGTCGTCAACGCATTGATACAGCCAACCGTGCAAATCCTGTTGATGGTAAAATTCTCATCATGAGTAACTTGTGTTCTGAGATTCTACAGGTCAAGAACCAAGCTTGATCAACGATGCCGAGAATTCGTCAAATGGAACAGATGTTTCATGTAACCTTGGCTCAACCAACGTGGTTAACATGATGACTTCACCTGACTTTTGGTCGTTCTATCCGTGCTATGGTTCGTGCCCTTACTTTCGTTACAGATGGTTCACACGCTCCTTAGCTGTTCCTACCATCGATCACGGAGTAATAGCTCACACCTTTGGACTTGGTGCCATGGGACTTCTGCTTCCTTGCCCAACAATTGATTGAATATGGATCGCTGCCTGAGTCTGTTGAATTTACAAGCATCTACTTCATGCTCATGAACTACTGGACCTTGGTTGAGTCAAACAATATCGCGCGTAGCGTGGTATCACCTTCCACAACTTTGAAAGAAATCAGACTATGCTAATGGAGAAAGCTACTTGCGACAAGTATATAACGGAGCGAATTTGTTCCAAAAATCAGACCGTGTTAAAGAACTCTTCAAAGATGTCTTTATCCCAAGTGCTGCTGACTGGAAGCTGAACTTCGCGACAAAAGGTTCAAGCAGATGGCCTTTACCACCAAAGAGCGCTTGCTTGCTGTAGCACTCGAAAATGGTTCGATCAGTTGCATCAATGACGTTTCTGCTTCTATCCACCCGATGCGCAACGTATCGAAGAACGTCAAAGAAAGAAAATCGGTAGGCTCTACTATCCTGCTGCTGAAGCTGTCAGCGAAAACCATTCCTTACTACACTTCTGCTTTACGACGTGGATTATGCGTAAAGCAAGATTGATGTTTTACGCTGCGCAGCTGGGCACATGGACCCGAGGACTTTCACTTACTCTCTTCATGCGTGGTGACGTTTCCAAAAGGACTTTTACGAGATGGAGAGAAAGAAAACAAACAAACGACACAGCAGACTTGTCAATCCTTCAGTAACTATGCCTTTAACAAAGGGAATCAAGAATCTATCTACTACGTCCGTACCTTTACAGATGATGGTGGAGAAGTCGTGCCAACCAAAATGTAGCTGTGATTTAATGTTTAGGAGTAATTTATAATGATAATAACGCTCAGTATTACTGATATTGTTTACAGCGTATTATTTTACTTGCTACACTTGGGATCGATTTGCATTTACTTACCAGATTACATTGGAATTAATCTTTTCATCTGTTATTCTTCCCTATTTTTATATTCTTTATTCTAAATTAGATTTAAAAGCAAGAATACCTTTCTCTTGCCGGAAGAAAGTCAAGGAATTTCACATTTGTTTTGAGACAGTTTACTAATTATAAGTGCAGCTATTGTATAGACACTAGGGGTTGGGAAATCAAAAGAGATCGATACTCTAAATCCATATGGAGTATTCAGACACTTAAAAATTTTGCTCTCTCTACATTACGCACTTAGCATTTATATTGAATTTTATCAACTATCAAAAGGTAATAATAAAATATTAATTCATTGAAAACAAACACAGAAAGATTTCGAAAATGGAAACTTACTACAAAGCCATTAGCTGGAATGCCATCAGAAAGATGTCATCGACAAATCAACTTGGGAAAAGAGCGGCGGGCAATTTCTGGCTCGATACGTATTCCTTTGTCAAATGACTTGGATGACTAGGAGAAAGCTATCACGATGTAAGAAAAGAAACTTGGTTGGGGAAAGTCTTTGGTGGTTTTAACACTTCTCGATGCTTGTGCAATCTGAAACTGGGGTTCAAGCCCTTCTTTGCGCAGACATCCGTACACCCCATGGGGAAGCCGTTTTCAATAACATCAATTTATGGAATCTGTCCACGCTAAATCTTACTCATCAATCTTTTCTACCTTGAATACTAAGGCTGAGATTGAAGAAGAAATTTTCGAGATAAGGACCAATGCCAATCCTTACCTACAAAAGAGAGAGGCGAGAGATTGTCAGCACGAAATCTACCTACTAAACGGTAGCCCACTTGAAAAGAGAGCTGCCCAGTGTCTTCCTCAGAAACCTTCCTCTTCTACTCTGGTTTCTTCACTCCCACTCTACTATCTTGGTAGCTGCGAAACTAGCCAACGTTGCGAAAATCATCAAATTAATTATTCGTGATGAATCTGTTCACTTGGAACCACATTGGTGCTATAGATTCCAACTTGGTTTCAGCCATGAGATTACCTGAAGAAGAGCAAGAAAAACTCAAAAGAATGGATGTGCGACCTGCTTTGTACTCTTTATGAAAATGAAAGAAGGCTACAGCAAAAGCCTCTATGACCGGTGTTGGTTGGACGGAAGAAGTCAGAGACCTTCCTTCGCGCTACAATGCTAACAGGGCACTCCTTGAACCTGGGACAGAGATCCCACTCTTCCCAGATTCAGCTATGATAATGTCGAGCCAGCGTTATGAGACAGGTACATTTCATGGGAACTTCCAGCACGACTTCTTCTCTCTGAGTCGGGAAATGGTTTACCTTCTTGGTGAAGTTGAAGCCATGCAAGACGATGACTACAACTACGGTTTGGACTAATTCAGTGTCCCGAGACTGATGACAAAATATCATGGTTTTGTTTAAAACAGCCATGATATTTTGTTTTGTATTTCTTTGTTTTTAGAGTTGATTGATTGAATACTTTATGATAAAATAGTAATAGAAATAGAGGTGATAAGGATGTTAAAGCAGGAAAAACTAGATAATATTCTAGAAACGGTAAATACAAAGGGAACTATTACTGTAAAAGAAATCATGACTCGCTTGGATGTATCAGATATGACTGCTAGACGCTACTTGCAAGAGTTAGCAGACAAGGATTTACTTGTTCGAGTGCACGGGGGAGCTGAAAAAATTCGCACAGGTTCCAAACAATGAACGTTCAAATATCGAGAAAACAAAGCTTACAAATCATGAAAACAAAATCAGCCGTTTTGCAGGCTGATTGATGAGGGTGAAACCATTTTTATTGGTCAGTACAACCTTGGAATCTTTTGCCCGTGAACTTCCAATCGATAATATTCGTGTTGTAACAAACAGTTTACCAGTCTTTCTCATCTTAAACGAACGAAAACTAACAGACTTAATTTTAATCGGTGGAAACTATCGCTCTATCACTGGAGCCTTTGTGGGAACACTAACCTTGCAAAACTTAGCCAATCTTCAATTTTCTAAAGCTTTCGTTAGCTGTAATGGTATTCAGGACAATGCGATTTGCGACCTTTTAGTAGAGGAAGGTGAATCTACATGTCTGCCTCAATAATTCCAATAAAAATACTTACTAGTGACAATAGTAAGTTCATCAATTTGATTTTTCTTCTACAATATCTCTGATATCGATACCATCGTTTCAGATTCTAAACTGAGTAAAAACCTTCGGACAACTTTCAAAACAAACAAAATTATTCTTTCTAAACCATAAAACTGAGGTTGATAAAATATAAAATGCGTCATATCAAGAAAATAGAATCTTGATATGAGTTCTTTCCATGAAGTCGCTGTTGTTTGAAGAACTTTGTTGAGTTCGTCAATGTTTTTCAAAACCAGTTGTGCGAAGCCATTCGCGAGCTGCTGCTTCACCATCTTTGATGTAAGCTTCAACTGATCCAGCCCATGTAGCACGGCCACAAAGAACTCCATTGAAAGTTTGCACCTGATTCATGAGCAAATACAAGAGTATCTTGGAAGAGTTTAGCTGATACACCAGCACTCAAGTAGATGTATGGCAAGTTAGTTGCTTCATCTTGTGCTTTGAAGAAAGCTGCTGCTTCTTCACGTGTATAAACCACTTCACCCTTCAGCGAAGCCTTCAACATATTTAATGTTAACAGGAACTTCAACTTTCAAGACATCAATGTTAAAGCGTGGGTCTGAGAAGACTTTCATAGCACCGATAACTTTGTGTGGTTTTACTTTAGCGTATTCTACAGAACCTGCGTCAGCAATTTTTTTCATCGTAAGCAAGGATTTCAAGGAAGAATGGGATATCTTCAGCCACACACTCAGAACCGATACGTTCGATGTAAGCTTGTTTTTTTCTTGGTTGAGTTCGTCTGAGCTATCTACATCATAGTAAAGCAAGAATTTAACTGCATCTGCACCTTCTTCTTTAATACGTTTTGCAGACCAAACATCCAAGCAGTCTGGCAAACGTTTTGTGCTTGTTGTGTCATAACCTGTTTTTTTCATAAGCAAGGAGAAGACCAGCTTTTTTTCATCAAGAGCTTTTAGTTGCTGGAAGTCCATACTCAGGGTCAAGAAGCATAGATGAAGCGTATTTAGTCAATTCATCTGCTACCAAAGACTTTAAGTTCTTCCATTTGAGCTACAGTTGGTTCTTCTGTTTGGTGTTGAGCCATGAGGCGTTTCAAACGCACCACGTTGGTCAAATGCAAGAGCTGAGATGATACCATTTTTCATCAGAAAGTTTTTTTCTAAGCGTGCACGTTTTTTTGTTCTGTTAAAAGCCATTTTATACCTCTTTTTACTATTAATTGATCATATAGAGCTTGATAGTTGGCCATGTTGACATGACCAGTCATTTTTTTCTTGAGCATTGAGCATACCAAGGACATTTGCCTTGATGAGTAATTCTGCATCCGATTCTTTGTGAAGAAGTCCTGAAGAAATTCCTGCTACAGTAGAATCTCCAGATCCGACAGGGTTGACTACCTGAATTCTAGGAATATCTACCTTGTAGAAAAGTATCACCATGTTTGGCAAAAGGCACCGTTGGCACCAAGTGAAACGATAATCCATTCAATACCCTGCAAACAAAGGTTCTTGAAGGACTTCTTTTTAATTCATCCAAATCCTCAGAAACTTCTCTTCCCAAGAAGCTGAGACAATTCCTCATTATTTGGTTTGATGACTGTTGGTTTATGTGGTGATTCAAGAACCGCCTGAAGTGCTGCACCAGAGCAGTCCAAGACAACAGGCTTGCCAGCTTGATTAGCAAGTTCTACCAAGCTCGCATAGTAATCAACTGGAAGACCAGCTGGTAGACTACCTGAGATAGCTACTACTTCAACTGAGTCACAAGAGTTTTTTTGAAATGTTTCAAAAAGTCTTGACCTTCTTGTTCAATACTTCAGGACCTTTTTTTCAAGAACTTCTGTTTGGTTGTCTCCGTGGAGAATAGCGATACAGTTCCGAGTTTCTCCCTGAATTGAGAAGAAATCTTTCTTTACTTGATCATCGATATTTTCAACCAAAAAAACTCACCAAGTTTACCACCCAACTAAACCAGTAGCAAGAACAGAATCACCCAAATTCTGAAAGTACTCGAGTGACATTGAGTCCCTTACCACCAGCCGTTTTTGGTTACATCCACCACACGATTGACAGTATCAATCTTTCAACTCATCCAAGGGATAGGAAATATCAATGGATGGGTTCATTGTGACTGTTAAAATCATAGGTCACCTCTTAGTCGTGGTATTCTCCGCGATCCCATTTTTCAAGGAATTCAGTGAAGAAGTTTGCGTCTGTTTGTTGAGCATTGTGACTTTCGACGTGTTCAATTTTTCGCAATCAATTTTCTTTGTTTTTCTTCAGATGGTTTTGTATTCAGCATGGATGAAAGCTTCGATGATATCGCACATGAGCAATTCACCAGTAATCTTACCACCAAAGCCGATAACATTAGCGTTCAATTGTTCTTTAGCATAAAGGGCTGTTGTCATATCACGAACCAAGGCAGAACGGACACCTGGAACTTTATTTACAGCGTTGTTGATACCAACACCAGTACCACAGATACATACTCCAAGATCAGCTTGACCACTAGTTACAGCTTCCCCTACTTTTTTACCAAAGATTGGGTAGTGAGTACGTGTATGGTCATATGTACCAAAGTCAATGACTTCATATCCTTTTGATTTCAAAAATTCTGAAACCGCCATTTTTTCATCTGTTACGATGTGGTCACATCCAATTGCAATTCTCATTTTTAACTTACCTTTCTTACTGTAATCTAATTAGCACATTTTGTTCAACATGTCAACACGAATTTGGTGACGTCCACCATCGTATTTACCGTTAACAAATCCTTTAGCGATGTTTTTAGCCAATTCATCACCAACAAGTTGTGCACCCATAGTGATCATACGTGAGTTGTTGTGGCCACGAGTCATATAAGCTGAACGTTCGTCAGAAACTTCTGCAGCAACCATTCCTTTGATCTTAGTTGCGACCATAAACGGACCAGCTCCATAAGCATCAATCACGATACCAAGGTTTTGTTCTTCTTTGTTTACTTCTGCAGCAACAGCAAGAGTCACATCAACAAAGTCTTGACCTTCAGCTGTAACATCCACAACGTGGAAGTTTTCTTTTTCCAAGAAGTCTTTCACAACTTCTTTCAATCTCAAACCTGCAGCATCTGCACCGATAACAATAGACATATTGTATACTCCTTTTATTTTTCTAGGCTAGTAAAACCTTTTATAGTGAGCATTTTACCTACAAAAAGCTTTCTAGCAGTTTATTGACAAATTGGATTGAATGAGATGAATGACACCTTATTCAAGTTTAGGAAAGCTGTTTCCTAGAAATAATCTTTCTCTACGAAAGAGAATATAACAAGTGATTGTTTGTTTGTTACAAACATCATTTGTTGCTTACAAACATAATATACTCCTATTTTACAGAAAAAGTCAACAGTTAGTGTTTGTTTTTGTGCTTTTTAACTAGAAAATTTCGATATCAAAACCAATTTGATCCACTTGACCAGGTTCTAGGAGACGAACATTCTTCTTATCTTCTAGATGATCTCCTTCTTCAAGGGATGTTGACAAGCCAGACCATGGTTCAAAAGCAATGAACGGTCCTTTGTTCAAAGTTGACCAGACAATGAGGTTTGGAAACTCTGCAAAGTGCACTTTCAAGCCCTTATCATGTTTCCCTAGAACGAAGGGCAATTGTCCCTAGATTGCAATTCATCCAAGGTGACTGCATCTGTGCTGAAAAAGATCATAACTAAGATCTAATTCCTTTTTGCCCCTCTAGCCATGGACTTCTATCTTGAAAATCCAGCATACCCCGTTTCTGGGAAAGGACGTGGAACAGAGCAAGTCTCTTCTTTCTCAAACTCTAGATAATAATCTTCATAGACTTCATCATCAAGCAGAGGACAATTAAATCCTGGATGGCCACCAATAAAAGTAAGGCATGACCTTGTTAGTTTCTTTATTGAAAAATCTTGTATTGAGTCCGTACTGTCTTTCCAGTAAGGATATAAGTGATTTCTAGGCGGAAATGATAAGGGATAGTTCTGGTAGCTATTCTCATCGTCTTCAATTGCAAAAAGTTACACTATTATCTGTCTGTTCAACTAATTCAAATTCTTTCTTGCGAACCAAACCATGACGAGGAATCTTTCCTTTTGCTTTCCTGCCCCTTCTCATCTATATAGACGGGCTGTATCCTCTCTAATGAACCACAAATGGGGAAAGAGAACAGGAGCTTGTCCACTCCAATAAGTGGCATCCCCTTGCCACAAATACTCAAGTCCCTCAGCATCTTTTATAGAATAAAGAGCCCCACCAAAACTGTTAAATTGAACTCTTAATTGTTCTGATTTTACTTCAATTACCATTATTTTCTCCGATTTCTTGATAGTTTATAAAAAACTAGGCTGTCACTCCTAATGGTATGACAACCTAGTTTCAACAATTACACTCTGCGAAAATCCAATTCAAACTTCGTCAGCATCGCCTTGCCGTAGATATGAACACTGACTTCGTCAGTCTTATCTACAACCTCAAAACTGTATTTTGAGCAACCTGCGGCTAGCTTCCTAGTTTGCTCTTTGATTTTCATTGAGCTTACATTTTATAGGAGCGCATTATTTTGCTTTTGCTGCGTACTCTTCGTTACGTTTGATCATTTGTTTTCTGTACCATGCAAAGATACCGATATAGAATACAAGGAAGACTACAGCACCAAGGATTGCTTTGATATCACCAGTTGTAGTGTTACCAATTGTCCAACCAAGAAGTTTTTCGATTGGTCCTTCAAGAGTTGAGTGAGTGATCAATTGAGTTTCGCTCACACCTGCTGGGAAGGCACCTACACCTTTAGCAAGTTCTGTTGCAAATGGTGCGATAAGTGTACCTGAAAGAAGGAAGAGTGGCAACAAGAGTGTTCCGAAGATAATCATACGGAGCAATTTACCACGAGTTACAACCAAGAGAGCTGGAGTAACACCCATAGCAATGATGCCTGCAAGTGGCAAGATACCATTTCCGACTTTTGAAAGAAGTACTGCTTCAACCAACATGATTGGTGCAAGTACGTTAGCACAAGCCCAAATTTCAGCACGACCAGCGATGAATGGCCAGTCAAGACCGATGTTGAATTTACGTCCTTGAAGACGTTTAGTAGCAACGTTTGTAATACCTTGTGAAAGTGGTTCTACGGCTGCGATGAACCATGAACCGATAAGTGAGAAGAGTTCCAAAGATACACCGGCAGTCAAACCAAGAGACAACCATCCTTTAATAACCAGACGCCATTTATCTGCATCTTCAACACCTGCAATTGGATGTGGAGTTCCCATAATACCGATAACAATACCAAGGATGAAACCGATGAAAGAATTTAGAACCCCAGAAACCGATTTTTCTTGTTCAATTTTAGCAGCATCAAAGTCATACTTTATCAAGACCTGGGAAGAATTTTTCAAAAATCTTATCCAAAACCATGATAACTGGGTTCATCATGTAGTTCATGTGAGTTGAAGTCATTGGTGATGAACTTGGAGCGTTAAGAAGGTCGTCAAATGTAGGTTTCATCAAGTCAGAGTTGATGATTTTCAACACACCAACAAGGACGATAGCTGCTGTAGCAATCAAGAGTGAAACCCCTTGGCTCACACCATTGTTGTCAGCATACCATTTAATCAAAAGACCTGTGATAGACAAGTGCCAGATATCAAAGATATCAACGTCAAGTGTATCAGTTTTCTTCATAGCTAGCATCACTATGTTGACAATCAACATGATGAGCAAGAAGTATAGTGTCCAAGCAGATCCCCAAGTGATTGTTGCAAGTGGTGCCCAACCAACGTCAGTGATACTCAATTGGATACCAGTGTTTTCAACGAATTTTGCTAGTGATGCTGAGAAAGCAGTGTTTAGCATACCGATGATGGCACCGATACCTGTAAGAGCGATGGCAAGTTTGATACCACCTTCAAGCGCTTTGGAGAATTTCACTCCAAAAAGTAGAGCCAATATTGTCAAAATGATCAACATGATGACAGGACCACCCATATCTAAGACAGGGTGTGAAAAGACCTTTTTGATTAGGTCAAAGATTGCATCCATAACAGTTCCTCCCTTTTTATGTTATATGAATGTTAACAAATTAAAATTAGCTTAACCCGTGTTCTTTGATAGCTGCTTCAATATTGTCAAATACTGGAGCACTCATTGCTGGGATACGGAATAAGATTGGTCCAGCTTCGATAACTGGAATACCTGGGTCAAAAACCAAGATCTGTAGCAGCAATTGGTGTGAAGATGTCATAACCTTTGATAAGATCTTCGTTAACGTCTTTTACCATAACTGCATCACAGTGAACATCGAAAACCGCGGTTTGAAAGTTCTTCTTCAAGAGCACTTTTTAATTTGGTGGCTTGAGTTAACACCTGCACCACAGGCAGCAAGAATTTTTAATCATATGGATTTCCTCCGATTTAATATTTTTTTAATAGACAAGATTAAGCAGATTGCTTCAGCAATATAAGCGTAGAGGGCTTCTGGTTCAGAAATTTTTGATAGGTCTTCAAGATGACCATTTCCAGTAAAGAAGTCCATCAACTGAGCAAGAATGTTCGTTTGACTTGAACTTGAGTTATTAATGATAAAGAAGAGCAAGGATACTTCTACTTCCTTATCTGGCGCAATCATATTGTGGAAAGTCACTGGTTTTTCTAATCGAACGACCACAACTTTTTCGGCTAGATTATGAACAATATCTGTATGAGGAATAGCCACATTCGGCAAATCCTTACCCAAAAATTCCATATCTAAGCCAGTTGGAAATGACTTTTCACGCGTGATCAAGGCTTCACGATAGGTTGGAGTTACGATTTCTCGTTCTTCCAATAAAGTTGCAACCTGATCAAAGAGTTGTTCTTGATTATCCGCTTCTAAGCAAAACACAAGGTTTTTGTCAAAGAAATGATCTAATCCCATAAGGTTTTTCCCTTCTTTCCATTAACTTTATGCTATAAGTATAACACTATATGAAAATCGTTGTCAATAATTTTCTGTTGTTTTTTGTTCATTTTTTTGTCTTTTTATATTTAACAACCATATTTCAAAACAATTATTAAAAATATCAAACTAAAGTGAAGTAAAAAAACATCCGACTATTTTAGCCAGATGTTGGAATCTTTAATTTTCGTTTTTAAGAATTTCTTCTAATTTATGATAGTCTTGGACACTATCGATTTCATAGATGCTATTGCCTTCTAATTCTTCAACATAGACATCTAGCTCTTTGATATTATCCTTAACCATATTGTCCCAGTAGAGATCAACAAATTCTCCACTTGCATAAGCCTTGTCGATAAAGCTGACAATCTTTTCTGCAGTTGGAGCATCCCAGAAGGATACACCACTAAGGATGCGACCAGCCTTGCTATCAACAGTTATGTCTTGAACCTTGTAGTCATCTCCATAGACCAAGAACCATTCGTTGGTACAATCTTCACGATAAACACTAAAATAAGTCGAACGAGTCAAATCATTGCGGAACATATTTTTAAAGAGATAATTGTCGGCATCAATAACATAGCTGTTGGCCAATTCTTCTTTTACAAGATAGAGGGAGTAAAAGTTATTGTAGTCAGCGTATTTATCATTGAAAACGAGACGAACTCCGTATTTTTCTTTCAAGTAATCGAATTGTTCTTTAAGATAACCGACAATGATGATAATGTCATTGATACCTTTTTCTTTTAGAAACTCAATTTGGTATTCAATCAGGGGTTTTTGATTAACCTGAACCAAGGCCTTAGGGGTATTTTCAGTCATAGGACGCAAGCGAGTTCCCAATCCCGCTGCTAAGATGATGGCTTTCACACGAATCTCCTTTATTCTTTAATAATAATATAAACTCCAGCAATGACGACAAGTGACGTAATAATGGTCAGCATATCTAGCGGTGCACCCAAGAAAACAACTGCGAACAAGACAGTCCAAACTACATAACTCACGTTCAAACCTGTAGCCTTGGCTGGTTGCAAGCGATTGATAGCGATATAATAAGCCAAGTAGGAAATCATATCAAAGGCTGCAAAGACAATCATAAGACCTAGCAATTGTCCATTGGCCACTTCTGCAAATGACTGATGAGAGAAGAGCACAATCACAAGATAGGACAAGAATGAAGTTACTTGACGGATTAAGAGGGCTTCGATTTCACTCAGTTCACTTTCCATGGCAAGGAGCTAAGAACGCTCTCACTTCCCCATGCAATAGCACAAACTAAAGCACAAAGAATCCCAATGTAGAAAGAATTAACCTGTTCAACCTTATAAGTTTGAGCAATAATCCCTCCAATAATCAAGACAATCCCAAACACAGTATTTTTTGAAATCTTGTGCTTCAAAAAGAAGAAAGCCAATAAAACTGAAATCGCAGGATAGATAGCGGATACCGATGAAGCTAAGGAACTTCCGATATACTTAACCGCATAAAGATTGGCCTGCATTCCGATAGGACCTGCTAGCAAGGCTCCGATGATAACACTAACATTGCGAATATTTAAGAAAATAGAGAGGCGAACTTTCCCTTCTTTTACTAAAAGAAAAGCTAGTAAGATAAAGATACTCAAGAAATCGTGAGCAGCGGCCACCACAAAGGGCGACAAATCTGTAAAAATCGAAAAGATATAAGCACTAATCGTTAGACCTAAACCCCAGAAAATACCTGAGAGTAGACCAAAAGAAACTCCATTTTTATTTTTCATCTGAACCTCCATAATATGACAAACCTTTAACAGCTCTTTGGTAACGACTCACACCATAGTCACCAAAATCTGCACCTTGCTCTTCTTTGTAGACTGTCCATAGACTCCAAATAGCATCTTGCAAAATTTTATAGATTGCAATCTTTTCACGAGAGACAGGTGTTTGCTCACTCTCATAGTGAGACAAGAAGTCTTCTTCCTCTTGACGAGTGAATTCAGACTCTAAAAAGAGAGCAGCCAAATCCCACATTGGATCGTTCATTGATGAATATTCCCAGTCAATCAGATAAAGTCGTCCTTGTGGTGACTCGATAAAGTTTTCAGGCACCAAATCAATATGACAAGATTTTCTGTCAACACCTAAGTCAGCCAGTCTTTTCTCTAAGGAGAAGACTTCTTCTCGAACAGCTTCATAGTTGGCATAAGGGATTTTCTCTTCAATCAAGGATTCGTATTTTTTGATTTCTTCAAAAGGAGCAAATTCTCCTCTTAATTCCTTGCCAGAAGCATGAATAGTTTGTAATATTGGAGCAATTTTATCAAATTTGGTCTTGATTGACGTTGAATCAAGCGTAATCGCAGATTCGATATACTCATTTACTTTGATACCAGCTTCAATATCAAAAAGATAATTTTTTACATCTAAGTCTAAATCCTTTAGTAGTTCAAGATTATACTTTTCATCTTGACGATTGATCAGTTTTTCTGTCCCTTTACCAAAGAACTTAACGATGTACTGCTTATTTGTTGTTTTGACCAAATAGTTTTGATTGGTCATACCTCCCAGTTGTTCAACACTGAGGACTTCCTCTTCTTGACTAAGTAGGGAAGAAATTTTTTCTTTAATGATTTTCTCCACAATTAACCTCCAGCACTTATACTTCCCACTTAAACACAGTTTTAAAGGCTGTGTTTAAATCGGTTGCAAAGACACGGTGAATATCTTTAATTTCTCTTACAGGTTCTTCTAGATAAAGGATATTTTTAAGACGATTGGCAAATTTCTTGACTTCCATCATTTGGATGGCATTTTCAAAATCGATGCGACCAGAACGAGAGGAACCAACCAAGAGCAAGCCCTTTTCTAAGGCATCGCGAGTATTGAGATTGACTTTATATTCGCTAACTCCCATCATGAGAATCGTTCCCTGAGGACGAATGTAGCGAATCAAGTCATTTATAGCTGGTCCAGTACCATCACCACCACAACACTCAAAAGCATGGTCAAAGGCCAAATCTTCAGGAATATTATCAGTAATATAGCATTCTTTGGCAAATGAGAAAAGCTCCAATTTCCCAATGACGACCAATAACCACAATCTCTGCTTCTGGCAAAGTATAGTTGATAATATTGGCAACCACAAATGCTAAACTTCCATCTCCGATAACGGCGATTCGGTCCCGCTTGCTATGTGCAAAGGTCAATAGACGATTCATAGCGTGCATGCCAACACTGACAAACTCTGTAATGGCTGCAACCGTGTCTTCAATAGCATCATAAGCCACCACACGGTCTTTAGGGAGAGAAACAAACTCTCTCATAAAGCCATCAAAGCCACTAGACAAGAAATGGGTCCCTGTCATGTAGTTTTCATAGAATTCTTCATCACTCTGCATAGGAGGCTGATTGGGAATCATGACAACTTTTTGCCCAACCTCGTAGGTTCCTGTCGGGTCAGAAATAACGGTTCCACATGACTCGTGAATCATTGCCATTGGAAGCTTTTTGTTCAAAATCTTGGGATCACGTTTCCCTTGGTAGTAACGCTGATCCGCATGACAGACCGCCATGTAGTTGGGACGGATAAGGATATGATTTTCTTGGTCAATAGCCTCTTCCTGATATTTGACATTGATAAACTTAGGCTTAGTTAGTTGATAAATTTGATTAATCATTTTACTAGTCTTTCTCAATCATACTTTTTGCAATCTTCAAATCTGTTACGGTTGTAATCTTCAGATTTGAGTATTCACCCTTGGCCAAGGCTACATCTTTTCCTTTAATGACAAAGATTTTACATGCATCTGTCAAGATTTCCTTCTCTTCAGCAGAGAGAGAACCGTAAAGATCCATGAAGTCCTTGCAACGGAATGTTTGAGGTGTTTGTCCTTGATAAAGGTGAGCACGATTTGGAATATCTGTAATGAATTGACCATTGGTACTTTCAACGATAGTATCAACCGCTTCTACCACTGTGTCCACTGCGTCATGATTTTGGGCAAGTTGGATATTGTCTTGAATCATGCGAAGTGTAATAAATGGACGAACAGAATCGTGGGTAACAACGATATCCTCTGGAGTAAGCGGACGATAAGCATCAATGGCTTCAATGATTTTCTCAATACTTGTATTGCGGTCAGCACCACCCTTTGTAATGATGATACGTTCCTTATGAAGAGGAAGATATTTATCTACAAGATCTTCTGCATGAGAAACCCAGTCTCCATGAACCCCAACTACAATTTTTTCAATACTTGGTTCCAAGACAAATTTTTCAATTGTATGAATCAAAATAGGTCGATCACCTAGCTCTAAAAATTGTTTTGGCAAGTTACTGATTCCCATGCGTGTGCCAGTTCCACCAGCAAGAATTCCTGCATAAATCATCTATTTTCTCCTTTGTCTTACTAAAAAAACTTATTCTCTCTATTATACCACAATCTAGTCCTATCATGAAAGAAATACCGACCCTCCCGTTCTAGAATAGAAGGTTTAAGGAGTTCTATTATTCAAAGAAACTAGTCCATTTCTAGTAATGACTAGGAATTCTGTAGTCATTACCAATAAATGGCTGTGAAATTTTAGAGTTCTTCAGAATAATATAGTTTTCTTAAAGAAAAGCTTAAAA
>BNJV01000424.1_pt1 | contig 43529 bp, 56 predicted proteins | sample 8540591 | NCBI WGS metagenome assembly BNJV01 (sample SAMD00202457, study PRJDB9452) | human saliva metagenome | host: Homo sapiens
GTGTGATCAAGTATTTTTGGATAGAAAATATATTTAGAGTTCGAAATAGGATTATTCAAATAGGTGAAATTATAATTATTGTTGCTTCTATGATATTATTTATTGATAGTATATTGAGTTTGTAACAAAAAGGCTTTTTCTATAAAATCAAATTTTCCAGATATCTACTGAAGCTGATTTATCTTCTACTATCTTCGTCACTAAATCTGACAGACATATATTACTGATACAACCTCTCTACCCACAATCTTACAGTTAATCTGAGGTTAGTTTCTTAGTTTGCTCTTTGATTTTCATTGATAAAAGAAATGCTCCTCCAAGACGGAAGAGCATCTTTTTATTGTGATTTTTGATTCGGTTTCTGCAGACTCTGGGATGGAGTTCTTGGTAAACTTGGCGCCTTGAAAAAGGTCAGTACTGGTTTTACCTTGTCGTTGGCTAAAGAGACTCGTTGACTGACTCCCTTTTTCCTGCTCAATCTTTTTGCAGAATTGGCAAAGAATTGAGGTAAGAAATACTTTCTGTATCAACTTTTCCAAGATGATCTGCTTGGTAGAAACGTATCAAATCACCAGTTTGAATCTGGTCGCTGATTTTTCAACTGTTGACTAGCTGTCTGACGAACGATTTCCAGTTCAGTTTGAGCTTGTTCATCAAGATTGCTGATTTCAAGACCGCTCTCAGTATAGTAGGTTCGTCCGTCATAGCTGGTATATTTTGGTGTGACGAAGGAATTGGCAGTTCGAAAGGCAACGATTTCTTGATGGTCTGGTGACAGGAGGTCTTGTCCAACTTGAAGGAAGGAACTGGACTCAATACCAAGGAGGTGTTCTAGAGTCGGTAAGATATCGATTTGTCCACCGAAGGTATTGATGATTTGTCCCTTTTCATAACCAGGCATGACCACCATAAAAGGAACTCGTTGCAACATGGCATTGTCGTAATTCGACCAGTTCTCAGAAGTCTTTCCAATCAAGGGTGCTAGGTCAGGATTGCGGGAATTGGAAATTCCATAATGGTCTCCGTAGATGACGATGATGGATTTTTCATAGAGGCCACTTTCTTTGAGATAGTCAAAGAAGGCCTTGATAGCACTATCCAGATAGTTGGCGGTTTGGAAGTAGCCGTTGATTGTTTCATCTTTGGTTTTAGCCAGTGGGAAACCAAGCTCATCGCCTGTCAGATTGCTAGCATAGGGATAGTGATTGGACACCGTGATATACTTAGCATAAAAAGGCTGCTGTAAGTGCTCTAGATACTGGATAGAATCTTTCATCATGATTTTATCATTTAAACCATATTGGAAAGAATTGCTACTGTCTTGCTTTGTGAAGTAGGAAGCATCAAAGAAGTATTGGTAGCCCCATTGTTTGTAGGTCGTATTTCGGTTCCAGAAGGTCCCGATATTACCGTGAAAGACAGCACTTGATTGGTAGCCGTTTTTTGATAGGATAAAAGGAGCTGCCTGCTGGGTATTGGTACCACCGTAATTGACCATAAAGGAACCTTGGTCAAGTCCAAACAAACCGGTCTCTAGCATGGTTTCCGCATCTGAGGTTTTACCAGCCTTAACTTGGTTAAAGATATTCGAAAAGGCTAGGGTTGATTGCGAATGGTAGAGTGAATTTAGGAAGGGAGTGACTTCATGCTCAGTTCCATCTAGGTTGAGTTTATAGTCAAGTAGGAACTGTTGGAAACTCTCCAAGTGGAGATAAATCACATTTTTTCCTTTGGCCAAGCCAAAATAGTCTGGATTGGGCTTAGCAGAATGTTCTTGAATATAATCTGTAATAGGTTGAAGATCAGTCTCAGAGGCCTTGGCACGTTCTTTGTTGGCGCTATAGGATTGGTTGGCACTATAGCCTAAAAAGGCTGGCAAACTGAGGGCACGGACAATATAATAATTAGAAAATCCTCGCGATAGGAGATCGGGACGCTCAATTTCAGCCAAGAAAAGGTTAGCTGAAAAGAGCAGGGCTGAGAGAGCAGTGATAGCAACACTGGAGCGGAATTTGAAAGGTCTCCTATCCAGCTGGATGAACTTTTTATAGAAAAGGAAAAGCCAGCAATGGGAAATCCATAAAATAGATGAAATCCCAAGGACGCAGTAACTCTAGTTCTGCAGTGCCGACAGACACCTTGCTGACCACCTTCATGGTATTAGCTGTGATAAAGTCACTAAATTCTCGATAGTAAAAAGACATTAGAATAGAGCCAAATGAATAAAAGGCTATAAATAGTTATACTCAGACCATAAAAAGATCTTGGTTGAGCGAGCATAGAGGGCTAGAGCCAGCAGGAGTAGTCCTAGAGGAAGGGGATTGAAAAAGGCGATAAAGGCAAGGTAATTTCCCTGCAACTTGACCTACTTGAATATCTAAATTAAAGTCAACGGTATAGGCTAATAAGGTTTTGAGCCAATAGAGGATTAAAAGGGTTAGGACAAAACCCAGTCTGGTACCCATGGCTTTTTTTGGATTTTGTTAAAATTGCTTCTCACACATTTACTTCCTAATTTTTTTATTAGTATTAGTATACCATTTTTTTAAAAAGAAGAGTAAAAAAAGCAAGGGTAGTTTCTTTTTTTGAGAATTGTCTAAAAGTTTGATATAATGGTAGTTATGAATAGAATAAGAGTTAGCAAAAGGGTTGAAAAAGAAGCTCGCTAAAGGGGCTAGTTTTACTAGAAGCCAGTGATCTTGAGAATGTCAATCTTAAGGATCAGGAAGTAGAAGTGCAGAGTCAGGAAGGAACCTTTCTTGGAACTGCCTACCTTTCGCAGCAAAACAAGGGCTTGGGCTGGTTTGTTAGTAAGGACAAGGTGGCCTTCAATCAAGCTTTCTTTGAAACGCTGTTTAGACAAGCTAAAGAAAAGAGAAAATCCTATTATCAAGATGATTTGACAACTGCCTTTCGTCTCTTCAACCAAGAGGGGGATGGCTTTGGGGGTTTGACAGTGGACCTTTATGGCGACTATGCTGTCTTTTCTTGGTATAACTCTTATGTTTATCAGATTCGCAAGGTTATCTCAGAAGCCTTTAGACAGGTTTTTCCTGAGCTTTTAGGAGCCTATGAGAAGATCCGTTTTAAGGGTTTGGACTATGAATCTGCCCATATTTATGGTCAAGAAGCACCTGACTTTTTCACTGTTTTGGAAAATGGTGTTCTGTATCAAGTCTTTATGAACGATGGCTTGATGACAGGGATTTTTCTAGATCAGCACGAGGTTCGTGGTAGTCTAGTGGATGGGTTGGCTATGGGTAAATCCTTGCTCAACATGTTTTCTTATACAGCAGCCTTTTCAGTAGCTGCGGCCATGGGAGGAGCAAGCCAGACTACTTCGGTTGACCTAGCTAAACGTTCACGAGAATTGTCTCAAGCGCATTTTCAGGCAAATGGAATCAGTACCGACGACCATCGTTTTATAGTCATGGATGTCTTTGAGTATTTCAAGTATGCTAAGCGAAAAGGCTTGACTTACGATGTGATTGTCCTAGATCCGCCTAGCTTTGCTCGGAACAAAAAACAAACCTTCTCTGTGACCAAGGATTATCACAAGTTGATTTCCCAGAGTCTTGAGATTTTAAATCCGGGAGGGATTATCATTGCTAGTACCAATGCTGCCAATGTTTCCCGCCAGAAATTTACAGAACAAATTGATAAAGGTTTTGCAGGAAGAAGTTACCAGATTTTAAATAAATACGGTCTTCCAGCAGATTTTGCCTATAATAAAAAAGATGAAAGTAGTAATTACCTCAAGGTGATTAGTATGAAGGTTAGTAAATGAAATTAATCGTTTCAGTAATGCCAAGAAGTTTAGAGGAAGCTCAGGCTCTGGATGCTACGAGGTATCTGGATGCCGACATCATTGAATGGCGTGCCGACTATCTGCCTAAAGAAGCGATTTTGCAGGTAGCTCCAGCTATTTTTGAAAAATTTGCAGGTCGTGAGTTGGTTTTCACATTGCGAACTCGCTCTGAAGGGGGAGAAATCGACCTTTCTCCAGAAGAATATATCCATCTAATCAAGGAAGTGGCGCAACTCTATCAACCAGACTATATTGATTTTGAGTACTATAGCTACAAGGATGTTTTTGAGGAAATGCTGGACTTCCCAAATCTCGTTTTGAGTTACCATAATTTTCAAGAAACACCTGAAAATATGATGGAAATCTTGTCAGAGTTGACGAGCTTAAATCCAAAACTTGTTAAGGTTGCGGTGATGGCCCACACGGAGCAGGATGTGCTAGACTTGATGAACTATACACGAGGCTTTAAAACCCTCAATCCTGAGCAGGAATATGTGACCATTTCTATGGGAAAAGTGGGCAAGGTCTCTCGTATCACTGCGGATGTGACAGGGTTCTAGCTGGTCCTTTGCTAGTCTAGATGAGGCAAGTGCCCCAGGTCAGATTTCCTTAGCTAACATGAAAAAAATTCGGGAGATTTTGGATGAAGCTTGATGGTTATACACGTTTAGCTGCCGTTGTTGCCAATCCTATTAAGCATTCTATTTCCCTTTTATTCACAATAGTGCCTTTGAGGCGACAGCTACCAATGGTGCTTTATGTTGCTTGGGAGATTGAAGCGGGTGATTTGGCAGAAACAGTGGCCAATATTCGTCGCTACCAGATGTTTGGCATCAACCTGTCCATGCCCTATAAGGAGCAGGTGATTCCTTATTTGGATGAGCTGAGTGACGAAGCGCGCTTGATTCGTGCGGTCAATACGGTTGTCAATGAGAATGGCAATTTAATTGGATATAATACAGATGGCAAGGGATTTTTTAAGAGCTTGCCTTCTTTTACAATTACAGGTAAGAAGATGACCCTGCTGGGTGCAGGTGGTGCGGCCAAGTCCATTTTGGCACAAGCTATTTTGGATGGTGTCAGTCAGATTTCGGTCTTTGTTCGTTCAGTTTCCATGGAAAAAACAAGACCTTATCTAGACAAGTTACAGGAGCAAACAGGCTTTAAAGTGGACTTGTATGCTTTAGAAGATGTTTTTGAACTGCAAGCAAGGATTGCTGAGTCGGATTTACTTGTCAATGCCACCAGTGTGGGCATGGATGGTAAATCATCCCCAGTTCCTGAAAGCATTGTCCTATCAGAAACTCTTTTAGTAGCAGATATCATTTACCAACCCTTTGAAACGCCATTTTTAAAATGGGCCAGAAGTCAGGGTAATCCAGCAGTCAATGGTCTGGGAATGTTGCTCTATCAAGCTGCAGAAGCTTTTCAACTGTGGACAGGCAAGGAAATGCCGACGGAAGAGATTTGGCAGTCCTTAACAGAAAAATACCAATAAAGAAAAGGAGATTCTCCTATGAAAATCAGAATCGATATTCCTCATCATCCTTATGATATTCAGATTGAAAAAGGTTGTCTGGCTCAGGCAGGTCAATGGTTGCGAGAACTCTGGCAACCACAAAAGGTAGTCATTGTGACAGATAACCATGTAGCTTCTCTTTATGCAGAGAAGGTCAAGCTCAGCCTAGAAGATGCTGGTTTTCAGGTAGCTGTTTTTGACTTTTTAGAAGGCGAAGAAAGAAAGAATTTAACTACTGTCCAGAAAGTCTATGAATTTTTAGTCAAGCAAGGTCTGACTCGTAGTGATGGAATCGTGGCTCTCGGAGGTGGTGTCGTTGGAGACCTGGCTGGTTTCGTAGCCTCTACCTATATGCGGGGTATTCATTTTGTTCAGATTCCGACTAGCTTGACTGCCCAGGTGGATTCTTCAATCGGTGGAAAGACGGGCGTCAATACTCCATTTGCTAAGAATATGGTGGGTACCTTTGCCCAGCCAGACGGGGTTCTGATCGATCCGCTTGTCCTTGAAACACTCGGAAAAAGAGAACTGATTGAAGGAATGGGTGAGGTCATCAAGTATGGCTTGATTGAGGATCCAGAACTTTGGAAAATCTTGACGGAGTTGGATGGTTCTGTAGAGAGTATCTTGGAAAGTTCGGAGACCTTGATTGAACTTTCTTGTCAGGTCAAGCGCAAGATGGTGGTTGAGGATGAGTTGGATAATGGTGTTCGCCTTTACCTCAATTTTGGGCATACCATTGGCCATGCTATTGAAGCGACGGCCGGCTATGGCAAGGTCATGCATGGTGAAGCTGTGGCTGTGGGAATGGTGCAGATATCCAAGGTTGCTGAGGAGAAGGGACTTATGCCAGCTGGCATTACCCAATCTATCACAGAGATGTGTCAGAAATTTGGATTGCCTGTTGACTATGAAAACTGGGATGTTGACAAGCTTTATCAGGCTTTGACTCATGATAAGAAGGCGCGTGGTAATACCTTGAAATTGGTCTTGGTGCCAGAGCTCGGTTCAGCGACTATCCACTCAGTTTCTCTGGAAGAGATGAAAGACTACTTGGTAAAATAAGGAGAGTGTATGAGATATTTAACTGCAGGAGAATCACACGGCCCCCGTCTGACGGCTATCATTGAAGGAATTCCAGCTGGACTCCCTTTGACAGCAGAGGACATCAATGAGGATCTGAAACGTCGTCAGGGTGGATATGGCCGCGGTGGTCGTATGAAGATTGAGAGTGACCAGGTTGTCTTTACTTCGGGTGTTCGCCATGGGAAGACGACAGGGGCTCCTATTACCATGGATATCATCAATAAGGACCACCAAAAATGGCTGGACATCATGTCTGTGGAGGACATTGAAGACCGCCTTAAAAGCAAACGAAAAATCACCCATCCTCGTCCCGGTCACGCCGACTTGGTTGGGGGAATCAAGTACCGTTTTGACGATTTGCGAAATTCTTTGGAGCGTTCATCAGCTCGTGAAACCACCATGCGGGTGGCAGTTGGGGCAGTAGCCAAACGCCTCTTGGCTGAGCTGGATATGGAAATTGCCAACCATGTCGTAGTCTTTGGTGGCAAGGAAATCGATGTTCCTGAGAATCTCACGGTTGCTGAGATTAAGGAAAGAGCTGCCCAGTCAGAAGTTTCTATTGTCAACCAAGAAAGGGAACAGGAAATCAAGGATTATATTGACCAAATCAAGCGTGACGGTGATACCATCGGTGGGGTTGTGGAGACAGTCGTCGGAGGTGTTCCAGTTGGTCTTGGTTCCTATGTCCAATGGGACAGAAAATTGGATGCAAGATTGGCCCAAGCTGTTGTTTCTATCAATGCCTTTAAAGGGGTTGAATTTGGTCTTGGCTTTGAAGCTGGTTACCGCAAAGGTAGCCAAGTTATGGATGAAATTCTCTGGTCTAAAGAAGACGGCTATACTCGCCGTACCAATAATCTAGGTGGCTTTGAAGGTGGTATGACCAATGGGCAACCAATTGTTGTTCGTGGCGTCATGAAACCCATTCCTACTCTTTATAAACCTCTTATGAGTGTGGATATCGAAACCCACGAACCTTATAAGGCAACCGTGGAGAGAAGTGATCCGACCGCTCTTCCAGCAGCAGGTGTAGTCATGGAAGCCGTTGTTGCAACGGTTCTGGCACAAGAAATCCTTGAAAAATTCTCATCAGATAATCTAGAGGAATTAAAAGAAGCAGTAGCCAAACACCGAGACTATACAAAGAACTATTAAGGAGTTCCTATGGCAAAAACAGTCTATATCGCAGGTCTTGGTTTGATTGGAGCCTCCATGGCCCTAGGTATCAAACGCGATCATCCAGATTATGAAATTTTAGGTTATAATCGCAGTCAAGCTTCGAGAGATATCGCCTTGAAAGAAGGCATGATTGACCGTGCAACGGATGATTTTTGCTAGTTTTGCTCCTCTTGCGGATATCATCATTCTCAGCTTGCCAATCAAACAAACCATTGCTTTCATTAAGGTATTGGCCAACTTGGACTTGAAAGAAGGAGTGATTATTTCTGATGCCGGTTCGACCAAGTCAGCTATTGTAGATGCGGCGGAACAGTATTTGGCTGGCAAGCCTATTCGCTTTGTCGGAGCTCATCCCATGGCTGGTAGTCACAAGACTGGGGCTGCTTCTGCAGATGTCAATCTCTTTGAAAATGCCTATTATATCTTTACACCTTCGAGCCTGACAAGTCCTGCCACACTTGAGGAAATGAAGGAACTGCTTTCAGGTCTTCATGCTCGTTTTATCGAAATTGATGCCAAGGAGCACGATCGAGTGACTTCTCAGATTAGCCATTTCCCTCATATTCTGGCTTCTAGTCTCATGGAGCAGACCGCGATCTATGCTCAAGAACATGAGATGGCAAGGCGCTTTGCGGCAGGTGGTTTTCGAGATATGACCCGAATTGCGGAAAGCGAGCCGGGTATGTGGACCTCCATTCTCTTGTCCAATCGTGAGACTATTCTAGACCGCATTGAGGATTTCAAGGAACGGTTGGATGAGGTTGGTCAAGCCATCAGCAAGGGAGATGAAGAGCAAATCTGGAATTTTTTCAACCAAGCGCGTGAGCAACGTCAGGCCATGGAAATCCATAAGCGTGGTGGAGTGGACAGTTCTTATGACCTCTATGTCGATGTTCCCGATGAAGAAGATGTTATCTTGCGGATTTTGGAACTGCTACGTGGAACTTCCTTGGTCAATATTCATATCAACGAGGAAAACCGTGAAGATATTCACGGGATCCTACAAATTTCATTTAAAAATGCTCAAGATTTGGAAAGAGCTGAGCATCTAATAACAGAAAATACCGACTATACAGTCGTTGTCAAATAAGGAGAAAATATGCCTAAAATAGAGCCAAAATTCATATTTGGTATTATCTTTATTTCTTTTATCTTACTTAGAGCTTACGCTGTTAAAAAGATGTGAAAACTACTTCAGAATCAAAGTGTTGAGACAAAAATGAACCATCCAACAAGGAAATAAGTTAAGAAAAACCAATTCAAAAGTATGTAGACGATAGAATTATTAATGAGTTTATCAATAGCTATAATCAAAATTCTAATAGCCCATTAGAAAAATATCAAAAAAAGGAAATATAAAAAAATAAAATATTTCGCATCAAGCTACGGATACTACTTGGAATTTTTACATGCAAATGATACTGATAAAATCAATGTAACAATAAATCAGACAAATGAAAATAGTGAATCTGGTGTTGCAGGAATGAAAGAAGTATTTCATGATATTGTTAAATCGATCTGAATCATCCTTATCTGATGATGAGATAAATAACTATTTTGATAATCTTATGCCAAATGAAATAAAAAAACAGGTTCTAATTTAGGAACTTTGAAGATAGAGTATATACCAGATAAGGAATTAAGCAATGGACATTCAAGAGGTCATATAAAAGTGATTGCACAATAATAAAGACCACAGAGTGACTATTAATTTTAAAAGAAATAAATAAGGAGAAAATCATGTCAAATATTTACGATAGTGCAAACGAACTCAGTCGCGGTCTACGCGAATTGCCAGAATACAAGGCTGTCAAAGCAGCTAAAGATGCGATTGCAGCAGATGCTGAGGCAAGTAAAATATTTACAGAATATGTTGCTTTCCAAGAGGAAATTCAAAGATTAGCGCAGACAGGTCAAATGCCAGATGCTTCCTTCCAAGCGAAGATGGAAAACTTTGGCAAGCAGATTCAGGGGAATAGCCTCTTGTCAGAATTCTTTACCAAGCAACAACAATTGGCAATTTACCTTTCTGACATTGAAAAATTGTTTTCGAACCAGTTTCAGAATTGCTAAAATAAGAAAATAACAATCCTAAAGTCAGGAATTTTCAAGGAATTTCTGGCTTTTTATGATAAAATAGGTAAAAGTATTGCAAGTATGAGGTCCAGTATGAAACTAAAAACAAACATTCGCCACTTACATGGTAGTATCCGCGTTCCAGGTGACAAGTCTATCAGTCACCGTTCCATTATCTTTGGAAGTTTGGCTGAGGGTGAGACCAAGGTTTATGATATTTTGCGTGGCGAGGACGTGCTCTCAACTATTCAAGTTTTTCGTGACCTTGGTGTTGAGATTGAGGATAAAGATGGGGTTATTACCATTCAAGGTGTCGGTATGGACGGCCTAAAAGCTCCGCAAAATGCCCTTGATATGGGAAATTCTGGCACCTCGATTCGCCTGATTTCAGGTGTCCTTGCAGGGGCCGACTTCGAAGTAGAGATGTTCGGAGACGACAGTCTATCCAAACGCCCTATGGATCGTGTGACCCTTCCACTGAAAAAAATGGGCGTTAGTATTTCAGGGCAAACTGAGCGAGACTTGCCTCCCCTTCACTTAAAAGGGACAAAAAACCTAAGACCTATTTATTATGAGTTGCCAATTGCCTCTGCCCAAGTCAAGTCAGCCTTGATGTTTGCGGCCTTGCAGGCTCAGGGGGAGTCTGTTATTATCGAGAAAGAGTGCACCCGTAATCATACTGAAGATATGTTGCAACAATTTGGTGGCCATTTAAGTGTGGAGGGCAAGAAAATCACAGTCCAAGGACCACAAAAACTGACTGGACAAAAGGTTGTCGTGCCAGGAGATATTTCCAGTGCAGCCTTTTGGTTAGTCGCAGGTTTGATTGTTCCAAATTCTCGTGTAGTGCTGCAGAATGTGGGGATCAACGAAACGCGCACCGGTATTATCGATGTCATTCGTGCCATGGGTGGAAAATTGGAAATGACTGAAATTGACCCAGTCGCTAAATCTGCTACCTTAACTGTTGAGTCTTCTGACTTGAAAGGAACAGAGATTGGTGGCGCTTTGATTCCACGTTTGATTGATGAATTGCCCATTATTGCCCTGCTTGCGACTCAAGCCCAAGGTGTAACAGTTATCAAGGATGCTGAGGAGCTAAAGGTCAAGGAAACAGACCGCATTCAGGTTGTGGCAGACGCTTTAAATAGCATGGGTGCGGATATTACTCCTACGGCAGATGGGATGATTATCAAAGGAAAATCAGCTCTTCACGGTGCTAGAGTCAATACGTTTGGTGACCACCGTATCGGCATGATGACAGCTATCGCAGCCCTCTTGGTTGCAGATGGAGAGGTGGATCTTGACCGTGCAGAAGCCATCAATACCAGCTATCCTAGTTTCTTTGATGATTTGGAGAACTTGATTCATGGCTAAGGTATTGCTAGGATTTATGGGGGCTGGAAAATCGACCATTGCAAGAGGCTTGAACCCTAATTACCTTGATATGGATGCTCTGATAGAGAAGCGCTTAGGTATGTCCATTGTGAATTTTTTCGCTGAAAAGGGAGAAGCGGCCTTTCGTCAGGTAGAATCAGAAGTCCTAGCTGATTTACTACAAACAGACCAAGTCGTGTCAACTGGTGGAGGTGTAGTCATTTCTCAGCGAAATCGCAATTTACTCAAGACCAATTCTGATAACATCTACCTGAAAGCAGATTTTGAAACCCTCTACCAACGTATCGCAGCTGATAAGGACAATCAGCGTCCACTTTTTCTAAATAATAGCAAGGAAGGATTAGCAGCTATTTTCCAAGAACGACAGGCTTGGTATGAGGAAGTAGCCAGTCGGGTTTTGGATGTGACCAAGTTAAGCCCAGAGGAAATTATAGAGGAACTGAGATGAAAATTGCTTATCTAGGTCCCAAGGGATCATTTTCACATCACGTTGTGCAGACAACTTTTCCTCATGAGGAATTGCAGGCCTTTGCCAATATTACAGATGTCATCAAGGCCTATGAGCAAGGCTTGGTGGACTATTCTGTGGTGCCAGTTGAAAATTCTATCGAGGGTAGTGTTCATGAAACCTTGGACTACCTTTTTCATCAGGCTCGCATTCAAGCAGTTGCAGAAATCGTTCAGCCTATTCATCAGCAGTTGATGGTGGTTCCAGGTCATACTAAGATTGAAAAGATTTTTTCACATCCACAGGCCTTGGCTCAAGGAAAGAAATTCATCGATGAACAATATCCAGAGGCCCAAATCGAGGTAACAGCTAGTACAGCTTATGCGGCCCGTTTTATTTCTGAACATCCAGACCAGCCCTTTGCGGCCATTGCACCTAGAAGTTCTGCCGAAGAATATGGCTTGGAACTGATTGCTGAGGATATTCAGGAAATGGAAGCCAATTTCACACGTTTCTGGGTTCTGGGAGCTGAAGGTGCAGCTATTCCCTTGCAAGCACAAACTGAAAAAATGAGTTTGGCCTTGACCTTACCTGACAACCTTCCAGGTGCACTCTACAAGGCTCTTTCGACCTTTGCTTGGCGAGGAATTGACCTGACAAAAATTGAAAGTCGTCCACTCAAGACAGCGTTGGGCGAATACTTTTTCATTATTGATGTGGATTATGCTGATAAGGACTTGGTCCACTTTGCCCAAAAAGAATTAGAAGCGATTGGAATCCAGTATAAAGTTCTGGGTGCCTATCCTATTTATCCAATATCAGACCATGGAAAGGAGAGAAGATGAGTAAAGAAAATCCTTTAAGTCATCACGAGCAGTTGCGTTATGACTATCTCTTTAAGAACATTCATTACCTCAATGAGCGAGAAAAAAAAGAGTTTGCTTACTTGCAAGACAAATTAAATAGGGCAAGTAGTGACGCTCCCTCAGAAAGTCAGGAATTGACCGAGGATTATAGAAAGTCAAGTGCTAACACTTCGATTCCTTCTTATAATAGCCGTAGTCGTTCTGAGAGATACCAGAAGATCAATTCTCTTCCAAAGAAAAAAATCAAAAAGCGGAAGCTACGATGGGGCCGTATTTTCGCAGGTTTACTGGCTATCTTAGCTTGTCTGGCATTGGGTATGATTTTTATGTTCTTGAAAGGTTATACCAATGCTAATCCAGATAAAATTGCCAATGCCAGGGCAGCTCAAGTAGAAGTTTTTAATGGTCAGGATACCAGAGATGGTGTTAATATTTTGATCATGGGTACAGATGGGCGAATCGGTCAAAATAGTGCTGAGACGCGGACGGACTCTATTATGGTATTAAATGTTGGCGGTTCGGATAAGAAAATTAAGCTGGTCAGCTTCATGCGTGACAATTTGGTTTATATAGACGGTTATAGCCAAGTCATTAACGGTAGAAAACAGACGGATAACAAGTTAAACGTAGCCTATGAGTTAGGAGAACAAGAGGGGCAAAAAGGGGCAGAAATGGTTCGTCAAGTTTTGAAAGATAATTTTGATTTGGACATTAAGTACTATGCCTTGGTCGATTTTCAGGCCTTTGCTACAGCGATTGACACACTTTTCCCTGATGGGGTGACAATTGATGCTCAATTTTCAACATTGAATGGGCGTCCACTAACAGAAGCTACAGTCGGAGATGATTTACACGCTACTGAGACTGAGTCTCCAACCCAAACCATCAAAGTCGGAAAACAGCAGATGAATGGCTCGACCTTGCTCAATTATGCTCGTTTCCGTGATGATGATGAGGCGGATTACGGCCGTACCAAAAGACAGCAACAAGTACTGACAGCAGTTCTTCAGCAAATCAAAGATCCAACCAAGCTCTTTACAGGCTCAGAGGCACTTGGCAAGGTATTCGCAATGACCTCAACGAATGTTCCTTATACCTTCCTGTTAACAAATGGCTTGTCTTTCCTAGGCGGAGTTCAAAATGGTATTGAAAAATTGACGATTCCAGAACTTGGTGACTGGGTAGATGCCTATGATGTTTATGGAGGCTTGGGCTTGCTTGTCGATCAAAATAAATATCAGAATAAATTGTCTCAGATGGGCTTGAGATAAGATAAGACAGAAAAATCAAAGTTTGATAGCTATTTGGATAGCAGTCAGGCTTTGATTTTTACAGTCTGCAATAGATTTTCACCCCCTATTTGTGGTATAATGGAACGATACGATAGAAAGAATAATGAACAATATGACTGATTTAAAAGCAATTCAGGCTCGTAGCCTGGAGATGGCTGAATATTTTGTTGCATTTTGCAAGGAACATGATTTACTTTGTTATCTCTGTGGAGGAGGTGCTATTGGTACCCTTCGAAACAAGGGCTTTATTCCTTGGGATGACGACCTAGACTTTTTTATGCCTCGTAAAGATTATGAGAAATTAGCAGAATTATGGCCTTGTTATGCAGATGAGCGTTATTTCTTGTCGAAGAGTAACAAGGATTTTGTTGACCGCAATCTTTTTATTACCATTCGTGACAAGGAAACTACCTGTATTAAGCCTTATCAGCAGGATTTGAATTTACCACATGGTTTGGCCTTAGATGTCTTGCCTTTGGATTATTATCCGAAAAATCCAGCTGAGCGGAAGAAACAGGTTCGCTGGGCCTTGATTTATTCGCTCTTTTGTGCCCAAACTGTTCCAGAAAAGCATGGTGCACTTATGAAATGGGGAAGCCGTATTTTACTGGGTATGACTCCCAAATCTCTCCGTTATCGTATTTGGAAAAAGGCTGAGAAAGAAATGACCAAGTATAGTCTGGATGAGAGCGATGGAATCACGGAACTATGCTCGGGTCCTGGCTACATGAGAAACAAGTACCCAATCGCATCTTTTGAGGATAATCTTTTCTTGCCCTTTGAAGGAACAGATATGCCTATTCCAGTTGGCTACGATGCCTATCTCAGCACTGCTTTTGGAGATTATATGACGCCACCACCAGCAAATAAGCAAGTACCGCATCATGATGCTGTCATCGCTGATATGGATAAGTCTTATACAGAATACAAGGGAGAATATGGTGCATGATGGGTGAAAAAATTAGCGTTATCGTTCCAGTCTACAATGTAGAAGCCTACCTGGAGCGATGTGTGGAGTCAATTCTTCATCAGACTTATACTAATTTTGAACTAATCCTAATAAATGATGGATCTACTGATTCCAGTGGAAAAATCTGTGATCATTTAGCATATCAGTATGAAAATATCAAGGTTTACCATATCGAAAATGCTGGTGTTTCTAATGCCAGAAATATTGGAATTCAGCTAGCGACGGGTGTTTGGATAACTTTTGTTGATAGTGATGATTTCGTCACCAAGGATTACCTAGCTACTTTAGCTAGTGCAGTTGAGGGAGGAAATGTAGGTTTTGTGATTGCTCCTCTACATCATATCAAAAATGGAATAGTGACAGATTTACCCCCGTATTCTGGTAGAAAAGAACTTTGGTCAACAGAAGAAACCATGAAAGAATTACTGATGACCACTAAGACATCATTCTTTCCAGTCGCAAAACTATTTAAGAGAGACCTGCTGGTAGATGAGAAATTTAATACAGACTACCATCTAGCTGAAGATGCCTTATTTTTAACTGAATTGCTACTAAAGACAAGATGCAGTAGCGTATTTATTGACAAACCAATTTATTATTATGATCATCGTGAGGGAAGTGCGACAACATCTGTTAATCGGTATGTATTTGATACGATAGAAGTTTATAAGAACATTATTGCCCAAGTATCACAGGTATTTCCTAATTTAAAATATGAATTAAAAAATAGAGAATGTTGGTCATATATCACAGTCTACGATAAAATCATATTTACTTCATCTGAGCAGTATCAAAAAGGAGAAAGTCGAACTAAGGACTTGGATTATTCAGCATCGACACGAAATATGGAAGGATACTTATTTCACCACATTTCGTAAGATAGCTGTCCTGTCACTTGTCTTTTCTCCATGGATATATAAAAAAATTGTTGGATTAAGAAACTAATATTATGAGAAGGAGTTGAAAATGAATTTTTCCAATAATGAATGAATACTTTGAAAAAAATCAAAAACTATGGGTTTCATATCTGTTCGTTTTTATTTCGATTTTAAGTATGAGTTCACTAGTTTATAAGATAGCCAATCCTCTTTATAAGGGATTATCAGCAATTGTATTGTTTTATATTTGCTATACATTATTGTTTAAGTGGAAAAAAATCATAGTAGATCGTAAATTTCTGTCCTTATTTGGTCTATTGGCTGGAAGTCATCTGTTATCAGCTATTTTTCAATCGCTCTGGACATTTGATTGGAAATGTGATCGAGATCCTCTTTATGGTAACCTATATTTTTATTATTTACCATGTTAGAATCAGGTCAATTAAAGAAATTATTTGATTGGATTGCTTACACTATTCAAATTATTTCTTTTTCTTCTGCTATATTTGCATTTACATTATTAGTAAGTAAAGTACTTATCCTATTTAAAAATTGGACAGCAATCTTATTACTATGGTGTTATGAATGGGCGTTTGTGGGGAATTGTTAATCCCAATGCTAGTGCAATTTTTTTCATATATTAGCATTGTTTTGGCTATGTATTTGATTCATAAAGGAAACAAATACTCTGTTTATCTAAAAACTGAATAATGTGATTCAATTAGTTTACTTTGCAACCATGCAAAGTAGGGGTGCTTTATTATCTTTAGTGTTAATGATTGGGTTTTTATAGTTTCTTTATTAACAGGGGCAAGTTAGCTAAGCGATTTCTAATCTTTATTGTTTTCTGCTTTACTTGTTTTCTGCTACTAACATCGGATTGAGTTATGTAACTTCTATTTACATATCTTCGGGGAAAGCGACTGTATTAGACTTAAATAAAGGACAATCTTATGCAGAAACAGATTCTTCAGTTATAAAAAAAACAGGCGAACTTCATCTAATAGAAACAACACCTAGTGGTAGAACTTATATTTGGAAAAATGCTATAAAAATGGGAAGTGCAAAACCAATTTTTGGTTATGGTGTAAGGAATGTTCCAGATTATTACACAAAATATTTCAGTAAATTTGAGATTCAAAAATTCTCTTATTGGTGGAAATTTCCATAACATTTTTGGTAACGATATTTGTTAGTTCTGGAATTTTTAGGTTTAGTATCCTTTCTGCTTCTACTAGGATATGTAATTAAGCGCTTTTTTTGACTTATTTGATTGTTTCCAAAAAGAACTCTGAAAAGTTGATTATGATTCTTTTCTTTGGCATCTTGTTCGGTCAATTATTTGAAAGTCAGATTATGTACTCAACTAACTTTATCAATATTATTTTTTTGGTTGATTATTGGTTATGGATTAGTTGTTTGCAAACGTGATGAAGGTATTCGTTATCAGGAAGTAACTGATATTAGAGAGATTCAACAGATGGAACTAGGAATCATGGAATACATTCATGAAACTTGTCAGAAAATTGGTGTCAAATATTTCCTAGCTTATGGCAGTCTTATCGGTGCGGTTCGTCACAAAGGTTTTATTCCTTGGGATGATGACATGGATATCTGTATGTTACGAGAAGATTATGAAAAGTTGCAAGACTATCTTATCGCTAACCCTGATGAACGTTACGAAGTGATGTCTTATAAAAATAATCTCAACTATGTTTATCCCTTTATGAAAGTTCAGGATAATCAAACTTATTTACTAGAAGAAGATGTTCGAATTGATTCCAATATGGGGATTTATGTAGATATTTTCCCTGTAGATGGTTACGAGGATGACTCGGTTTTTAAAGATAAAATGACGAGACTTATAAAAAAACGTCAATTGAGCTGTTATACATTTAAAGGGATTACCAATACTAAAAGCATATTAAATTCTTTAATTCGCTATATATCAGTCATTGTCTTCTATTTCACAAATACGAACAAGTATATTAGAGGCATTGATGAGCTTGCTCAATCTAGAAAAGTAGATGATTACGAGCTAGTTGACTATCTTATTTATAAAGATATGAATAAACCAGTCTGGAAGCGAGAGTGGTTGAAACAAACTATTACGGGTGTATTCGAAGGTAAGGAATTTATGATTCCAAAAAACTATCATGAAATTCTGACCTCGGACTACGGAGATTACACGCAACTGCCACCAGTTGAGCTAAGGTTCTCTCATCATGATTTTCAATTGTGGAAGATTATTAAGGTATCCCAATGATGTCATTGAAATGAAGAAGCCATTAACTCGATGTAAAAAGATTAGGAGTGAATAATAGATGTCAGAGAAAAATTTTTGACTCTTGAAGAAATTAAACAAATTGAATTAGATATTTTAAACTATTTGCATGAATTGTGTGAGGAGCATGAAATCAAATATTTTATTGATTTTGGAACTTTGCTAGGAGCTGTACGCCATAAAGGTTTTATTCCTTGGGATGATGATACCGATATTTCTTTAGCTCGAGATGAATTTGAAAAGCTCTATGAGATATTAAAAAATGAAAAACATCCCTACTACAGATTAATTTCATATAGAGAAACAAAAGGCTACCCTTATACATATATGAGAGTTTATGATGTGAGGACAAGAAGAGATGCTAATCTTTTAGATAAGTCGGTTGTTCTAGGTACTTGTGTTGATATTTTCCCATACGATGGGGTTATTACAGATGAACGTGATAGAAAAAAGATGAGGCTTTATAAACAATTTATTCGACTTTCGTCTCTGAATTTTAAAGGAGTCAAAATAGATAATGGAGGTGTCAAAAATTTACCACGTTATTTTGCATCTACAATTTTTAGACTGACTTCTCCACAGAAATGGAATGAAAAATTAGAGAAGTTAGCTTTGCAATATGATGTTGAGCAGGCTACAGATCTTGCATGTACTACCTATGACTCTTACTATCCAAGTGGAATTAAGAAAGAGTGGCTATATGATACAATTGAAATGCCATATGAGAATATTCTTGTGAAGGTTCCTAGAAAATTCCATGAGATTTTGGTTTACGAGTTTGGTGAAGACTATATGACTCCTCCACCTATTGAAAATCAAAATCCAGGAACTGATAAAAATTACTGGATTGATTAATTTATGAGCAAGTTGCTTTGATTTGATAATTCGATAAAATAAATAACCTACCTATCTACTGGAATATTCCTTGTTTTAGATAGGTAGGTTATTTTTTAATTTCTTTTAATCTTAGCAAGAGCAAGATTGAGTGCATAATGGAATGTTTTATCTTTTGTGATAAAAAGTATCAAGAGATAGTAGATTCCACAGGTTGCAACAGTCGAGAGAACCATGAGTATCATATTGAGGTTGACTATATAAGAGTTGATTTGGAAAAGGAATTTAAACGCAAAATAGATCGGAATGAATCCGAGCGATACAATAGTATAGCGTGTTAAAGTAGTAAAGATTTCTTTTAAGTCAAGCAGATGATGTTTCTTGATAAAGTAGATTTCTAGTAGAACAACTACAGTTTCTGCAATAATAGTAGTAGCAATGTAGTACTCTGGTGCAAAAATATTATTGAAATACAAGAGACTGTTGAGTAGGATATTAGCGCCGCCACCAATAAAGTAAAAGGCTGTTAAACGATTTTCGTGGTCGTTGATGAAGATAATTTGTTTACCAAGGATTAACTCAATGGCCCAAATGATAGTCCGAAAAGCGAAGACACTAGTCACAATACCAGCTTCAAGGTATTTTTCAGAAGAGTAGATGACTGCAGCGTAGTTCCCTAATACCATAATCCCAATACTGGTTGGAATGATAAGGAAATAAAAGAGGGCGGCTCCTTGGTTTAGAAGATTTTTATAAGATTCGTAGTCTTTCTTACCGAGATAGTAGCCGAGACGTGGAATACTAACGTTGATAGCTCCACTCAAGACACTGGCAATCAACATGACGATGCTGGAAGCAATGGTATAATAAGAAATATAGTTTTCATCAGGCCCTTTGGTGATAAACATTCTATCAAGTAAGGTATAGAGCATGTTGGCGTTTGCTAGGAGAAGCATAGTCAAGAGCGGTTTCGATGCTTTGACTAATTCGACAAGACCAATCTTAACAAAGGAAACTTCTCTCTTGATCCAAAGAAAACTGAGTAGATAGTTGAGAATTGTCGTTGCACTCATGATGATTGCATAAGGTACGATATCATTTGGAGTTTTTACAAAGGTGAAGATAGCGACCAACATGGCAATACGAATAACCAATGTTTTGTATAAGATGAATGCATAATTTTCATAAGCTTCATTCATCCACTCGATATAAAGGAATTGGAAGAGAGCCTGGACACCAAGTATATAGTAGAGTTCTTTCAAATTTTCAATACTATTATCCAGATAAATAAATAGGAAATAGATACTTGTTGTTAGAACAGATGTGATAATGGAGATATAGAATAACTTAGAGAAAACATAATTGATTTTATTTTTATCATCCTTGACCTTACTGATAGCTCGAATTCCGTAGTTATAGATTCCAAATGCGGCTAAAGGAATGACAAAGCTAGCCCAGGTATTGGCGGTATTGAAATAACCGTAATTGGATTTGCTGAGAATCCGAGTCAGATAAGGATTGGTTATCAGCGGAAAAACGATATTGAGAACATTGACTAGCAAGCTAGCCAGTGCATTAACTTTTATATTTTTTTCATTGTACTTTCTTTCTTGTATTGTAAAATGGTCTCTAGTATTATATCACATTCTCGCTCCATTCTTTTGATAAAATCGTAAAAATCTAGTATAATAGATAGAACTGAAAGTATGAGGTTACTAGCAATGAAAATGAAACAAATCAGTGATACAACTTTAAAAATCACGATGTCTTTAGAAGATTTGATGGATCGAGGAATGGAGATTGCTGACTTTCTCGTTCCTCAAGAAAAACAGAAGAGTTCTTTTATGCTATCTTGGATGAGTTAGAGATGCCTGATAGCTTTCTAGATACAGGTATGTTAAGCTTCCGTGTGACTCCAAAACCTGATAAGGTCGATGTCTTTGTGACCAAGTCTAAGATTGACCAAAATCTAGATTTTGAAGACTTATCGGATTTACCAGATATGGAAGAATTGGCTCAAATGTCGCCGGATGAGTTTATTAAAACTTTAGAAAAAAGCATCGCAGACAAAACCAAAGATGATATCGAAGCCATTCAATCTCTAGAGCAAGTCGAAGCCAAGGAAGAAGAGCAGGAACAGGTTGAACAAGAAGCTGAAAGCAAGAAAGAGCCCTACATCTACTACATCCTTTCTTTTGAAAAATTAGCTGACTTGGTTGCTTTTGCACAGACAGTGACTTTTGAGATGGAAACTTCTGAGCTCTACAAGATGAATGAGCGCTATTATTTGACCATTTTAGTGGATATTGAAAATCATCCAAGTCCATATCCAGCTTGGCTTTTGGCCCGTATGCGCGAGTTTGCAGACGATAGTGATATCAGTCGTTCAGTCTTGCAAGAGTATGGTCAAGTCTTGATGAATCACGATGCAGTACTTAATCTGCAAAAAATTGGATAATCATTTCTGGAAAGCTATTTCTAGATTTTAAGAAGAGCGAATCATCTGATTCGTTTTTTTCTAGACTGAAATAGTGATTTACTATAATAGGAATTTTCATAAAATTCTGTTATAATGGCTATAATAGAAAATTTCGAGGAGACAAACATGACAGTTAAAATTGCTTTACTAGGATTTGGTACCGTTGCAAGTGGTGTGCCTTTCCTCCTAAAGGAAAATGGAGAAAAAATCAATCAATCAGCACATTCAGAGATTGAAGTTGCTAAGGTGTTGGTCAAGGATGAAGATGAAAAGAATCGCTTGCTTGCAGCAGGGAATGACTTTAACTTTGTAATCAATGTGGATGACATTTGTCAGATCAAGACATTACGATCGTAGTGGAATTGATGGGGCGTATCGAACCTGCTAAAACCTTTATCACTCGTGCCTTGGAAGCTGGGAAACACGTTGTTACTGCTAACAAGGACCTTTTGGCTGTCCATGGTGCAGAATTGTTAGAAATCGCTAAAGCTAACAATGTAGCACTTTACTACGAAGCAGCAGTAGCTGGTGGGATTCCAATTCTTCGTACTTTAGCAAATTCCTTGGCTTCTGATAAAATCACGCGCGTGCTTGGAGTAGTCAACGGAACTTCTAACTTCATGATGACCAAGATGGTCGAAGAAGGCTGGTCTTACGATGATGCTCTTGCGGAAGCGCAAAGACTTGGTTTTGCAGAAAGTGACCCGACAAATGACGTAGATGGGATTGATGCAGCCTACAAGATGGTGATTTTGAGCCAATTTGCTTTTGGTATGAAGGTTGCATTTGACGATGTAGCCCACAAGGGAATCCGCAACATCACACCAGAAGACGTAGCTGTAGCCCAAGAACTTGGCTATGTAGTGAAATTGGTTGGTTCAATCGAAGAAACTCCTTCAGGTATTGCTGCAGAAGTAACTCCAACCTTCCTACCTAAAGCGCACCCACTTGCTAGTGTGAATGGGGTAATGAACGCTGTCTTTGTAGAATCTATCGGTATTGGTGAGTCTATGTACTATGGACCAGGTGCTGGTCAAAAACCAACTGCAACAAGTGTTGTAGCAGATATTGTCCGTATCGTTCGTCGCTTGAATGATGGTACCATCGGTAAAGACTTCAACGAATACAGCCGTGACTTGATCTTGGCTAATCCAGAAGATGTCAAAGCTAATTACTACTTCTCAATCTTGGCACCAGACTCAAAAGGTCAGGTCTTGAAATTGGCTGAAATCTTCAACGCTCAAGATATTTCCTTCAAGCAAATCCTCCAAGATGGCAAAGAAGGTGACAAGGCGCGTGTTGTGATCATCACACACAAGATTAATAAAGCCCAGCTTGAAAATGTCTCAGCTGAATTGAAGAAGGTTTCAGAATTCGACCTATTGAATACCTTCAAGGTGCTAGGAGAATAAGATGAAGATTATTGTACCTGCAACCAGTGCCAATATCGGGCCAGGTTTTGACTCGGTCGGTGTAGCTGTAACCAAGTATCTTCAAATTGAGGTCTGTGAAGAACGGGATGAGTGGCTGATTGAACACCAGATTGGCAAATGGATTCCTCATGACGAGCGTAATCTCTTGCTCAAAATTGCTTTGCAAATTGTGCCAGACTTGCAACCAAGACGTTTGAAAATGACAAGTGATGTTCCCTTGGCGCGTGGTTTGGGTTCTTCTAGCTCGGTTATCGTTGCTGGGATTGAACTAGCCAACCAACTGGGGAATCTCAACTTATCTGACCATGAAAAGTTGCAGTTAGCGACTAAGATTGAAGGCCATCCTGACAATGTGGCTCCAGCCATTTATGGTAATCTCGTTATTGCAAGCTCTGTTGATGGGCAAGTCTCTGCTATCGTAGCAGACTTCCCAGAATGTGATTTCCTAGCCTACATTCCAAACTATGAATTGCGTACTCGAGACAGCCGTGGTGTCTTGCCTAAGAAATTGTCTTACAAGGAAGCTGTTGCAGCTAGTTCTATCGCCAATGTAGCCGTTGCGGCCTTGTTGGCAGGAGACATGGTGACAGCTGGTCAAGCAATCGAGGGAGACCTCTTCCACGAGCGCTATCGTCAGGACTTGGTAAGAGAATTTGCAACGATTAAGCAAGTAGCCAAAGAGAATGGTGCCTATGCAACCTACCTCTCTGGTGCTGGACCGACAGTTATGGTCTTGGCTTCTCATGACAAGATGCCAAGGATTAAGGAAGAATTGGAAAAGCAACCTTTCAAAGGAAAACTGCATGACTTGAAAGTTGATACCCAAGGTGTTCGTGTCGAAGCAAAATAAAGAATAGATAATAGGATGGGGAAACTCTCGACCGGAGGGCTTCCTATCCTTTTTTTGAAAAGAAGTTTATACTCAATGAAAATCAAATAGCAAACTAGGAAGCTAGCCGCAGGCTGCTTAAAACAGTGTTTTGAGGTTGTGGGTAGAACTGACGAAGTCAGTAACCATACCTAGGGTAAGGCGACGCTGACATGGTTTGAAGAGATTTTCGAAGAGTATTAGTTAAAAACGTGATAAAGGAGAAACGAAGATGGCAGAAATTTATCTAGCAGGTGGTTGTTTTTGGGGCCTAGAGGAATATTTTTCACGCATTTCTGGAGTGCTAGCAACCAGTGTTGGCTACGCTAATGGACAAGTCGAAACGACCAATTATCAGTTGCTCAAGGAAACAGACCATGCAGAAACGGTTCAAGTGATTTACGATGAGAAGGCAGTCTCACTCAGAGAAATTTTGCTCTATTATTTCCGAGTCATCGATCCCCTGTCTGTTAACCAGCAGGGAAATGATTGTGGTCGCCAATATCGAACTGGGATTTATTATCAAGATGAAGCAGATTCACCAGCTATCTACACTGTGGTACAGGAGCAGGAGCGCATGCTGGGTCGAAAGATTGCAGTAGAGGTGGAGAAACTTCGCCACTACATTCTGGCTGAAGATTACCACCAAGACTATCTTAAGAAAAATCCTTCAGGTTACTGTCATATCGATGTGACGGATGCTGAGAAGCCATTGATTGATGCAGCAAACTATGAAAAGCCTAGTCAAGAAGTGTTAAAGGAAAGTTTATCAGAAGAATCCTATCGTGTTACCCAAGAAGCTGCTACAGAGGCTCCATTTAGTAATGCCTATGATCAAACCTCTGAAGAAGGGATTTATGTAGATATAACGACGGGTGAGCCACTCTTTTTCGCCAAGGATAAGTTTGCCTCAGGATGTGGTTGGCCAAGTTTTAGCCGTCCGATTTCCAAGGAATTGATTCATTATTACAAGGACATGAGCCATGGAATGGAGCGAATTGAAGTTCGTTCTCGGTCAGGAAATGCTCACTTGGGTCATGTTTTCACAGATGGACCTCGGGAGTTAGGTGGACTTCGTTACTGTATCAATTCTGCTTCCTTACGCTTTGTGGCCAAGGATGAGATGGAAGAGGAAGGATATGGCTATCTATTGCCTTACTTAAACAAATAAAATTGAGAGGGTGGGTGCTTCCCACTTTCTTCATTTTAGAAAATAGAAGGGATTTATGAAAAACATATTATCTTACTTTAAATCCTACATCAAGGAATCGATTTTAGCTCCCCTGTTCAAGCTACTAGAAGCTGTGTTTGAGCTTCTTGTTCCCATGGTGATTGCTAGGATTGTTGACCAATCCTTGCCTCAGAGAGATCAAGGACACCTCTGGATGCAGATTGTCCTGCTCCTTATCTTTGCAGTGATTGGCGTTTTAGTGGCCTTGGTGGCCCAGTTTTACTCAGCCAAGGCAGCGGTTGGATTTGCCAAAGAACTGACAAACGACCTTTATCGTCATATTCTTTCTTTACCTAAGGACAGCAGAGACCGTTTGACAACTTCTAGCTTGGTGACTCGTTTGACTTCGGATACCTACCAGATTCAGACTGGTATCAATCAATTCCTGCGTCTCTTTTTACGAGCGCCCATTATCGTTTTTGGGGCCATTTTTATGGCCTATCGAATCTCAGCTGAGCTGACTTTCTGGTTCTTAGTTATGGTTGTCATTTTGACGATTGTCATTGTCGGTCTCTCTCGACTGGTCAATCCTCTCTACAGCAGTCTCAGAAAGAAAACGGATCAGCTGGTTCAGGAAACGCGCCAGCAATTGCAAGGAATGCGAGTTGTTCGTGCTTTTGGACAAGAAAAACGAGAATTACAGATTTTTCAAACTCTTAATCAAGTTTATGCTAGTTTACAAGAAAAAACAGGTTTCTGGTCTAGTTTATTAACACCTCTGACCTATCTGATTGTTAATGGAACTCTCCTCGTTATTATCTGGCAGGGCTATCTTTCAATTCAAGGAGGGGTACTCAGTCAAGGAGCCTTGATTGCTCTTATCAACTATCTCCTACAGATTTTGGTGGAATTAGTCAAGCTCGCCATGCTGATCAATTCTCTCAACCAGTCCTACATCTCAGCCAAGCGAATCGAAGAAGTCTTTGCAGAATCTCCAGAGGATATCCATTCAGAGTTAGAACAAAAGCAAGCTACCAGTACTCAGATTTTACAAGTCCAAGAACTGACCTTTACCTATCCTGATGCGGCCCAGCCTTCTCTGAGAGACATTTCTTTTGCTATGAAACAAGGGCAAATCCTTGGTATCATCGGAGGGACGGGTTCTGGTAAATCAAGCTTGGTGCAAGTCTTACTTGGACTTTATCCAGCAGACAAGGGGAGCATTGACCTTTATCGAAATGGACGTAGTCCTCTTAATCTTGAGCAGTGGCGGTCTTGGATTTCCTATGTTCCTCAAAAAGTCGAACTCTTTAAAGGAACTATTCGTTCCAACTTGACTTTGGGTTTCAATCAAGTAGTGACTGATCAAGAACTCTGGCAATCCTTAGAAATCGCGCAAGCCAAGGATTTTGTCAGTGAAAAGGAAGGTCTCTTGGATGCTGTAGTTGAAGCAGGAGGGCGAAATTTCTCAGGTGGACAAAAACAAAGGCTGTCTATCGCACGAGCAGTTTTGCGCCAGGCTCCGTTTCTCATCTTAGATGATGCAACCTCGGCCCTCGACACTATTACCGAGTCCAAGCTCTTGAAAGCTATCCGAGAAAACTTACCAAATACAAGCTTAATCTTGATTTCTCAACGAACCTCGACTTTACAGATGGCTGACAAGATTCTCCTCTTGGAAAAAAGGGAACTACTAGCTATCGGCAAGCACGAGGATTTGATGAAGACTAATCAAGTATATCGTGAAATCAATGCATCCCAACATGGAAAGGAGGACTAACATGAGACGACAAACTGCAAATCAAACACTCATACGTTCGGCCAAAGATTTTGCAAACCATCCCTTCCTCCTTTTCCTAGCCTTTCTAGGAACTATTGCCCAGGTTGGCTTATCAATTTATCTTCCTATCTTGATTGGGCAGGTCATTGACCAAGTCCTGGTGGCTGGTTCTTCACCATTTTTTTGGCAGATTTTTCTCCAGATGCTCTTGGTAGTCATAGGAAATACTCTGGTACAATGGGCCAATCCTCTTCTCTATAATCGCCTAATCTTCTCTTATACCAGAAACTTGCGAGAGAGAATCATCCATAAGCTCCATCGTTTACCGATTGCTTTTGTGGATCGGCAGGGCAGTGGAGAAATGGTCAGTCGTGTGACCACAGACATAGAACAGTTGGCAGCTGGATTGACCATGATTTTTAACCAATTTTTTATTGGTGTCTTGATGATTTTGGTTAGTATTCTAGCCATGCTGCAAATTCACCTCCTCATGACCCTCTTGGTCTTGCTGTTGACACCACTGTCTATGGTGATTTCGCGCTTTATTGCCAAACGCTCCTATCATCTCTTTCAAAAGCAAACAGAGACAAGGGGGATTCAGACTCAGTTGATTGAAGAATCGTTGAGCCAGCAGACCATTATCCAGTCCTTTAATGCCCAAGAAGAGTTTATCCAAAGACTGCACGAGGCGAATGCCAACTATGCAGGTTATTCGCAGTCAGCTATCTTTTATTCTTCAACGGTTAATCCTTCGACTAGATTTGTCAATGCACTCATTTATGCGCTTTTAGCTGGAGTGGGTGCTTATCGTATCATGATGGGTTCCACCTTGACCATTGGGCGTTTAGTGACTTTTTTGAACTATGTTCAGCAGTATACCAAGCCCTTTAATGATATTTCTTCTGTTTTAGCCGAGTTGCAAAGTGCTCTGGCTTGCGCAGAGCGTGTTTATGCTGTCTTAGAGAGTACTGAGGTGGCTGAAAGTGGTAAGGAAGAGTTGACCAGTGACCAAGTTAAGGGAGCTATTTCCTTTAAACATGTTTCTTTTGGCTACCATCCTGAAAAGATTTTGATTAAGGATTTATCTATTGATATTCCAGCTGGTAGCAAGGTGGCTATCGTTGGTCCGACAGGTGCCGGAAAATCAACCCTTATCAACCTTCTCATGCGTTTTTATCCCATTAGCTCGGGAGATATCTTGCTGGATGGGAAATCCATTTATGATTATAGTCGTGCCTCTTTACGCCAGCAGTTTGGCATGGTGCTCCAAGAAACCTGGCTCAAGCAAGGGACCATTCATGACAATATTGCCTTTGGAAATCCTAAAGCCAGTCGGGAGCAGGTGATTACTGCTGCCAAAGCAGCCAATGCAGACTTTTTCATCCAACAGTTACCTCAAGGATATGATACCAAGTTGGAAAATGCTGGAGAATCTCTTTCTGTCGGTCAGGCTCAGCTCTTGACCATAGCCCGAGTCTTTCTGGCTATTCCAAAGATTCTTATCTTAGACGAGGCAACCTCTTCCATCGATACGCGGACAGAAGTGCTGGTTCAGGATGCCTTTGCAAAACTCATGAAGGGGCGTACAAGCTTTATCATTGCTCACCGTTTGTCAACTATTCAGGATGCAGATTTGATTCTTGTCTTGGTGGATGGCGACATTGTTGAATATGGGAACCATCAGGACCTTATAGCAAGGAAGGGCAAGTACTACCAAATGCAGCAAGCTGCCGCTTTTAGCTCTGAATAATCCATTCTCTTTTGAAAGTTTATGGACGAAAAAAGTTGCCTTCGGGTGACTTTTTTGTTACAATAGCCAGAAAAAATCAAGGCCTTAGAAGGAGAAAAACAATGAAAGTCTATCAGCATGTAAATATCGTGACTTGTGATCAAGATTTCCATGTTTATCTGAATGGAATCTTAGCAGTTAAGGATTCTCAAATCGTCTATGTTGGTCTAGAGAAGTCAGAGATTTTAGAGCAAGCTGAGCAGATTATAGACTATCAGGGAGCCTGGATTATGCCTGGTTTGGTCAATTGTCACACCCATTCTGCAATGACAGGTCTGAGAGGAATTCGAGATGATAGCAATCTCCATGAATGGCTCAATGACTATATTTGGCCTGCAGAAGCAGGATTTACTCCCGACATGACTACAAGAGCGGTTAAAGAAGCTATGATAGAGATGCTCCAGTCAGGAACAACAACCTTTAATGATATGTATAATCCCAATGGTATGGATATTGAACGGATTTATCAGGCAGTGAAAACTTCCAAGATGCGTTGTTATTTCTCACCGACTCTTTTTTCTTCAGAGGCAGAGACAACTGCTGAAACTATAAGCAGAACTCGAGCAATCATTGAGGAAATTATTGGATATAAAAATCCAAATTTCAAGGTGATGGTAGCCCCACATTCTCCCTACAGCTGTAGTAGAGACTTGCTGGCGGAAAGCTTAGATATGGCAAAAGAGTTGAATATTCCTCTCCATATCCATGTTGCGGAGACCAAGGAGGAGTCAGGAATTCTCCTGAAACGCTACGGCAAACGCCCCCTCGCTTTCCTAGAAGAACTGGGTTACTTAGATCATCCGTCTGTCTTTGCTCATGGGGTCGAATTAAATGAGCGAGAAATTGAACGCTTAACAACTTCTCACGTGGCTATTGCCCACAATCCTATCAGTAACCTCAAATTGGCATCAGGGATTGCTCCCAATTATCCAACTTCAAAAAAAGCAGGAATAGCAGTAGGGAATTGCGACTGACTCGGTCGCTTCTAATAACAATCTAGATATGTTTGAGGAAGGACGAACTGCAGCCCTTCTTCAGAAGATGAAAAATGGAGATGCCAGCCAATTTCCTATCGAAACAGCTCTCAAGGCACTGACAATCGAAGGGGCTAAGGTTCTAGGAATGGAAAATCAGATAGGAAGTCTGGAAGTTGGTAAACAGGCAGATTTTCTCGTTATTCAACCACAAGGGAAAATTCATCTCCAACCTCAGGAAAAATATGCTCTCTCATCTCATCTATGCTGTCAAATCTAGTGATGTTGATGATGTTTATATCGCTGGAGAACAGGTTGTTAAGCAAGGTCAAGTTCTGACAGTAGAACTTTAGAAGAAAAATCACGAAAAAATTTTAAAAAAGTTTGCAAAAATCTTGCATTCTTTTTTTGACTATGCTATACTTATATACGGTTTGAAAAAACTGCCTAAGACAGTAGGGGAGCTCGACTCATAAATATCCTACCGAGGACAAAACGTATCATGTAAAAAGAAGCGTATTGTACTTTCGTGTCTAGGTTTGGGCGCGTTTTTCTTTTTGGAAAAAAATTTCCCCAAGCAAAATAATAACGGAGGTGAACACACTAATGAGTGAAGCAATTATTGCTAAAAAAGCGGAACTAGTTGACGTAGTAGCTGAGAAAAATGAAAGCTGCTGCATCTATCGTCGTTGTAGACGCTCGTGGTTTGACAGTTGAGCAAGATACAGTTCTTCGTCGTGAGCTTCGTGGAAGCGAAGTTGAGTATAAAGTCATTAAAAAAACTCAATCTTGCGTCGTGCAGCTGAAAAAAAGCTGGTCTTGAAGATCTTGCATCAGTATTTGTTGGACCATCTGCGGTAGCATTTTTCTAACGAAGATGTTATCGCACCAGCGAAAATCTTGAACGACTTTTCTAAAAACGCTGAAGCACTTGAAATCAAAGGTGGTGCAATCGAAGGCGCTGTCGCATCTAAAGAAGAGATTCTTGCTCTTGCAACTCTTCCAAACCGCGAAGGACTTCTTTCTATGCTCCTTTCTGTACTTCAAGCGCCAGTGCGCAACGTTGCTCTTGCAGTCAAAGCGGTTGCAGACAACAAAGAAGACGCAGCTTAATCTTTAAGCTACGCAGCGTAGCCTAGCTACGAAAAATCTATTATAAATTTAAAAACATATTTGGAGGAAATAACAATGGCATTGAACATTGAAAACATTATTGCTGAAATTAAAGAAGCTTCAATCCTTGAATTGAACGACCTTGTAAAAGCTATCGAAGAAGAATTTGGTGTAACTGCAGCTGCTCCTGTAGCTGTTGCTGCAGCTGGTGCTGCTGACGCTGGTGCTGCTAAAGATTCATTCGACGTTGAATTGACATCTGCAGGCGACAAAAAAGTTGGCGTTATCAAAGTTGTACGTGAAATCACTGGTCTTGGTCTTAAAGAAGCTAAAGAACTTGTTGACGGTGCACCAGCACTTGTTAAAGAAGGCGTTGCAACTGCAGAAGCTGAAGAAATCAAAGCTAAATTGGAAGAAGCTGGAGCTTCAGTTACTCTTAAATAATAGAGCAACTACATTAGTAGCTTAAAAACATGATTAAACCGCTATTCTTAGGAGTAGCGGTTTTTCTTTTTGTTCGAGAAGGGGCAAAAAAGGGAAAGGAATCTTTAAAAGTGAGGAGAGTTAGATTGAAAGAATCATATTGGTAAACCCAAATGATGGATATTTGTATCATGTCATAAATCGTTATCAAACGATAATATTGATTTTTTTACAAAATAAGAGTATAATTTATAAAAATGAGTGTTTACTCAATTTTTTTGTGAAATTAAGGAGTAAAAGAAAAATGGTTGTTGAAGCAATAGAGTACAGTCGTTTCGGTAACGAAGAGGTCTTGGATTTGCTGAAGATCGACTCTACAGCCTTGGATGTAAATCAGGTGAGAGTAGAAGTTCATGCTGTTGGTTTAAATCCTATTGATTATAAAACTTTTGAGGGAGCGAAACCCCTTCGATTTCTATCTTTTATAACGAAATTAAGGAAACCAAGTCGTTGGTTTGAATCTAAATCATCTTTATTTCCAAGAGGTGTGGGGAGAGATTTTTCTGGAGTTATTACAGAAGTTGGAAATGAAGTAACTAGGTTTTCAGTAGGAGATAAGGTGTTTGGAACAATGATTAGCGATCCTGGTTTGGGAACTAAGAGGGGAGCTTTAGCAACAGAAATTTGTGTCAATGAATCAGAAATTGTATTGAAACCAGAGATGATCGACATGACTCACGCAGCTACTATGGGAGTAGCTGCTCTAACTGTGGGTGGGGCTTTTAGAAGAATCGGTTTAAATTCAAGAGATACTGTTGTTATTTCAGCTGCAGCAGGAGGTATTGGAAGTATTGCAGTACAGTATGCAGTTGCTAAGGGGGCGACAGTGATTGGAATAGCAAGTAAGAAAAAAATGCAGAGTATCTGAAGTCTTTAGGGTGCCATACCAGTAAGTTACGAAGAGAATATCAAGAAGGCTCTTCTATCAGCTAGTCCAACGCCTATTACAAAATTTTTGGATTGTTATGGATCTGATTATGTTAGATTGGCTTTTAGTTTAGGCTTGAAGGGGACAGCTATTGGGACATTAGTACCTTCGCCCTATGTTATGATAAAAGGTGCTCAGTTTACTGGTCCGAGACATTCCACATATGATGATTTTAGTACTTTAGCTGAAATGGTCTCAGACGGGAAGGTTCAGCTGAAAATTGATCAAGTGTATGACTTTTCTCTAAAGTCAGTTAGAGAAGCCTATCGTAGTCTGAAAATGGGACACAGTCGAGGCAAAAAAGTCGTAAAAGTAAGAGAGTAGAAGAGAGGTGCTAGCGATGGAAAGTTTAGAACAAAAGTATGCTCAGACGTTAGAAGTTAGCAACTTGAGCTTGAAACAACGTCGAGTATTATTATCAAGCTTAAAATTATTTTCAGAAATGGGATTTGAAAATACAACGTCCAGCCTTATTGCCGAACGCGCTGGAGTGTCAGAAGGAACTGTTTTTAGTTACTTTAAAACAAAGGAAGGTATCTTTAGAAGCCATTTTATCTACTTTTCTAGAACAGGTTATTCCAGAAGTAATTGCGTATTTCTCAGAAAAAAAATTCACAGTAGATCAAGAAACTTTTCCCTTCTTTTTAAAAAGTATTGTTCGAGATAGGCTCTTTTTCATTCAGGAGAATCAAATGCATGTTAAAATTCTCTTGGGGCGTTCTTTTATTGATAAAAATCTTTCTATCCAGTTAGGAAATATTATTGTTCAATCTATAATAGAACCAATTAGCCCTGTTTTAAATCAATTTAAAGAAAAAGGACTTATTCTAAATTGGTCAAATGAAAGAATTGTTCGATACATTTTAGCATTGAGTTTTTCTTATCTTATTCCTATGATGTTGAATGATGAAGGAACTATAAATATAGATGAAGCAGTTGATGAGATTGTTGAATGTTTGTCATCTGCCCTAATGAAAGTAAAATAAATTCTGATGTTAAAACTCACTGTTAATGGTGCATTTTTTTGATTCAACATAAAAATCCCCAATCGGAGCGATTGAGGATTAAGCAAATGAATCTTAAACAATACCTTGTGCAATCATAGCGTTTGCTACATTTTCAAAGGCAGCAATATTAGCTCCTGCAAGGTAGTCTTTATCAAGACCGTATGTTTCTGAAGTTGTTTTAGCTGTGTTGAAGATGTTTGTCATGATGTCTTTGAGACGTCCATCAACTTCTTCACGAGTCCATGAGAGGCGAAGGCTATTTGGCTCATTTCAAGAGCTGAAACGGCTACACCACCAGCGTTGGCAGCTTTTGCAGGTCCGTAGAAGATACCATTTTCTTTGTAGATTTTGATAGCATCAAGGTCGCTCGGCATATTGGCACCTTCAGAGACACAGATAACTCCTTGAGCAACCAAACGTTTAGCTGCTTCACCGTTGATTTCGTTTTGAGTCGCACATGGAAGAGCGATGTCATAGTTTCCAGCATAAGTCCATACAGAACCTTCGTGGTAGGTTGCAGTTGCTTTCTCAGCTGCATACTCAGTCAAACGAGCGCGACGTTTTTCTTTAACATCAACCAAAAGATCGAAGTCGATACCATTTTCATCGATGACATAACCATTTGAGTCAGATACAGAGATAACAGTTGCACCAAGTTCAGTTGCTTTTTGAAGAGCATATTGAGCCACGTTACCAGAACCTGAAATAACGACTTTCTTACCAGCAAAGCTGTTACCGTTAGCTTTAAGCATTTCTTCAGTGTAATAAACCAAACCGTAACCAGTTGCTTCTGGACGAATCAAGCTACCACCAAATCCAAGAGGCTTACCAGTCAAGACACCAGCATCAAATTGGTTAAGGCGTTTGTATTGACCGTAAAGGTAACCAATCTCACGTCCACCAACACCGATATCACCAGCAGGTACGTCAAGTGATGGGCCGATGTATTTTTGCAATTCAGTCATGAAGCTTTGGCAGAAGCGCATCACTTCAGCATCTGTTTTACCTTTAGGATCGAAGTCTGATCCACCTTTACCTCCACCGATAGGAAGTCCAGTCAAGACATTTTTGAAGATTTGTTCAAATCCGAGGAATTTCAAAATCCCTTGGTTTACAGTTGGGTGGAAACGAAGTCCGCCTTTGTATGGTCCAACAGCTGAGTTGAATTGAACACGGTAGCCACGGTTTACTTGAACTTTTTCCATCACGGTCAACCCAAGGAACACGGAAAGAAATCACGCGCTCTGGTTCAGTAATACGTGCCAAGATATTTTTCTTCGATATACTCAGGGTGTTTTTTTCAAATACAGGTTCTAAAGTGTTGAAAAAAATTCTTCAACAGCTTGGAGGAATTCAGCCTCGTGCCCGTTACGAGCTTTTCACAGTTTCAAACACGTTTTGGATATATTCTTTAGCAGATGTCATATCGTTCTCCTTAAATTCTAATTTAATTATGTGTGTCATTATAGCAGAATTTTTTTAACTGTAAAGAGAAAAAAACAAAAATTTTTCTAAAAAAATTCTTTCAATTTAGTTTTTGGGATTTTTTTGAAAAGTATATAAAAAAACGAACGTTTTTTTCTTATGAAATACCTTTCTTAAAAGAGAAAATCTGAAAATGTGGTATAATATTAGCAATAAAAAGGAATCTGGAGGATTAGAATCATGGTATCAACGAAAACACAAATTGCTGGTTTTGAGTTTGATAATTGTTTGATGAATGCAGCAGGTGTGGCTTGTATGACGATAGCAGAGCTAGAGGGCGTTAAAAACTCAGCGGCAGGAACCTTTGTCACTAAGACAGCGACCTTGGACTTCCGTCAGGGAAATCCTGAGCCACGCTATCAAGATGTTCCACTTGGTTCCATCAACTCTATGGGCTTGCCAAATAATGGCTTAGACTATTATTTGGACTATCTTTTGGACTTGCAGGAAAAAGAGCCAAGCCGAACTTTCTTCTTATCTCTAGTCGGCATGTCTCCAGAAGAAACCCATACTATCTTGAAAAAAGTCCAAGAGAGTGATTTTCGTGGTCTGACTGAGCTAAACCTTTCCTGTCCAAATGTTCCAGGTAAACCTCAGATTGCCTATGATTTTGAGACAACAGATCGGATTTTGGCAGAGGTGTTTGCCTACTTCACTAAACCTCTGGGAATTAAATTGCCACCATATTTTGACATTGTTCACTTTGACCAAGCGGCAGCTATTTTCAACAAGTATCCGCTCAAGTTTATCAACTGTGTCAACTCTATCGGAAACGGCCTTTATATAGAAGATGAGTCTGTAGTTATTCGTCCTAAAAATGGTTTCGGTGGCATTGGTGGAGAATATATCAAACCGACTGCACTAGCCAATGTTCATGCCTTTTATCAACGCTTAAACCCTCAAATACAAATCATTGGAACAGGTGGCGTGTTGACTGGTCGTGATGCCTTTGAACACATCCTCTGTGGAGCAAGTATGGTGCAGGTAGGAACAACTCTTCATAAAGAAGGTGTTGGAGCTTTTGAACGCATTACCAATGAACTGAAAGCAATCATGGCTGAAAAAGGGTACGAGAGCCTAGAAGATTTCCGTGGGAAATTGCGCTATATCGATTAAATTCATTAAAAAATCAGAAGAAAGGAGAGAAGATGCTAGCCATTGAAGAAAGTCAGAAGTTGACTTTATCAAATTTATCGAGCCTGAGTCTTTTTACAGGGACAGACCAGGGTCAGTTTGAAGTTATGAAGAGTCAAGTGTTGAAACAGATTGGCTATGATTCTGCTGATCTCAACTTTGCCTACTTTGATATGAAAGAAGTAGTATACAAGGATGTGGAACTGGAGTTAGTCAGCCTTCCTTTCTTTGCGGATGAGAAAATCGTGATACTAGACCATTTTGTCGATATCACAACAGCCAAGAAACGCTTTTTGACAGATGATGAGCTCAAGTCATTTGAGGAATACCTTGATAATCCTTCACCAACAACCAAGTTGTTAATCTTTGCAGAAGGAAAGCTGGATAGTAAAAGACGGTTGGTTAAATTACTTAAGCGTGATGCCAAGGTTTTTGATGCAGTAGAATCCAAAGAACAAGAATTGCGCCAGTATTTCCAAAAGTGGAGTCAGAAACAAGGTCTGCAGTTTACCAATCATTCTTTTGAAAATCTACTCATCAAGTCGGGTTTTCAATTTAGCGAAATCCAGAAAAATCTCCTCTTTTTACAGTCCTATAAGGAAGACTCTGTTATCGAGGAAGAGGATATTGTTAACGCAATTCCCAAGACCTTGCAGGACAATATCTTTGACTTAACTCAGTTTATTCTGACTAAAAAGATGGACCAGGCGCGTGATTTGGTTAGAGACTTGACCTTGCAAGGTGAAGATGAAATTAAACTGATTGCAGTCATGCTAGGACAATTTCGGACTTTTACTCAGGTGAAAATTTTGTCGGAGTCTGGGCAAACAGAATCGCAGATTGCAAGTAGTTTAGGTAGTTATCTCGGACGCAATCCTAATCCCTATCAAATCAAGTTTGCGCTGAGAGATGCGCGAGGACTTTCCTTGAGTTTTTTGAAACAAGCTATTTCTTATTTGATTGAGACAGACTATCAGATTAAGACAGGTCTTTATGAAAAGAGTTTCCTTTTTGAAAAAGGCACTCCTACAGATTGCTAGTCAGGTCAATTGATATTTTTTGGAAACTACAACCCGCGTCAAGATTATCTTGTCGTGGGTTTCTTGCTGATTTGCTTAGTTTTATACTCAATGAAAATCAAAGAGCAAACTAGGAAACTAGCCGCAGGCTTTACTTGAGTACGGCAAGGCGACGTTGACGCGGTTTGAAGAGATTTTCGAAGAGTATTATTAGAAAGTATTTCAGTGATTTCTTCATCTATAAGCAAAAAACTTGAAAAAAGTGAATGTTTGCGTTATCATTTTCATATAGAAAGAAAAAGAGGTATTACAGATGGCTATTATCTTACCAGATCTTCCATATGCATACGACGCTTTGGAACCATACATCGATGCGGAAACAATGCACTTGCACCATGACAAACACCATCAAACTTATGTCAACAATGCCAATGCAGCTCTTGAAAAACACCCTGAAATCGGTGAAGACCTTGAAGCCTTGCTTGCTGATGTAGAATCTATCCCAGCTGATATCCGTCAAGCGCTTATTAACAATGGTGGTGGACACTTGAACCACGCTCTTTTCTGGGAATTGATGACTCCTGAAAAAACAGCTCCATCAGCAGAACTTGCAGCAGCAATCGATGCAACATTTGGTTCATTTGAAGAATTCCAAGCAGCCTTCACTGCAGCAGCAACAACTCGTTTCGGTTCAGGATGGGCATGGTTGGTTGTCAACAAAGAAGGTAAACTTGAAGTGACTTCAACAGCAAACCAAGACACACCAATCTCAGAAGGCTAAAAAACCAATCTTGGGCTTGGACGTTTGGGAACATGCTTACTACGTGAAATACCGCAACGTGCGTCCTGACTACATCAAAAGCTTTCTTCTCAGTGATCAACTGGAACAAAGTAGATGAATTGTACGTAGCAGCTAAATAATGATAGTTGGAGGGAAGAATTGTTCTTCTCTTTTTTTAAGGTTATATTATTTTTGTCTGACAAAATCGTCAGACTTTTTTCATTTTTATGAGAAACGTGCTAACTGCTAGAAATTATGGTAGAATAAAGTATTAAGTAATCGTGGAAAAAGGATATCTATGCGAAAAGAAATTGCACCTGAATTATACAACTATAACAAGTTTCCTGGTCCTGAGTTTCATTTACACGGGGACAAGGTTGAAACGGAAGGGATAGCTTTTTTTCCTTGGTGGAAAAATATCAAGGATGCCTTTGATGTGACGGCTTTTTAATCAGCGTTTTTTTCAGAAGTCTTAACCAAGTTTGATTATATCGTGGGAGACTGGAGTAACGAACAGCTTCGCCTACGAGGTTTTTACAAGGATGATCGAACAGAAGAAAAAAACTTGAAAAAAATCAGTCGTTTACAAGACTACCTTTTTAGAGTATTGTAGTTATGGTTGTGCCTATTTTGTCCTAGAAAATGAAGCCCCTAAGCGAGCATCATTTGACAAGAAAATGCGTAAGAAGGAAGAAGAAACACCTTCTAAAAAAGGAAAGAAACCGACTCAAACCAAACGAAAACCGAATGCAGATAAGAAAAATAGACGTCGTCAGAAAGACCAGCATTCTCAGAAAGAGGACAAGGGACAACGTCATTTTGTCATTCGTCAGAAGTGAGTAGAGAATAAGGAGAAGAAATGAAACCGTCAATTTATAGTTTAACACGTCAAACCATGCAGGAATGGGTTTTGGAGCAGGGAGAAAAGAAATTCCGTGCAGATCAAATCTGGGAATGGCTTTACCGTAAACGTGTCCAGTCATTTGAAGAGATGACCAACCTTTCCAAGGATTTGATTGCTAAACTTAATGACCAGTTTGTGGTCAATCCCTTGAAACAGCGTATCGTTCAAGAATCTGCTGATGGGACAGTTAAATATCTTTTTGAGTTGCCTGATGGCATGCTAATTGAGACAGTACTCATGCGTCAACACTATGGTTTGTCAGTCTGTGTGACGACTCAGGTCGGATGTAATATCGGTTGTACCTTCTGTGCTTCTGGTTTGATTAAGAAACAACGTGACCTCAATAACGGTGAAATCGTAGCGCAAATCATGCTGGTTCAGAAATACTTTGATGAGCGTGGTCAGGACGAACGCGTCAGCCATATTGTTGTCATGGGAATTGGTGAACCCTTTGATAATTACAACAATGTCTTGAATTCGTTCGTACTATCAATGATGACAAGGGAATGGCCATCGGTGCTCGTCACATTACGGTTTCAACCTCAGGTTTGGCCCATAAAATTCGTGATTTTGCTAATGAAGGAGTTCAGGTCAATCTTGCCGTTTCCCTTCACGCACCTAATAATGAACTGCGCTCAAGTATCATGAAGATTAACCGTGCCTTTCCGATTGAAAAGCTTTTCGCAGCCATTGAGTATTACATTGAGACAACGAATCGCCGTGTGACCTTTGAGTATATCATGCTCAATGAAGTTAATGACGGTGTAGAACAAGCCTTGGAATTGGCTGAATTGCTCAAGAATATCAAGAAATTGTCTTATGTAAACTTGATTCCTTACAATCCAGTTAGTGAGCATGACCAATATAGCCGTAGTCCTAAAGATCGCGTCCTGGCCTTCTATGATACGCTTAAGAAAAAAGGGGTTAACTGTGTTGTTCGTCAAGAGCATGGTACTGATATTGATGCAGCTTGTGGACAATTGCGTTCCAATACAATGAAACGTGACCGCCAGAAAGCAGTAGCAGCAGTCAATCCTTAATGATGAAGAAGAGTTATAATCATGTTTTGGTCTGGGGAGTCATTTTCTATAGTATTTGTATCGTTTACTTTTGCTTTACTCCTCAAGAACAATCTCCCGTGGGGGTGGAAACTCCAGGTATTCAACATCTTGGACGCCTGGTTTTTCTTTTGACTCCTTTCAATTCTCTCTGGAAACTGGGTGAAGTAAGTGACATTGGACAATTATGTTGGATTTTTTTACAAAATATCCTCAATGTCTTCTTGCTTTTTCCTCTGGTCTTTCAACTTATCTATCTCTTTCCAAACTTAAGGAAAACAAAAAGAGTTCTTCTTTTCAGTTTTCTCTTAAGTCTTGGAATCGAGTGTACGCAGTTAGTCTTGGACTTTTTCTTTGATTTTAATCGCGTCTTTGAAATTGATGATTTGTGGACCAATACCTTGGGTGGCTATCTGGCTTGGCTCCTCTATAAACAATTACATAATACTCAATGAAAATCAAAGAGCAAACTAGGAAGCTAGCCGCAGGCTGTACTTGAGTACGGCAAGGTGAACCTGACGTGGTTTGAATTTGATTTTCGAAGAGTATAAAAACAAGATAAGGAATTAAAATGAGTATTTTAGAAGTTAAAAATCTGAGTCACGGTTTTGGTGACCGTGCAATTTTTGAAGATGTGTCCTTCCGTCTTCTCAAAGGAGAACATATCGGCCTGGTCGGTGCCAATGGTGAAGGAAAATCAACCTTTATGAGTATCGTGACTGGTAAAATGCTGCCAGATGAAGGGAAGGTTGAGTGGTCCAAATATGTGACTGCTGGTTACTTGGATCAGCACTCCGTCCTTGCTGAAGGGCAGTCGGTGCGCGATGTTCTCCGTACGGCCTTTGATGAGCTGTTTAAAGCAGAAGCTCGTATCAATGACCTCTATATGGAAATGGCTGAAGACGGTGCGGATGTTGATGCTCTCATGGAAGAAGGGGAGAACTCCAAGATCGTCTGGAGAGTCGTGATTTCTACACCTTGGATGCTAAGATTGACGAAGTAGCGCGTGCCCTTGGTGTCATGGACTTTGGCATGGATACAGATGTAACCTCTTTATCAGGTGGACAAAGAACCAAGGTGCTTTTGGCAAAACTTCTCCTTGAAAAGCCTGATATCTTGCTTTTGGACGAGCCGACCAACTACTTGGATGCTGAGCATATTGACTGGCTCAAGCGCTATCTCCAAAACTATGAGAATGCCTTTGTCCTTATTTCACACGATATTCCATTCCTCAATGATGTTATCAATATTGTCTACCATGTGGAAAATCAACAGTTGACACGATACTCTGGTGACTACTACCAGTTCCAAGAAGTCTATGCTATGAAGAAATCTCAGCTAGAGGCTGCCTACGAACGTCAGCAGAAAGAGATTGCGGACCTCAAGGACTTCGTCGCACGGAACAAAGCGCGTGTTGCAACACGAAACATGGCCATGTCTCGTCAGAAAAAATTGGATAAGATGGATATTATCGAACTGCAAAGTGAGAAACCAAAACCATCCTTTGATTTCAAACCAGCTCGTACACCAGGGCGCTTTATCTTCCAAGCCAAGGATCTGCAAATTGGTTATGATCGTCCTCTGACCAAGCCTTTAAATCTTACCTTTGAACGCAATCAAAAGGTTGCCATTATCGGGGCAAATGGTATCGGGAAAACAACTCTCTTGAAGTCTCTCTTGGGAATTATCCCGCCAATAGCTGGGGAAGTGGAACGTGGAGATTATCTAGAACTCGGTTACTTTGAACAGGAAGTAGAAGGCGGTAATCGCCAAACACCACTAGAGGCTGTTTGGAATGCCTTTCCAGCTCTTAACCAAGCAGAAGTCCGTGCAGCCCTTGCCCGTTGTGGTTTGACAACCAAGCATATCGAAAGTCAAATTCAGGTTTTGTCAGGTGGGGAACAAGCCAAGGTGCGTTTCTGTCTCTTGATGAATCGTGAAAACAACGTTTTAGTGCTGGACGAGCCGACCAACCACTTGGATGTGGATGCCAAGGATGAACTCAAACGCGCTCTTAAAGAATACAAGGGATCTATTCTTATGGTCTGTCACGAACCAGACTTCTATGAAGGCTGGATGGACCAAATCTGGGATTTTAATAATTTAACTTAAGAATGAGAGTAAAAGAAATACAGTACCGAATGTGGATACTGTATTTTTGGGTTTTTATGATTTAAAATCGTAGTCTTTCACCACTTCGATGCTGTCGATTGTGATAGCAGTAGTTGGCTTGTCTTTTTCATCTTTTTCGGCTTTGGCAATTTTATCTACAACATCCATACCGTCAATCACTTGACCAAATACGGGGTGTTTGCCATCTAGACTAGGGTTTCCCCCCTCTTTGTAGGCTTCGATGATTTTCTTTGGATACTTGCTTGTAGGGAGTTTAGCAGAGGTATCTGTAGGGTTTTGGTTGATGAAGAACTGGCTGCCATTGGTGTTTGGTTGACCAGTATTAGCCATAGAAAGAGCACCACGGATGTTATAGAGATAAGGAGTAATCTCGTTTTTGAAACCAGTTCCCTTATCTTTAGTCTTATCCTTGTCATGCCAGATGGACTGACCACCTGTACCGTCTCCTTTGGGATCTCCAGTTTGGACCATAAAGCCATCGATGACACGGTGGAAGGTAATACCGTTATAGTAGCCTTCTTTGGCATGAGTGAGGAAATTTTCAACCGCTAGAGGAGCGAGTTTAGGGAAGAGCTTAATGCGAATATCACCTTGGCTCGTGTGGAGAATCACCTCGGCTTCATCTTCAGCAACTTCCTTAGAAAGTTGCGGGAAGTTGGCATTCTCGTTTGTTAAAGCATCGTTTAATTCCTTGGCAGATTGGGCTGCTGCTTTGGAGCTTTCCTCAGCAGCAAGACTGGAATCAACATAGTCATCACCACGCAGACTGCGTTGGATGTTGTTACATCCAGCTAGAGCTACAGTGGATAGTAAAAGAAGGGTTGCTAGTTTTTTCATTCTGATCCTCTCAAAAATTCATTTCTACCATTGTACCCTAAAAGGAAGTGGATTTCAAATGTTAGTGACAAGACAGTTTAAGAGGAAGCCAACCAGAAAGTCGCTTGCTTAGGGTCATCAATACCATAAGTATACTCAAAGTATTTAGGGAACCAGATCTTAAGAAAGCTCGTAAAGCATCACAATTAGTCAAGGTTAATTTGAAAGAATTACTATATTTTAAAAGAGCACATTTTAAAAGGATTTTTTCTTTTGGCTTCAATTCCTAATGAATCAATGAACTGAATACTAGGTCTCGAAAAGAATTATGCTTCCTCTTTCTGTCTGAGTTCAAAGAGCTCTTCTACTTTCAGATTAAAAACTTGAGCAATTTTAAGAGCCATTTCCAGCGAAGGATTGTAACGGTTATTTTCCAAGTGCAGAATTGTCTCGCGTCGTATGCCGATGAGGTCGGCTAACTCCTGCTGGGTCATGCCTGTGGACTCACGAACAGATTTGAGATTAGTAATAATCTTGCTTTCTTTGGCCATGCTTATCCTTTCCGTTCCAAGATAAAATAGACAACCGCAAAGATGCAAATCAAGGCAGCTATGCTAATAAATATCTGTCCCATGTAAAGAGTGAGAGCCCCCATATACCCAATGATAACTGATAGGATCATCAGTGAGCCTAGTATAAAAACAAACATCAAGCTAGCTGCCTTTGCTAAATTAGCATAAAAGCGTTCGTCCGGAGTTTCCTTGATATTTTTTAAAGAGAAAAAAACAAATACAATCACTTCAATAACGAGACCAATTCCCAAAATCCATTCTTTAATACCAGAACTTACGCTTGGGGTCGCAACCCAAATCCCTACTGTATAAAAAATGCTTGCTGCAAACACAAGTATCGTGTAAAGCTTAGCAGACAAGTCAAAAAAATAATCTTTTCCTTACCCTTTTCTGACTCTTATGTAGCCAGCTACAAATAGCTACAATTTGACCTGACACTGAAATACCAGTAATAACTAACTTGGGTCCCCAACTAAGATTAGAACCAAATAAAACAATAAAATCAATAAAGAGAGCTACGGCAATCATTGCAGTGAGGCCACGCAGTTTTTTGACTTTTTTTCATGATAGACTCCTTTTTTTGTGTTATAAATATATAACACTTAAATTTTATGTTATAAATATATCACATTTAAATTTCGGAAAGCAAGAATTTATGTGCCAAGGTGGCAATTATTTGAAAAAAATTTTTTTAATAAAAAGCCCTTGATAGTCAAACAACTAAAGAATTCTTTGAAGCAATGCATCGGATTTGGTTTTGGATAGTTTCGTTAATAATATTTTGATGATAAAGAATTTTCTGGAAAATCTAGATACTGTATGAATCTCTACTTTTTTTCTTAGACTGTTATAAAGTCTGTCAGAATAAGCGTTATAGGTGTAGAAGTTAATTTTTACAGAACTAAACTATTTCCCCTATTTAGAATCTATTGATTCATATTTTTATAAATTAATTAGTAGATAT
>BNJV01002363.1_pt1 | contig 43444 bp, 67 predicted proteins | sample 8540591 | NCBI WGS metagenome assembly BNJV01 (sample SAMD00202457, study PRJDB9452) | human saliva metagenome | host: Homo sapiens
GCATATTGCAACCATGGGCTGCTCAAAGAATCTTGTAGATTCAGAGCTGATGAAACAATTCGAAGAAAATGGCTTTACTGCACGCATGATGGAGTCCGCAAGGTGAGATTGTATATCAAAATACATGGGTTTTATCGAAATACAAAGGAAGAAAGCATCAACATGATTCTGAATTTATTAATAGAGAAAACGGACAGCTTAATAAACTTTATGTTATGGGCTGTCTTTCGCAAAGATATAAAGATGAACTTGAAGCAGAACTACCAGAAGTGGATAAGTTCTATGAAAATTCACTATAAGCATCATTAAATGAGCTAGGGAAGGCTGATGTTCCTGCATGTAATGGCGTTGACATCTGATTTATTACCACGGCATGGCGCCTAGTGTGAAGATTGGTTAGCTGGGATGACTGCCAATAGTGTATTGCAATTCCATTGATTACAGGTCATCATTCGCTATTCCTATAGAGGATGTGTTGGAAGAAGCGCGAAGACTTGTAGGGCAAGGGGTGAAAAGAGTTTCAGATTATTGAGCAAGAGCGACTTACTATGGTGTGATCTCGAGAAGTACCATATCACTGAACTAATCTCGATGGCAGATATTAGGTATGAGTAGGAATGGATTCGCCTTCATTATGCTTATCCCAACCAATTCCCTCGATCTTCCTGATGTAATTGCAGAAACCAAGTGTAAGGAATATTTTGATATTGCATTTCAGCATATTTCTGACCATGCTTAATCGTATGTGTCGTTGTTAGAGCAAGAAGCTTGATTTGATGTGAAATAGGTGGTCGTGTTCCTGGATACATCTTCGCAACTTCTTCTTGTTGGTTTTCTAGGGGAGACTGATGAGGATTGAAGAGTTAGTATTTTGTTACTAAAGCCTGCTTTGAATGTGTGGTTTCCTTTTTTTATTCTGGGGAATAAGAAGGGACTTATAGTTATAATCTAATATGAGGATGATGTTCAGATATGAAGTAGGCTTGATGAATTTATGGCTATTCAGAAGCAACTTGAGGAATTGGAAGTGGAAATGTTGCAGATATTTGCTACATATTGATCGAAAGAAGGTGAGTACTATGTTGGTCGAACAGGGTTCTGTTCAAAAGAGGTTGATCCAGAGTACTGATTCCACTGAAGGAGATGGTTTTACGAGTTGGTAACTTTTATGATGTTGTTGCTCCGATGAATTTGATCTCTTTTGGTGAGGTTGTTATGATATTGTAGTTTATAAATTGAATTATAAATTAAAACTTAGAATTGTTTTGATTATAGATTCTGAATTTTGAATAAATGGATAGAACAGAATTTATTAATAAGGAATTCATTGCAGTATTAGCAGTAACTGGATATACAGGAGAAAGTCAGATGGTTAAAACTGTTGTTGACTTGATGAGTAAATTTGAGCAGGGGACCCTGTTCCTGTTGTTGGTTTTGGGACGTTTGAAGTGAAGAAACGTATGGAGCGTGTGGATGGTTAATCCTTCAACAGGGTTTGTATGTTGGGTTCCTCCAAAGTTAGTTCTAATTTCAAACCAGCTGGATACCGGCGTGAAAGGGGGCAAGAAATGGTAGACGTTAATACAAGATAACAAATGGGTTAGTGCAAGCACATTTGTGGGGGTTTTGTTGTGTTTTTGTTGTGGTGGTTGTTGGTGGGTTGTTGGTTGGTGGGGGTTTGTTTGGTGGGTGTTGAAGGCATGATAAAGTGTTTTATTCTGATATCGGATGAAAGAATTGTAACAAGCCTTTCTCGTTGTAAAGCGTTGTTATCAATGATGGTGTTGAGTGAGGAGTTGAGTGTGTCTGTTGAAGAAATTACGGTTAGGATAATGTCAATGAGCTTTTACTGTCATTAGTTCTGATAGGAACAAATGTGTTTGGAAAGAAAGATAAAATTAGGGTTGGAATTGAAGTAGAAAAAGAAACTATAACTGAGAAGGAAGATAAGGCTGAAATCATCTGTAAAAGAAGAACCTGTTGTTGATTGGAAGAATCTGAGAGGAAACAACCAGTCTATTGATGACAGAATCGCTATCTTCTTACAGAGAAACAGGTAATCTAGAATCTACTAGAGGAATCTTCTATAATATAATGTTGAAGAGGAGTTGGTCAATCTAAAAGGAAGAAGATGGAGTCGTAGAGGCGATATTAAACTGAAGAGCAGTAGATAATTGTGTGTTCGAAAGGTGACGCCAATAAAAGATATTCATAGAAGATTTGAACGATAAAAAGCTCGGAGCCTTGTATTCTACTGATGAAGATTGATGTTGATGGTTCTGAAAATGGTATGCTGGAAGAAGGTTGCTCTAATTGCATTTATAGTAATAGTATGTTTATGTTCTTTCTTTGCTGTAAAATGGGAGTACTAAATCTCAGAAGAATTCAAAGAGGTTGCTATAAGCAGGCGGAATGCTACTGATGATAATTCTTCAGTTGGAACCAAGACGATCTCTGTGACACAATGTAAAACGGTAATTGTGCAAGTCATAAGACTCTGAAGGAAGAGGTGGCAAAGTTGACTTTTGCAGCATTAAATCATGATCCACGTATTCGTTATGGTGCTTACATATCATTGGTGAAACGTGTTGCTGTGTTAGAAAGGTCAGACGATGGAGAAGTATATCAAGACACTCGGAGTCGATATGGTTGGTTCTTTTCGCTTACGAAGAAAAATACCATAATAGATATGGTATAAGTAGAGCAGTAAAGGAGATATCCACTATTGGCAAATTCCATTTCTATTCTACTATTTAAATCACATCAACAGTGCATAGGTTTCGGATGCTACATAAAGAAGTAAAGCTATGGATGCAACAACGAGCAATCCTATCGAAAGCTTTATCATCTTACGTGAACGATTATATTTCATATCCTCCTTAGGTTCAACGACAACTGCTGCAGGCTCATCATTTTTGTTTTATCTATAAAGCGTTCAATGCTATCAAAATAATAATCCATGTCAGTCGCATTAGTTGAATATTTGGCGAACTTAACAAGATCAACCGCATTGAATACTACCCTTAAGTCATTAACATCAGAAGCATCGCACACATCTTTTCATGCTATCTAATATATCATGAAGTCATTTCTAAAGCATTGATATTGTAACGTTGTGAGATATAGTTTCTAAGAACATTCGTCACATCCGTATAATAATCCTTTTTGCTCCTGATATAACATTTTATTAGCAGCTATCTCAGACAGATCATGTTTTTGCCTGCTCATAGTAGGATAGGACATGAACCTTCTTAGATGTCCAACTATGTCTCTTATGAAGAAGGGTTCTATAAAGATAAAAAGATATACCAATCAATAGTAGTGCGAATATCGATAACAAAAATCATAGGAATCCATTCACTCCACATGAACGGAACTTTTTGGATATCATCAGGAGGCATAGGAGTATTCTTCAATGTGTCTATGGGGACAGCTTGAACTTCCATCTCTACCTCTCCTGTCATCTTCGATACACCATCTACGATAACTTTCTGCGTTGGAATGGTATAACGCTTAGCATCCCCAACCAGTAATAGTATATATACGTCTTATTCTTACCTTATCATATGCATCAGTTGTATCTGACTTAGCATTAAGCACTTCTATATTTGGAACAATCTCTTTTTTTCTCATTATAATTTGGAAATGAGATCTTTGTCCCCTTTGGTGCATACACAGTAATGAAATAGTGTGAACGTCCTCCGATCAAAATCTTAGCAGAATCCACACTTGCCGTTACCTGTACCTGTGCATGACCTACAACAGCCAGGATAAGCATTATAAATATAACGATATATTTTTCATCGATTTCTCTTTGAAAAACAACGTCATCAACTTCTGTACATAGTCGACGTCGGTTGCTATAGCCACACTATCTACATGACTCTGACTTTAACATATCATGCAAACGCAATTCACGTTCTTCCCAATATTTTATTATGCACTTGCCCGTATACGTACGTCATGTGTATCGATATACATTTCATGACCTGTTTCAGCATCTAGAACCTTCATTAAACCAACATCAGGCATTTCTTTTGCTCGAGGATCATAGACTTGAATTGCAACAACATCATGTTTCTTATTTGCAATTCGAAGTTCATGACTAAAATCCTTACGCGTATAAAAGTCACTGATGACAAAAAGCAGTACAACGGCGTTTCATAACCTTATTGAGGTATTCAAGACTTACTCCAACATCCGTTTTCTTAGATTTTTGGAGTAAAAAGGTAAGCATCTCTCGGATAAGATAGAGAATATGCTTACGACCCTTCTTTTCGGTGCTATATGCTTTTCAATATTATCTGAGAAGAAGATTACACCAATCTTATCGTTATTTTTGAATAGCAGAGAAAGCCAGTGTAGCTGCTATCTCCGTTGCGCTTTCTCGTTTGAGCTGTCCCGAGGTACCAAAGTCAAGTGATCCGCTAACATCTACAAGCAACATTACAGTTAGCTCACGTTCCTCTTCAAAAACCTTAACATAAGGACGATGGAAACGCCCTGTAACATTCCAATCAATATCACGAACATCATCACCATATTGATACTCGCGTACTTCAGAAAAAGCCATACCACGACCCTTGAAGGCAGAATGATACCGCCCTGCAAAGATATATTCTGACTTAGTCCCTAAAGTTTTGATTTTCAATCTTACGGACTTTCTTTAGTAATTCAGTTGTATCCATAAACGATGATGATAACACTTCTTAAACTCGTCTAAAAAAATAAAAAGTGAAGATTAAGGTACCTGGACTTTATTAATAATCTCACTGATAATCTTCTCCGTTGTAAGGTCGGTTGCTTCCAGCTTCGTATGACAAACCTATTCTATGACGCAATACATCATGTGCAACAGCACGGACATCTTCAGGAACAACGTAGCCACGATGCTTTATGAAAGCATAAGCACAACTTGCTTTTTGCAAGATTGATACTTGCACGTGGACTTCCACCAAATGTTATCATTTGCTTCAGTTCAGGCAACTGGTAACGTTCAGGTAACGTGTAGCGAAAACGATATCTGCAATATATTGCATGATTTTTATCATCAATATATACATCCTTTTACTACATGACGTGCCTCAAGTATTTCAGTTGCACTAACAACAGGATGTACAACGGGCATACTCTCTTGAAGATTCTCACGGATAACGAGTTTCTCTTCTTCCAATGTTGGATAATCAATAACTACCTTCAACATAAAACGATCAACTTGTGCTTCTGGAAGCATATAAGTACCCTCCTGCTCAATTGGGTTTTGAGTAGCCAACACTAGGAATGGATCAGGTAGTGTAAAAGTTGAATCACCAATTGTTACTTGATGCTCCTGCATCGCTTCCAATAACGCACTCTGAACCTTTGCTGGAGCACGATTGATTTCATCAGCAAGAACAAAGTTTGCGAATACAGGACCTTTCTTTACGTGGAAAGCCTCATCCTTCTGAGAATAAATCTGTGTACCAATAACATCAGCTGGCAAAAGATCTGGGGTAAACTGAATACGGCTATAACGTGCATCAACAAGTTGTGAGAGCGTCTTAATCGCTAAGGTTTTAGCCAAACCAGAGTACACCTTCAAGTAGGATATGTCCATCACTAAGCAAAGAAATAAGTAGAGAGTCTATCAGATGTCTTTGTCCAACGATGACTTGATTCATACCTGTTGTAAGGTTGGTTACAAAAAGAGCTCTGTCTTTCTATCCGTTCGTTCAACTCTCTAATATCAATAGATTCTGCCATTATCTTACAAATTAATATTATTGTACTACTATTTTCTTATTCTATTAATCCAAAAGTACAACATAAAAAGCGTATGTAGCGAAGAATAGTGTCTAAATTATATTAAAAAAAGTCCTTAAAACAATTGTTAAGGACTTTATTATATGATAATACTTGTATGAAACAAATAAGACCATGTTGTATCTGAAATTTTTAAAAACACAATTACTTTTCTATACTCTGGTATTAATTCTACCTTTGGCACCTTCATAGTATCACCTGCCCTGCATCGTTTTGCAGTAGTGAGAACTTGGAAATAACCAACCATATCGGCTCCGAGTGTCTTACGACTATACTTCTCCATCGTCTGACCTTTCTTCAACACAACAACACGTTCTACACCAATGATATTGTAAGCACCATAACGAATACGTGGATCATGATTTAATGCTGCAAAAGAATCAACTTTTTGCCACCTCTTTCCCTTTTCAGAATCCTTATGACTTGCTGATGCCGTTTTTGTTGTGTCTGCAGAGATCGTCTTGGTTCCAACTGAAGAATTATCATCAGTAGCATTCTGCCTGTATAGCAACCTCTTTTGAATTCTTCTGAGATTTAGTACTCCCCATTTGCAACCAAAGAAAGACGCCAAGACATACTATTACTATAAATGCAATTAGAGCAACCTTCTTCAGCATACCATTTTCAGAACCATCAACATCATTATCTTCATCAGTAGGAGAAATACAAAGCTCTGAAGCTTTTTGGTCGTTCAGTATCTTCTATGAGATCTTCTTTTATTAGCGTCACCTTTTTCTTCAGGAACCACAGCAATTGTATCTCGCTACTTCTTCAGGTTTAATATCGCACTCTACGACTCCATCTTCTTCCTTTTTAGATTGACCTTGCAACTTCTCTTCAACATTATTTGTTATAGAAGATTCCTCTAGTGATTCTGAATTCACCTGTTTCTCTGTAGAAGATAGCGATTCTGTATCATCAATAGACTGGTTGTTTCGCTCAGGATTCTTTTTCAATCTCAACAACGGGTTCTTCTTTTACAGAGATGATTTCAGCCTTATCTTCCTTCTCCAGTTATAGTTTCTTTTTCTGTACTTCAGAGATTTCAACCCTAATTTTTATCTTTCTTGCCAAGCATTTTTTTGTTCTTTATCAGAACTAATGACAGTAGAAAAGCTCATTGACTTCCGTTATCTTAACTTCATCAGAAATTTCTTCGGCAGGAACACGCTCTAACTCCTCCGTATCAACACCATCATTGATAACAACTGTTTCGAACTGAGAGAAAGGCTTATTTACAAGTTCTTTCATCACGATATCAGGAGTAAAAACTTATTTTGTCATGCCCTTCTATTAGCACACGCTCACCCGTATTAACATTAACGCTCTCACGAGGGCTTTAACTGCTTGAACCTTAAAAGTTCCCAGTCCTTTAATCTTTACTTGATTACCACTTTTTAAGTTCAGAGCTTATTATATTGAAAATGGCATCAACAAAAGCTGTCGCTTCTGCAGCAGAGAGTTGTATTGCTTAGCTAACGCATTTGTTATCTGTTGTATTATTGTCTTAGCCATTTTCTTGTCCTCCCTTTCTTACGTGTCCTTTAATTGTCGCAGCTGGTTTGAAATTAAGAACTAACTTTGGAGGAACCAGCATACGCAAACCTGTTGAAGGATTAACCATCACACGCTCCATACGTTTCTTCACTTCAAACGTCCCAAAACCAACAACAGGAACAGGGTCGCCTGCTTCAAAGGATTTACTCATCAAGTCAATAACGGTTTTAACCATCTTCTGACTTTTCATCCTGTGTATATCCAGTTTTTACTGCTAATGCTGCAATGAATTCCTTATTATTCATTCTGTTCTCTCCTTTTTATTCAAAAATTCAGAATCTATAATCAAATTAATTCTAAGTTTTTAATTTATAATTCAATATTATGAACTACAAACTATCCTTAACAACCTCACCAAAAAGATCAAATTCATCGGGTCTGTGATACGAACATCATAGAAGTTACCAACTCGTAAAACCATCTCCTTCGATGGAATCAGTACTTCTGGATCAACCTCTGGTGAACAGAACTCTGTTCGACCAACATAGTACTCACCTTCTTTTCGATCAATAATAACCTTAAATATCTTACCAACCTTTTCGGCTTCTAATTCCTCAGAGATTCCTTGCTGAATAGCCATCAATTCATCCAAACGAGCCTGCTTCACTTCCTCTGGAACATCATCCTCGTAATGATTAGCACTATAGGGTCCCTTCTTCTTCAGAATAAGAAAAGGCTCCCATACGTTCAAAAGCAGGGCTTTAGTAACAAAGTCTTTTAACTCTTCAAAGTCCTCATCAGTCTCTCCTGGAAAACCAACAAGAAGAGTTGTGCGAAGATGTATGCCAGGAACACGACGACGTATTTCAGCTATCAAATCAAGCGTTTCTTGCTTGCTAACATGACGACGCATACGATTAAGCATGTGGTCAGAAATATGCTGAAATGCAATATCTAAATATTTACAAACATTTGGTTTTTCTGCGATTACATCGAGAAGATCAAGGGGAAATTGGTTGGGATAAGCATAATGAAGGCGAATCCATTCTACTCCTTTAATATCTGCCATCCTTGAGATTAGTTCAGTGATATGGTGCTTACCATCGAGATCTACACCATAGTAAGTCAACTCTTGCTCAATAATCTGAAAACTCTTTCACCCTTGCCCCTACAAGTCTTCGCACTTCTTCCAACACATCCTCTATAGGACGCGAATGATGACGACCTGTAATCAATGGAATTGCACAATACGCACAATGACGATCACATCCTTCAGCAATCTTCACATAGGCGTAATGCCGTGGTGTCGTCAGATGTCTAACGCCATTACATGCAGGAACATCAGCCTTCCCTAGCTCATTTAGTAATTGCTTATAATTGAATTTTCCATAGAACTTATCCACTTCTGGTAGTTCTGCTTCAAAGTTCATCTTTATATCTTTTTGCGAAAGACAGCCCATAACATAAAGTTTATTAAGCTGTCCGTTTTTCTTTCTATTAATAAATTCAAGAATCGTATTGATGCTTTTCTTCCTTTGCTGTTTCGATAAAACCGCATGTATTGATAACCGCAATCTCACCTTGCGGACGCTCTGCATCATGCGTGCAATGAAAGCCATTTTCTTCGAATTGTTTCATCAGCAGCTCTGAATCTACAAGATTCTTTTGAGCAGCCCATGGTTACAATATCTATCTGATTTTTCTTCATTCGCTCTTTTGTTTGGTGATAGGTGTTAAATGTTAATGAATTGCATAAATAGAATGTAATATCAATTCATCAACACCCAACATTCAACACCCAACACTCTATTTAAATAGGCTATCTACAAACTGCACTTTATCAAAGAGTTGCAGATCTTCCATACCTTCACCTAAACCTATATATTTTACTGGGACCTTCAGTTGGTCGCTAATACCTATCACAACTCCACCTTTAGCTGTACCATCGAGTTTCGTGATGGCAAGTGAGGTGATCTGTGTTACTGCAGCAAATTGGCGTGCCTGTTCAAAAGCGTTCTGTCCTGTACTTCCATCAAGTACCAATAAAACTTCATGTGGAGCCTCAGGAACAACCTTCTTCATTACATCCTTAATCTTCTTCAGCTCATTCATCAAGCCTATCTTGTTATGTAGCGACCAGCCGTATCGATAATTACAACATCTGCTCCATTTGCTTTGGCACTCTGCAACGTATCAAAATGCCACACTCGCAGGGTCAGCTCCCATCTGCTGTTTTATAACTGGTACACCAACACGGTCACCCCAAATCTGAATTTGCTCAACAGCAGCAGCACGGAATGTATCGGCAGCACCAAGATAAACCTTCTTTCCAGCCTGCTTAAACTGCCAAGCAAGTTTACCAATCGTTGTGGTCTTACCAACTCCATTTACACCGACAACAAGAATTACGTATGGATGTGTTTCCTCCTGGGAGTGTCCACTCTCCATTATCGCCAGTATTATTTTCCGTAAGTAATGCTGTTATCTCACTCTTTAGAATTCCATTTAGTTCGCTTGTAGATACATACTTATCTCGAAACGCGCTCCTCAATACGACGGATAATCTTTATGGTTGTGTCAACACCAACATCAGATGTAACGAGTATTTCTTCAAGATCGTCTAAAACCTCGTCATCAACCTTTGACTTCCCAGCCACTGCACGCGCCAATTTTGAGAACACATTTACTTTTTGTCTTCTCAAGACCTTTGTCAAGCGTTTTCCTTCTTCTTTTTCCGAATAAATCGAATAATCCCATATAATTAGCTAATTTGTTGCAAAGATAATAAAAAGTTGACGAAAAAGCAAATTTGCTTTTACATCACAATGTAAATTAGTGTTTTTCAACGATTATTTCTCATACAAGTTAGTTAAATTCTCAACAATGGCTTATAAACAACTCTCTAATTGTCTTATAAAAGATGTACAGGTGCTTAGCATCAAAAGGTGAATGGTGAATGGTGAATAGTAAAACACAACAGTATTGACATTATACAATATGGAATAGATCATCACTATTAAAAAGAGCAAACAAGCATCACTTACATCTTAAGAAATACTTGTTTACTCTGCCGATATTTTTTAGTTACACTTTGGCATTTTCCCACAATACAGTTTGGTATGCAGGTTTACAAGCGGCTATCGATGGTGATTTTTAGTAGAAATTACCGATGCTTATGTTTTTACGTACCAACTATGGATGAATGTATCATACAATATCAACGAAACAGCCAAGACTCCAAGGCATACCCACAAGATAAGCGGTTGCTCCATATTAAATAAACCATACGAAAGGAACAATCCCACCAATTCCAGTCTCCCATGCTAGTAAAAACGTACTTTGGCTGGTTCCACGTTGGCAATGATCAGACATTTTAATAAAAAAATAGCAAGAATCGACTACCTATTAATCCTACTCCTAAACCAATAAGAATTGGAACGACATAACTAACGCTTTCCTGATTACGATTAATCATGAGTAGTATTGCAATTCCAATCACTATCATCCCTGTTGTCGCTTCGCTGCGTAGATCAGCATCAGCAAAGACAAAACGCTCAGCGAGGATGGCTATAACAAAGCCCTACCATTAACATTCCATAAAAGCGTGGTGAATGCTCTATGCTTAATAGGACTCCGAGAACTGTCGTAATAAGGGCTACATTAACAAAAAGCCAATGACTTCCTTTCAAGAGAAAACGATCGCATGAAAAACGAGAAAAGTCCTCACTTGGCATACGAAATGAAATCTTATTAAGTTGACAAACACAAAAAGAGATGCCCAAAAAAAGATACAAGACAAAAGAATCACCGAAGGAAAACTCATAGTCTTATACACCATGATACCTGCTAAGGGTCCTAGTGAATTGCAAAACGTCCAAACCATGTAGCTGCATGATTTGCTTCTGTTCGATGAACTGCCTCTACCGTATCGATAATTAATGTACGAAGTACCAGTTGTGACAATCCATAGAATGCACCTTGTACAAAACGAAGTAATACGAGCAATGAATAATCAAAGGAATGATATGGTAGATTGGTCAAATAATATAGTACACCTGTGACAGCCAACAACAATAAAGTTGAGACATTGAAGACGTTTTTACGACGATAGCGTTGAACAAGATAGCCTGAAAGACTACCAAAAAGATAAATTCCTATAAAGGAGACACCCATTACCAAAGCGATCTGAAACATTGAATACCCCCTATCAATCATACGCGTGGGCATGGTAGCAACAAGCATATAAGAGACATAACTAACAGGAGATTAGCCATCGCCAACAACCAAAAATGCTTATTCCACAATCGAACGTGAATAGGTATATTTTTGAGTGTCCATTTTTATTTTTAACCTGAATTTAATTGTTATGAGTTATAATATTGAATTATGTAAAGCAAACGAATTATACTTGTACAATCCAATTGTCTCTCTATTTAGATGATATAAATGAGATCTGCTCTTAAGCTTGTAGGTTTTCACATCAACAAACTTTAATACGACTCTGTTTCAGAAGGGAAGCTCGTATCCTTTACACACTTGATATACTCTTGCACACCCTCCGTCATACACTTTTTTGACATTTGCAAATTGACGAAGGAACTTAGGTTTGAATCCATCTGTCATTCCAAGAGCATCTGCATAGACAAGTACCTGACCATCTGTTCCATTACCTGCACCTATACCTATGGTGGCAGCTTTAACCATTGAAGTGACTTTTGTAGCCAATGCTGCAGGTACCTTTTCAAGGGTAATGGCACTAACCCTCAACTGCGTCAAGTGCAAGTGCGTCTTCTATAAGTTTTTCAGCTTCTGCATTATCTTTTGCTCGAAGTCCATAACCACCAAACTTATGAATACTTTTGCAGAGTAAGTCCGAGATGACTAATAACAGGTCTCTGCATCAACAATTCCTTTAATTGTATCTGCAATCCCTTTACCTCCCTCCATTTTTAATTGCACTAGCACCTGTCTCTTTTATAATACGGATAGCGTTACGAATTCCTTCCTCTCGGCTGACCTGATATAGAGCCCAAATGGCATATCACAAACAACAAGACAACGCTGACAGGCACGTACAACAGAACGCGCGTGATAAATCATCTGATCAACTGTAACGGGTGTAGTATCCTGATTACCTGCCATCACGTTAGACGCAGAGTCGCCAACAAGAATACTATCTATCCCTGCAGCATCAATAATAGCTGCTGTTGTGAAATCATAAGCAGTCATTTTGAGTAATCTTCTCACCTGCCGCCTTCATTTCCAATAATGTCTTCGCAGTTACTTTCTTCTTATCCGTTGTTAAATATCCCATATTCACTTTTTATCGTTCAAAGCGCATAACTTTTTATACGTATTTCAATAATCTATACCTTTGCTTTTTGTTTTGGGCTGCAAAGTTACTTCTTTTTAATGGTCTAACAAAGTAAAACCCTTATAATTAGAAATTACTTCCTTTGTAAAAGGCTTTTAATTCAGATATAGAGTTGGTAGTTGCAAGACCTATTACACGTGCTTTTGATGCTATACCTGAGCGTAAACCATTGAAACTATCTTCAAAGACAACGCACTCTTGGGGTGATACATCAAAACGTGCAGTACTTTGAGATAACAATCTGGTGATGGTTTGCTTTCTTCAAAATCTTCTGAAGTGAGAATTTCATCGAAATAGTCTTTGAACTCTGGATGTTTCTTATAAACATTCTGCATCTTCTCAAGGTTAGAACTTGTGACAACTGCAGTCTTTATACCTTTACTTCTGATATTTTTTATAAAATATTCAAAACCAGTAATATAAATGAAAAGGCATGTTATGTTCAAATTCATTCAATTCTTTGGTAATTTCTTCTTGCTTATCTAGTTCCCCAGCGAAGTATTTATCATAGATCTGCACCAATGTTTGTCCTTTTTATATCATGAGCAAAATTAGGTATAGTAGGACAATATTTTTAGACCAACATTGTGCCAAAACTTCGTATATATGGGTTCTGTATCAAACACGACACCATCTAAATCAAACAAACAAGCTTTTACCATTCTATCCTTAATTAATTATTGTTATTATCGATATTATGCAAAGTTACAAAAAAACTTTTCGTAACTTTGTCGATTGTATATGATAAAAGTTATTTACAACGTTTGCCTTTTCGGCGATTCTATTTCTCTTTTTGAGTAGTTGTGGGCATAAGGCTACTACGCCAAAAAGTTGGATGTACAAACAGCTGTGGTTTCTGTTGACACCATAGCACGTCTTTCGGATGCAATACAATGTCATGTTCCATATTGATTTTACCTATCTGAAAGGAAATAAGTATGATGCCATAAACGATTCACTACTAAGAATGGGACTTTTACAACCCGACTATTTCTCAATCAACAGCGAAAAAGCTTGCTCCTCAAACAGCTATTCCTGCTTTTTGTTCGTCAATACATTAAGGATTATATGGACATTGCACAGCTTATTCGTCAAAAGAGAAAGATAAGAGCAAACTCATTGGTGAATTAACGATTAAAACGGAATTAAAAAGCTGCTATGGGCAACTACATTTACTGCACTATCTCATATAGCCATCAACAATGGTAACGGACAACAAACCAAATATACGATTGTACGTAACTTTAATTCTCAAAATGGACATCTAGTCACACTACAGGAACAATTCGGTGATGACTACAAAGAACAATTAACAAAAGAAATAATTAAACGTTTAGCCGATAAAGAGAAGCTTGAAAATGACGATATAGTGAGGCTTTACAAACAAGAGGTTACTTTGTAGGAATACCCCCCTACCCAGCAGAAAACTTTATCCTCACTGATGATTCGACAGTGTTTATCTATACACCTGGTGAAATTAATCAGAATGAAGTTAGAGTGTCGATTGATAATTAAAGAAGGCATTTCACTCTATCTAGTATCCACCAATCCCAATACACAAAAGATTATGATTGAAATAATAAAGAAATACTTTCCTCATCTTACTCCCAAACAGGAAGAACAATTTGCCGCTCTTGATACATTGTATCACGATTGGAATGCAAAAAAATCAATGTTATCTCTCGCAAAGACATTGATAATCTCTATGAACATCCATCCTCCACTCATTGGCGATTGCTAAGCGAATAAATTTCCGTGAAGGTACAAATGTTCTTGACTTTTGGTACTGGTGGGGGTTTTTCCGGGTATTCCACTTGCTATTCTCTTTCCGGAAGCTAACTTCAAACTCATTGATGGCACAGGAAAGAAAAGTAAGAGTAGCTCAAGAAGTAGCTCACGCAATCGGTCTTGATAATGTTCTCCCAGCTCACTTACGTGGAGAAGAAGAAAAGGTAAGTTTGACTTCATCGTGTCACGTGCGGTTATGCCACTTTCTGATTTGATAAAGATTGTCAAAAAGAATATTGCATCAGATCAACATAACGTCTTGCCAAATGGCGTAATTGTTTTAAAAAGGTGGTAACCTTGATGAAGAACTGAGACCATACAAGAATATAGCTGATAAGACAGAACTATCACAATGGTTTGATGAAGAGTGGTTTAAGGAGAAATACCTAATTTACGTACCCGTATAACTTTCCCCATATTATCACATCATTATCAACCATCTAACTCACAGTTTACATTTATGCTTAACATCCAGACTTTTCAGGTAAACCCTCTCCAAGAGAACTGTTACGTCGTCAGTGACGAGACAAAGGAATGTGTTATCATTGATTGCGGAGCATTAACTACAAGCGAACAAAAACAATCATTGATTATATCAAAAAGAAGAACTAAGCCCCTGTATATAATCTTGGGACGCATGGACACCTTGACCATCACTTTGGAGACGCAGCACTTCTGACAGCTTTCAACCTTCTACCTGAAGTTGAAGAGAACGATGCTGTCTTTATGAACAACCCAAAGCAAGTACTGCAGCACAAATGTTGGGTATGGTTCTCGACTTTGATTTACCTGCCGGTGATTTTAAAAAGCTTGGAGAGAATAAGACTATATCTTTTTGGTTCTCATACCTTCAAAGTGATGCATACGCCAGGACATTCGGGTGGTTCTGTGTGTTTCTATTGTGCAGAAGAAAATGTCCTCTTCTCTGGCGACACACTGTTCAAGGGTAATATTGGACGTACTGATTTCCCCGGGGAAATATGTTCCGAGATTATCAGTAGCCTTCGAGAACTAGCACAATTACCTGACGCCACAGTTGTCTATCCAGAGCATGGTCCACAGACTTCTATAGGCTTCGAACTTTGCTCATAATCCATACATGGATCGTTAAAACAAATAAACCCATAAAATGAAAAACAGAAAGTTCAGGACCTGAAAAGATACTACTCGGTATTGACCCTGGCACAAATGTCATGGGGTATGGTGTCTTGCGTGTCTGTGGGAACAAAGCTGAACTTGTTGTTATGGGTGTTATTGACATGCGCAAGGAGAGTGATGTGTATCTCAGATTAGGAAGGATATTCGAGCGCGTAACAGGAATCATCGACGAATACTTACCCGATGAAGTTGCTATTGAGCTCCTTTCTTTGGAAAGAATGTTCAATCCATGCTGAAACTAGGACGTGCACAAGGTGTTGCTATAGCGGCAGCAATCAACCATGATGTACCAATCCAAGAGTATGCACCGTTAAAAATAAAATGGCAATCACAGGCAATGGTTCTGCATCAAAGGGACAAGTGGCTGGTATGCTACAAAAGCTTCTACACCTACGTGATGATCAAATGCCTCACTTTATGGATGCTACTGATGCTGTTGCTGCTGCTTGTTGTCATTTTCTACAGATGAGCAGTCCAGCAACTGACACTAAACATTATGGCTCTTGGAAAGACTTTTGCACGAAAGAATGCTGACAGAGTGAGATGAATAAGCGTTGAAACTGTTTCATTGACTTACATAGAACATCAATAATTAAATCCAAAAATCTATAACAACAAAAAGAAATTAAAACAACACATGGAATTAAAAATAGAACGTATGAAATATAAGATTATAACAATTTCATTTCTTCTTGTATCTGTACTTACAGCAAATGCACAGCAGGAGCGAGTCTCTAAACAACTCTATACAAATGCATACAAAGATTGCAACGGATAGGAATGAAGATGTAAATGTTCGTAAAAGCAGCTTCATTTTAAAGTAGATGCTATCACCTATCTAAATACGCGTACACTGATGGCTATCGTTGATACGACAAAGCATCTATCTAATAAAAGAAATTGTACATCTCAATGCTCAACTTGACTCCATGGCTTTATTACATGCATGAGTATGTCAACCTCTTCACAAAAAGAATACACACGTTCAGACAAACAAAAAGAAAAAGAACAAATTTTCAAGATATTCCGTGATGCAAGTATCAACCATCCGCTCTACAATGACCCCTGACAAGAGTCTTGTCTTGGTATATTTCAATAGTGATGAGTACCTTTACACAGTTCTCTCTGATACCAATTGGGTTGCTGCACTTGCTGAAGTAAAGAAAAAGTTGGTAGAATAGTCTTATGCTAAAAGAAGAAATAAGTATTCAATAATTAAAACTTATCATTATGCAAGACGAACAATTAAGGTATCCATTCGAGGAAAAATTCAAAGAAAGATTTAGCTACATATCTACAGGAGAAAAGACCTAATAGACAAGATGTTACCTGACACACCCGACTTGGAAGAGAAATGGGTGACTATTGCTGAAGCCTATCTTCCCGATGGCATGCGAGAGTTTGCTACCTACCCTACTGTCTCACTTGGCTGGATGATGTATATTGGTATGGCATTAGCTAAATACTGGGATGAGGATTGGGAACTATATAATAAGGTGGAAAACCTCTATACCTACTTGCGTGAACGAATTGACTTCGATCACATGGATGACTATATCTGCGAAAAAGTACTTCTCCTTAGTCCCAATGAAAGAAAAGAAATATCAGATATCGTAGCAAAATGTGCGGCTCGCACAAATAATCTGCTTGTCATTTACCAATTGAACCGGGTAGCCGTGATGCCTTCCAAGCTTATGTTGCTGTACTCCACCAACTTTACTATATGGGTGCTGCCATGCAGTTGAAACGTATGGGATACCACATGACAAAAATATAGTTTCATTCTGTAGTAGGAAACAGGGAGATGAATTATACAATAAGTTAATGATTCCCCTCCAAAACTTTGGAATAACCAAGCCTCCAAAAAGCAGACAGAAAGTTTCACATAATACAAAAGAGAACTTTATTCTAAGTGGCTCTACAAAAGAATCATATGGGTAATTCGTCATAGAGCCTAAAAAATATTAGTCAAAAGTATAGCCGCCAACTCCAAATTGACTTTAGTTTTAATACGCTAAACTCACATTAAATCCCTACCCTTCCATATACAGCAATAATATTAACCATCCGCACATGTGGTGCATACCATCCGCACATGTGGTGCATACCATCCGCACCATTTGTGCTAAGCACCAACACCACACGTATGGAATATCAATACCCAACCCATACAATGCGTTATAGAGCCTTCTAAGTGTCTGTCAGTTTTAATATCTATATTTTTATGTTGTAACACAACGAGTTACGCACCTACTACAAGTGACAAAAATAATAGTAACTTAAATTTATCAATTGTTCATTAAAACGAGGTCGGCTAATTGACATAGATACTCTTCTAGCCTTTCCGATTATGAAGTAATGAATTTTTATACCGAGAATTTATAGGGTTTAAGAAAGTACTCACAGAGTCACAGAAGTGTACCGAGGTAAATGATATTACATTGAGATGCCGACAGCAAAATGAGCTACAGAAGCCGTAGCGTGCAGGCTGCTAGCACTTTTAGAACACCTTTAGATTCCTTCAAAATATCAGTGACAATGTAAATCTTCGAGTGAGATTACTAAGAGGAAGTAGAATACACTGGAGAACATTATCACTCAACATTCAACACCTAACATCCTACAAAAGCTACACATCATCATCCGACGTTCAACGCCTAACACCGAATAAAGTGCACATCATCATCCAACATTCAATACCCATCACCTGTTTAGAAGTACTCTTCTTGTATGCCATTTACATTGATAGTGTCAGCTGTCTGACAAGGGTTAAACTTAGCAGGAATAGCAAACTTCTTACCTTGGTTTTGTAACCCTAATCGCTTGTCAGCATAGACACGTTGCATAAAAAGTAAGCCCATACTGGAAGTGCTGTTGTAGCACCTTGTCCGATTGAAGTATGATCGAAATGGATATCACGATCCTCACCCCCTACCCAACAGCCACTGACAAGCTCTGGGGTAATACCCATAAACCATCCATCCGAGTTATTATTTGTTGTACCCGTCTTTCCACCAATATCAGCCGTTAGGTGGTAAGCATAACGCAAACGACTACCGGTACCACCTTGAATAACTGCACGCAACATATCGATCATTTGATAAGAGCTAACCTCTGAGATAACCTCAGTCATCAATGGTTGGAACTTAGCTATGACGTTACCATGACTATCTTCAATCTTTGTTACAAAGAGCGGAGCACAACGAATACCTCCATTAGCAAAAGTAGTGTAAGCACTTACCATCTCTCCAACGGAAGCTTCACAAGGTCCAAGACATAACACAGGACTTGTGTTCTTATCAATATCTGGATTGTTCAATCCGAAGTCATGCAGAATATTTACAAACTGAGAAGGACCGAGAAGATTAATCAGATAAGCTGATATCCAATTATTAGACTGTTGTAAACCCCATCGTAAAGGGACTTCTTGACCATAACGGGCACGAGAGCCATTACGAGGTGTCCATCCGCCATAGGTACGCTGTACGTTTGGAGCGAGCGTACAAGGAGTCATACCATTCTGCATAGCAAGTGCATAGAGGAATGGTTTGATTGTTGAACCAACCTGACGACGTCCTCCCATCACAACATCATACTTAAAGTGCTGATAATCTATATCACCTACGTAAGCCTTTAACAGCTCCTGTTTGTGGATCCCATACTCACAAAAGGCAGAACGAAGGAACGACTTATAATAACGTATCGAATCGATAGGTGTCATCACCGTATCTATATCACCATGGTAAGTGAAAAGTGTCATCTCACTGAGGTGTACGGAAACTACGTTTGATCTCTTCAGGTGTAGCCCCTTGCTCTTTCAGACGACGATAGCGTACAGTCTGACGACATGAACGATTCAAAAATCTCTTTTATCGTACGACGAGAAATATTCGATGAGAATGGTGCATTCTTCTTAAAACGCATCGCAAGGTTGAACTGTGACTGCAAGTATCCACCCACATGCTTGCGAACAGACTCTTCTGCATACTGTTGCATACGCGTATCAAGGGTTGTATAAATACGCAGCCCATCAGTATTCACGTTATAAGGTTCGCCATTTCGTTTTGTATTTTTATTACACCAACCATAAAGAGGGTCCTGCTCCCAAGCGATAGAATCAAGTACAAACTGACGATTCTGCCATGTTTGGTAATCCTCACGCTCAGGCTTCTTAGCCATCATATACTGACGGAGGAAAGCCTGGAAATAGTCGCCAGCACCACTCACTGGTTTTGATTTGGTGAAATGAAGTCCCAGAGGACGCTGTGAAAGTTCTTTTGTACTCAGCTTTCGTTACATACCCCCGATTTCACCATCTGCATCAATACTACATTACGGCGCTGTAAACAACGCTCTGGGTAGCGTAGTGGATTGAACATTGAAGGGTTCTTACAAAGTCCCACTAACATAGCAGATTCTGTCACAGATAACCTACGCGGTTCTTTTTATCGAAATAAACATTAGCAGCGCGTTTGATTCCTACAGCATTATGTAGGAAATCAAAGTAGTTGAAATACATTGCTAGAATCTCTTCTTTCGTAAAGTGACGTTCCAACTTCACGGCTATAATCCACTCAATAGGCTTCTGCAAAAGGCGTTCTACTGTGCTATGTGCCTTCTCTGAAAAAGCTGTTTAGCAAGCTGCTGTGATTGTTGAACCACCTCAGCACTTGCCTTTCCCATCACGCCACGCTTCACAACAGCACGTCCAAGAGCTATAAAGTCAATACCAGAATGTTCATAGAAGCGTTCATCTTCTGTAGCAACAAGCGCATGTACAAGATGTGGCGATAGTCCATTATAGTCGATTGCCACACGATTATTGTTATCCGCGTTCCAAGTACCGATAAGTTGCTGATCTGAAGAATAGACTTGCGAAAAGCAAACTTATCTATAGGGTTAGACAATTCATCCATATCAGGCATGTACCCTACCCATCCGTTCCATACAGAGATGAAGAATACGAAGACCAAGCCCAATACGGCAAGAAGTGTCCCCCAGAGGAAATGTACAAAGTGTCTTCTCATAATTGTGAAAAATATTATGCAAAGATAATGTAAATCAATGGATAAGCAAAAATAAATAGATATTTTTTTATTATAGGTGGATATTTCCCATTCTATAGTTCGTTGATTAGAAAATAATAATGTACCTTTACCAACAGAAAAGAACTAAAACATCACAAAAACAAATATGGGAAAGCATAACTTTGTGAATATCCAAGGGTTAGATCGTGAGCAACTACTCTATCTCATAGAGATGGCTCAGGAGTTTGAGAAACATCCAAACCGTGAGCTTCTCAAAGGAAAAGTCATTGCAACACTTTTCTATGAGCCTTCTACACGTACTCGACTTAGTTTTGAAACAGCTGCTAACCGACTCGGTGCACGTGTTATCGGCTTTACCGATGCAAAGGTTTCAAGTGTCAGCAAGGGCGAAACGCTAAAAGACACTATCCTCATGGTATCCAACTATGCCGATGCAATTGTTATGCGACATTACATAGAAGGTGCTGCACAATATGCTTCAGAAGTGGCACCAGTCCCTATTATTAATGCTGGTGATGGTGCGCACCAACATCCTTCACAATGCTTGCTTGACCTTTATACGATTAATCAGACACAAGGAACATTAGAGAACTTAAACATCTACCTCGTTGGTGATCTTAAATATGGTAGAACAGTTCATTCTCTTCTTATGGTATGCGTCATTTCAACCCAACGTTTCACTTTGTGCACCAAAGAACTTGCTATGCCAGAGGATATAAGGTGTATTGTCGTGAGCATAATATTCACTTTGAAGAGCATGAGGATTTCACACCAGAAGTGATTGCTAATGCTGATATTATCTATATGACGCGCGTGCAGAAAGAACGTTTCTCTGACTTAATGGAATATGAGCGTGTGAAGAATGTTTATATTCTTCGTCGTGACATGCTCTCATTGGCTCGTCCAAACATGAAGATTCTTCATCCGCTTCCACGTGTAAACGAGATTGCTTACGATGTTGATGACAGCCCACATGCTTATTATATCGAACAGGCTCGTAATGGTCTTTTCGCTCGTGAAGCCATCTTCTGCCATTGCCTTGGTATATCTATGGAGGAAGTAAAAAACGATAAGACAATTTTGGAATAATAACTTTATCATTTTACGAGTATGAGTAAATTTAAAAAGAGTACGTTTGCCGCTTTGCTACTAATGCTTTTTGACCACCATATTCAGCTGTGAACTAAACTCTGAAGATGGTCGTTGGGATCGTATGAAATGGACTTCGAACCGACAAGGAGATCCAAGAAATATTACTGCTACAGCAGAAGGAGGAACTTATCAATTAAAATGTACCAACTATGGGGGACCATGGATTAGTAGCGTGACAGATGCTAACACAGTCATCTATGCTGGTAGTAAAGAGCAAGATTTTCATCATATTCAATATAGATTGGTACGATGTATTAGCAAAAGGAATACTTTTTATATTACTCTCTCCCCAATACAACTGGTAAAGAACGCAAGTTGTCCATTGTTGTAACAGCAGGTGATATCTTTTGATTATATAGAAGTGACACAAAACAAATAAAAATAGACTCATAATGCCTATGAGTGAACAAAGAAAACTGCCCACAAACACCCTGTCAGGCATTCCTTCATATTAAGGAGACGGAGTGAGGTTCATATCATTATGTCAAAAAGAACGTTTGGTAGCTGCCATAGAGAGCGGCACCGTTATAGATCATATTCCAGCAGAAGACTTTTCAAGTTGTGAACCTATTACAGCTCCAGAAGCTCTCCACACTGTCACTATTGGTTTCAACTTCTCATCGAAGATGGTAGGCACAAAAGGGAATCATCAAGGTGAGCGACAAGTTCTTTACCGATGATGAAATCTCCCGTTTGTCGGTCGTGGCACCGAACGTGGTGTTGAACATCATTAATGACTATGAAGTGGTAGAGAAGAAGAAGGTTGTGACACCGGACGAGCTTCGGAGCATTGTTAGATGCAATAACCCAAAAGTGTATCACTAATAATGAACCAATGAATACTATCTTTCACGTTGTTGATAAAGAACATGGTATTCTTAAATGCCATTACTGCGATAAAGAGCAAGACATGGAGAAGGTTGAACTTGTGTAGAATACCAGTTGACGAGAAGACAAGTTTACGAGTGAGACAAGTTGCTTGTTTAAAGAGTAATAAGTTGATAAATTAAAATGCTGTATATTAGCAATTTAATTGTCATAATTAAAAGCTAAATATAACAATATATTTTATAAGTTATAGACTTGTTTATTCTCCGCAAATACGCTCTCTTCCAAATTATTTTCATGATATTTATTTACGTGAACAGAAATATTTTTCATGAAAATAAAATATTCTCCTTATGAAGATAAATTAAGACTAACTTAGTATAACCATTAAGACAAATGCTATTACACGTTTTATTAGCCTACAAATCATTGCATAACAAATAGGTTTTCTCAATTTTTCGTACATTTGCAAGCATAGTATAAGGATGAATTATATTCATTCATAGACAAGTAATAAATTTTTGATGGACAATAAGAATGCAACTTTAGAGTTAGGCACAAAAACCTATTGGTAAATTACTGGTACAATATGCCTTTCCAGCAATTATTGCTATGATAGCAGCCCTCACTCTATAATATTGTAGATCGGATATTCATTGGTCAGATTGTTGGACCAATGGCTATATCAGGCTTGGCAATTACTTTCCCTTTTATCAACCTTGGTGCAGCCTTTGGCGCAGCAGTAGGAATTGGAGCCTCAACAACTATCAGTGTGAAACTAGGTCAGCGCGACTATGAAACAGCTGAGAATATTCTTGGAAATACAGTAACACTGAATTTAATCATAGGAAGTTCTTTCGGAATCATTTGCCTTATCTTCCTCGACCCAATCTTACGATTCTTTGGCGCTAGTGACGCCACAATCCCATACGCTCGTAGTTTCATGGAAGTAATCTTGGTAGGTAATGTCATCTCACACATGTATTTTTGGTATGAATGCTGTACTTCGTGCGGCTTCAAAACCACGTCATGCAATGATGGCAACGATTTTTACGGTCCTGATGAATATTATTTTAGACTTTATCTTTATTAGACTTTGGGGCTGGGGTATTCGTGGCGCTGCTTTTCGCAACTGTGCTGTCATAGCTTTTAGCATTATGCTGGCAGATGAAGCAGTTTACCAATAAAAATGAGATACTACATCTTAAACGTGGAATCTACCGACTAAAAAGCATTTAGTAGAAAATATTATTTCTATTGGTATTTCTCCATTCTTGATGAATGTATGTGCTTGCATAGTGGTCATTTTTATGAACAATCAACTTGTCAAATACGGTGGTGATATGGCTGTTGGAGCATTCGGCATAGCTTATAGTGTGGCTATGATTTTTGTAATGTTTATCATCGGTTTAGACCAAGGTATGCAACCTATTGCAGGATATAACTATGGTTCACAGCAGACCGATAGACTTATGCGAGTATTGAAACTTACTATCTTTGCTGCAATAGGAATAATGGTAGTGGGTTGGCTAATAGCTCATTTAGCTCCATATTTCTGTGCCCGTATGTTTACAAAGGATCCAGAATTAATTCGCCAAGCAATTAAGGCTATTCAAATAAACATGATGATGTACCCAATTGTAGGATTCCAAATGGTAGTAACTAACTTCTTCCAGTGTATTGGAAAAGTGAAGATAAGCATCTTCTTGTCGCTCTCACGCCAACTACTCTTTTTAATCCCATTTCTTATCATTCTACCCCAATTTTTTTCAAATTAGATGGTGTATGGGCATCATTGCCTTCAAGTGACTTCTTGGCATCATTAGTTGCAGCCATCATTATGATAGTATATGCGTCGATTGAAAAGACAAGGGTGAATAATCAAAAGTCAAACTCATAAATTAAGAATCTAAATATGGAAAAGAAACTAATCATAAACGTTGGTCGCCAAATAGGAAGCGGTGGTCGTATCATAGCAAGAATGCTTGCTGATGAATTTGATTGTCAGTTCTACGACCGTGAGATTCTAAATCTTGCAGCGAAAAAGAAAGTGGCTTCTCTGAAAAATTCTTTGAACAAAAACGATGAGCAAAAAAGGGTTTATGAAAGGAAATTTCCACATACATCTTCCGCTCATAGGAGACAATAACTTCTATAAGAGTAACTTCTCACAGGAAAGTCTTTATCAGTTCCAAAGTGATGCTATTCGTGAAGCAGCTAAGCAGAACCCACGTTGCGTATTTGTGGGTAGAACAGCTGATTATGTATTACGTGATAATCCCAATACTATCAATATCTTTATAACAGCTTCAATGGACACACGCATAACAAATGTTTGTGAGCGACGGGGATGTACGAGGCAGGAAGCACGTAAGATTATTGAAAGTGGTGAAAATGAGCGTGCTAAATATTACAACTATTACACTACTAAGGTGTGGGGACATGCAGAAAGTTATGACCTATGTATTGATGCAAGTATTTTAGGTTTAGAACAGACAAAGGAGTTGATAGCAGATTTTTATCAAAAGAAAAGGCTTTTTAATGAAACAAATCGGAATAATCTCTGACACCCACGGATACTGGGATAATAAATATGAATACTATCTTGGCGAATGTGATGAGATTTGGCATGCAGGTGATATTGGTTCCTTAGAAGTTGCGGATAAGTTTGAGGCTCTGAAGCTCATCTTCCGTGCTGTTTGTGGGAATATAGATGATTACACTATGCGCAACCGATATCGGAAATCTTACGTTTTAAATGTGAGGATGTAGATGTATTACTAAAAACATATCGGTGGTTATCCTGGACGATATGATCGTTCGGTACAAAAGTATGCTTTATGCGTCACCCCCGAACCTCTTTGTTGATGGACACTCACATATCCTCAAGATACAATTCGACAAGACACTAAACCTACTTCACATAAATCCTGGTGCTGCGGGGCTACGCGGTTGGCATAAAGAAAGAACGTTGAGTGAGATTAACCATTGACGGAAGTAAGTTGACTGATTGCGAAGTTATCACATTAGGGAATAAACAAGCCGTCATATAAAAAAATCTGATCTAAATTGTAATAAAAGAAAATGATTACAATAAAAGATTATTAGAACTGATAATAATTTTAAACGATATAGATATGAAAACTTATTTAGTAACTGGTGCTGCCGGATTCATCGGAGCTAACTACATTAAGTATTTACTTCATAAGAAGTATGTGAATGAAGACATCAAAGTTATTATCCTCGATGCACTGACTTATGCAGGTAACCTCGGTACAATCAAGGATGATATTGATGATGAGCGTTGTATCTTTGTGAAAGGTGATATCCGTGATCGTGAATTAGCTGACCAACTCTTTGCAAAATATGACATTGACTATCTTGTAAACTTTGCAGCTGAAAGTCATGTTGATCGTTCTATAGAAGATCCACAGTTGTTCCTATCAGTAAACATCCTTGGTACTCAGAACCTCCTGGATGCCGCACGTCGCGCATGGGTAACGGGTAAGGACGAGCAAGGATATCCTACTTGGAAGGCTGGCAAGCGGTATCACCAAGTATCAACAGACGAAGTTTATGGTTCTTTAGGCGCTGAAGGTTGCTTCACCGAGCAGACTCCACTCTGCCCTCATAGCCCCTACTCTGCCAGCAAGACAAGTGCTGACCATTTTGTAATGGCTTATCACGACACTTATCACATGCCAATCAGTATCACTCGTTGTTCTAACAACTATAGGTATACCACTTCCCAGAGAAATTGATTCCACTGATTATCAATAACATCCTCGAAGGAAAGAAACTTCCTGTCTATGGCGAAGGTTTGAATGTTCGTGACTGGCTATATGTAGAGGATCACTGTAAGGCTATCGACATGGTTGTACGTGAGGTCGTGAAGGTGAAGTTTACAATGTTGGTGGTCATAACGAGATGAAGAATATCGACATTGTTAAACTCACGATCAAGACTATTCACGACATGATGGCAGAGGATAAGAACCTTCGTAACATCCTCAAAAACAGGTGAAAGATGCAAATGGTGATATCGACATCAGTTGGATAAATAACGACCTGATTACCCATGTTCCTGATCGTCTTGGTCATGATGCACGTTATGCTATTGACCCAACGAAGATTAAGAATGAGTTGGGTTGGTATCCTGAAAACAATGTTTGCAGAGGGTATCGTGAAGACAATACGCTGGAACTTGGAACATCAGATTGGATTCAGAGGTAACTTCTGGTGACTACCAAAAGTACTATGACATGATGTACACTAAAAAAAGGAAGATAAAGAAATTATCCCTACACCCTCGTCTGCTTTCTTGAACAATGGCGAGGGTGTGAATGCGCTCATAATCAAAACATAGACAACACATTTTCAAATGAAGAGAATCTTGTTATTAGGCTCAGGCGAACTGGGCAAGGAGTTCGTTATTGCTGCTAAACGTGCTGGACAATATGTCATTGCGTGCGATAGTTATGAGAATGCACCAGCCATGCAGGTTGCTGATGAATTCGTAGTGATAGATATGCTTGATGCTACAGCACTCGACACCGTTGTAGAAACATATCAGCCTGACCTCATCATTCCGAGATTGAAAGCGATTAGGAACAGAGCGTCTGTTTGATTACGAAGAGCGTGGAATACAGGTTGCGCCATCTGCACGTGCTGTAAACTTCACAATGAACCGTCGTGCTATACGTGACCTTGCTGCACAAGACTTGGGATTAAGAACTGCCAAATACTTCTATGCCAAAACATATGACGAGTTCAAGGTAGCAGCCGACGAGATTGGTTTTCCGTGTGTTGTAAAAACCTTTGATGAGCTCAAGTGGACATGGTCAAAGTTATGTTCACAATAATAAAGAGCTTGAAGAAGCCTTTCAGAATGCGCATGGAAGGTGCACGAGGCGATGTAAAGGAGGTTATCATTGAAGAATTTATTGAGTTTGATAGTGAGTTTACGCTACTCACAGTAACACAGAAAAAAATGGTCCAACCTATTCTGTCCACCCTATCGGACACATCCAAAAGGGGGCGATTATCGTGAGAGCTGGCAACCATACGCCATCTCAGAAGAGTCATTACGTCAGGCGGAGCATATTGCTTACGAAGTAACACGCGCACTTACAGGATATGGTATTTGGGGAGTTGAGTTCTTTCTAACAAAGAAAGAGAAGTAATATTCTCAGAACTGTCTCCTCGTCCACATGATACAGGTATGGTAACACTGGCTCACTCAACAAACTTCAACGAATTCGAGCTTCATTTCCGTGCGGTAATGGGACTTCAATCCCGACAATCCACCTTGAACATGCAGGTTGTTCGGCTGTTATCTCTCCAATTGAGACTAATAAAACCATTATTATACAATCTATTAGATGCATGTAAGGAAGATCGGACACGTTTACGAATCTTCGGAAAGCCAATTGCCCACGTTGGTCGCCGCATGGGAGTTGCACTATGCTATGGAGAAGTTGGAACTGATATGAATACACTTCGTGATAAGACGAAACGTGTTGCAGCTACCGTTCTAGGTACAGATCCATATATGAATAAATAACTTTCAAAAGTCAATAGACGATAAGAATGAAAAGAAACAGAAGCTTCAATAGGAAAGATTATCTCCTTACAAAAGATGGTTGACCCACGTGGTAACCTCTCTATTGCTGAGGAATGAAGGATATTCCTTTCAACATTTCTCGTGTTTATTGGACATACGATGTACCTTCAGGTGCTTGCCGTGGTGGTCATGCCCATAAACATTGCCGAGAATTCATCATTGCTGTTAGCGGTTCCTTTTACGGTTACCCTCGATAATGGACGTGATAAGCAATCTTTTCTCTTGAATCATCCTTATCAAGGACTCTTAGTTGAGACTGATACTCAGCGTATGCTCGATGATTTTTCATCAGGTGCCGTATGCCTTGTTTTGGCAGAAGATCCTTTTGAAGAAAATGATTATATCCGTGAATACACAGAGTTTCTTAACTATAAGTGTTCTAAGAAAGGATAAAGGTAAAAACCATAGATTAGATATAAAAGGATAAAAGAAGACCGTTCAGACTATCTTCTTTTATGCAATCCTAAAATATAATGTTTGAAGTAAAGCAATACACGCAAGAACAAGCACAAGCGTGGAACGAGTTTATTGAGGATTCACGACAAGGAACATTCTCTTCAATCGTTCCTATATGGATTATCATGCCGATAGATTTCAGGATGCTTCGCTGATGATTTATCGAAAAGGACAGCTCTATGCACTCTTACCTGCTAATCGTTTAGGCGACACACTTTACTCTCATCAAGGATTGACTTACGGTGGACTTATAACAAAGAAACAGGCTACTACAGCAGAGATTTGTGAGGTATTCATAAAGATTAATGAATATCTTCACCATTCTGGAGTACAAAGAGTAATCTATAAACCTACGCCATGGATATACCATCATTATCCTGCCGAGGAAGATCTCTATGCGCTAACATATATTTGTCATGCACAACTAACGGCTCGTGACATATCAAGTACAATTCCACCTCGATTCACTTATGACGTTTGGAAAAGGACCGTAGGAGAGGAGTTAGGAAAGCAATACGTGCTGGTGTGACAGTTCGGGAGAGTCAAGACCTTGCAACTTTTTGGGATATTCTCGATAAGAACCTCACCAATAAGTATGCTACTCACCCTATACACTCCCCTTGAAGAGTTAACTTTACCCACAATCGGTTCCCTAACTCGATTAGACTATTCATGGCATATAATGACAAAGGGATAGCTATTGGGGGGACTATCATCTATGAAATGCCACGAGTCGTTCATTCTCAGTATATCTCAGCATCTCCAGAAGGGAAAAAGGCTTGGGGCTATCGATCTTCTCTTTGACTATATTCTTAATAATGTATATGCCATTCATAAGGGCTTCTTTGACTTTGGTAAAAAGCACAGAAGAGGAAGGAAAGATTCTAAACACAACGCTTATTTTCCAAAAAGAAGGCTTTGGAGGACGAGGTGTATGCTATGACTGTTATGAGTGGAAAACAGATACTATCATAGAGTAATATAAAGATCCCGACCATACTCAACCTACTTCATTAAAGAATAAACATGATAAACTATCTCTCACTTCAAAAAATAACAGCATTACATGAATCAGAGATTACTACAGCTGTTAATCAGGTACTACGTTCTGGCTGGTATCTGCAGGGGGAGCATATAGCTATATTTGAAAATAATTATGCACAATACATTGGTACAAAGTACTGTGTAACATGTGGTAATGGGCTTGATGCACTCAGTCTTATCTTCCGTGCCTATAAAGAGTTAGGACTTCTCAAAAGAAGGTGATGAGGTTATAGTTCCTGCCAATACATATATAGCAACTATCCTTTCCATCACCGAAAACCACCTTACCCCTATCCTTGTAGAACCGGATATCAACACTTTAGAGATTGATGAGAAACAGATTGAACAAGCTATCACCTCTCGTACACGTGCCATTATGCTTGTGCACCTTTATGGAAGATGTGCCTATATGCCTTTTATTGGCGACATTTGTAAACACCATAACCTCTTACTGCTTGAAGATAATGCGCAAGCGCACGGCTGTCACTTTGGTAACAAACGTACAGGGAGTCTAGGGACTGCTGCAGCGCATAGCTTTTATCCTGGTAAGAATCTCGGAGCATTAGGAGATGCAGGAGCTGTGACAACCGATGATGAACAATTGGCACAAACCATCCGTTGCCTTGCAAACTATGGTTCTGCACGTAAATATGAGTTTACTTACAAGGGAAGAAACAGTCGTATGGACGAGATCCAAGCTGCTGTGTTGAACGTGAAACTACCTTATCTTAACAAGGAAAATCAACGTAGAAAAATACATTGCAAAAGCTTACTTTGAGGGTATTAATAACCCGCATATAACATTAATAAAGGATAATGACAGAGATAATGTTTTATCATATCTTCCCTATTCTCTGTCCTTCTCGCAATCGTTTACAACAATATCTAAAAGAAAACGGCGTTGAAACAATGATACACTACCCCATTCCACCACATCAGCAACAAGCATATGAAGAATGGAATAGACGTCATTATCCTATCACAGATTTAATCCATCAGCAAGAACTATCTCTTCCTTGCAACTCTACCATGACTGATGAAGAAGTTCATGAGATCATTAACTGTATCAATAAGTATCAATAAAACTAATATAACGTATGAGAAAAAAATCACCTATATCACCTCTACATTTGTTGCGCTAATGATGTTGAATGCACAATCTGTAAGTGCTGAGAATATCAATGATATACCAGCTAATCAACTTACTTGCCCTAGCAGATGCTGTTACCTTTACATCAAAAACGCCCTAAAGAAGCCGAGCGTCTTTTCCATTCTGATGCAGTTGAGAAAGAAATAAAGGATATTGTAAAGAAATTAACAAACAAACGTTTGGCATGGATGTTTGAAATTGCTTCCCAATCACACTCGATACCACTGTACACTATGGTGAAGATGCCGATGGAACACCCTGACACATACGTTTATACAGGTGATATTCCTGCGATGTGGCTTCGCGACTCAGGTGCACAAGTGTAGCACTACGTACAGTTGGCTAGCAAGGATAAGAAACTAAAGAAGATGCTTGCTGGAGTTATCAATCGTCAGTTCAAGTGTATAAACATCGATCCATACGCTAATGCTTTTAATCATTATCCAGATCCAAATGGTCGATGGATGACTGATGAAACTGACATGAAACCAGAGTTGCACTGAACGTAAAATTTGAGATTGACTCACTTTGCTATCCCTATCCGTCTCGCTTATGAATATTGGAAGATAACAGGTGATACAAATGTCTTTGGACCAGAATGGATTAAAACAGTAGAAAATATACTCAAAACATTCCGCACGCAACAGAAGAAAGATGGTAGAGGAACCTACATAAGTTCTTACGTGTCACGGACCGTGCACTCGACACAATGAACAATGCAGGATGGGGTGCTCCCGTTAAGCCAATAGGTTTGATAGCTTCAGCTTTCCGTCCTTCTGACGACACAACAACCTTGCAGTTCCTCGTACCTTCGAACTTTATGGCTGTTTCTTCACTTCGCAAAGCAGCAGAGATTTTTGACCAAGGTAAATAAGAATACAGCGCTTGCAGCACAAATGTACTGACCTTGCCAACGAAGTTAGTGATGCCTTAAAAGAAGTATGCGGTATATGACCATCCTAAATATGGGAAAATATATGCTTACGAAGTTGATGGCTTTGGAAGCTATTTCCTGATGGATGATGCTAACGTACCAAGCCTCTTGGCAATGCCTTATCTTGGTGATGTTAGTATAGACGATCCAATCTATCAGAATACTCGCCGTTATGTATGGAGCGAGGATAATCCTTATTTCCATCGTGGAAAGGCTGGAGAAGGAATTGGGGACCACATATTGGCAACGATATGATATACTATATGTCAATCATGATGCGCGTCACGTCAAAAAAATGATGATGAAATACGTCAATGTATTGAAATGTTGATGAATACTGATGCTGGCAAAGGTTTCATCCATGAAAGCTTCTATAAGGATGATGCTAACAACTACACACGCGACTGGTTTGCATGGCAAAATACATTGTTTGGTGAACTGATTATTAAGTTGGTAAGTGATGGTAAACTAGACTTGCTCAACAGCATAAAATAGACCATTATTAAGTACGGTGTAGAGATATTTGAGAAGTTATCAGATAAAAATTAAATGTTCACACCATTTAACATTTTATATTTGGAAATATAACAAGATTTAGATATCTTTGCATCGTGTTTTTCATGGTATTAGATTATTAAGGTTAGAAGATTAGTTGTCGTGAGACAAGTAATCTTTCAGTCCCAGACCAACAGTCTGGGACTTTTTTATTTTTAATATACTTTGACTTTATTGTCTTAACAAATCGAAATAATAAAGCCCTGAAAAACCCTCATTAAGTATAGAAGATGATGCTTTTGTTAGCTTCTAAAAGAGAAACATCATTTAGGATTTGTAACAAAAATTACACTTCATAGATAAAACAAGATTTTTATAGTACGATAAAAGAGCCAGTTTTCTATTGCAGAACTGGCTCTTTTTATTATGTTATCATATTCGTTTGGAAGAGAATATCAGATGGTTTAGTGTTACAATATTATCCTTCTCAAAAAAACAATCAACGAAGGAGTACTCACTAAATCCAAAATAATCCTTTAATTCTCTGAATAACTTATTAGTTCTTTAATATTAATTGATTTCAACTCATTAAGATAAGTCTCACGAGTACTTCCCACCCTATTATATACATCATGGTTCCAAGCTTTTTTAGGAGAGAAACCTAAAAGGGCAAAATCAGATGCTGGAGTAGATTCTAAACGAGCAATCATTTCACCTACAGTTATGTTATTTGTATCGTGCGTAGGCGTATAAGTTACTTCATCAGAAGTAGGTGAAAAGTTCTCCGAGATGAGATTGACCTCTTTTAATCTATAGAGAATATCCGTCATCACACGAATAGGAATATGCGTTTCAGACTTTATTTGCAATGCAGTCTGAGGCTTTTGGTCATTTGCAAAACGTTGACAGATATGGCTCAATACAGTCGCACACAGGATTAAAAGGTCATTATGACATATATCTTCTGTATCTATCAGACACTCATAGTATTCTAAATTTTGATTAAAATAACAGAGTTCTGCACAGAATGAGACAGTATACCACGATGCAAGTATCCACAACATAAACAGTGGAAGTGCTGCAAACGAACCATAAATGGCATTATAACTTGTAAGGAAAATCTGTCCATGTATATAAACCGCTTGTAAGCAAAGCATAGCAATACTGGCTATCATCGCAGGAGCAACTGTCTTCGTAATCTTAACCTTCGCATTGGGCATGAAAACATAAAGCACAATGAACATAAGGGTAAGGATAGACCATGGCACAAGATAACGAAGTGAAAAGCTCGCAATAGTTCCGAGAAAGCGCAAACCATTTAGATTCTCTACAAAGCTATAGAAATAGATGCTAAGTCCTGAAAGAATGATAATGCTAATAGGTACGAGAAACATTAAAAGCCGTATAATCTATGACTATCCTACTAAGAGACGACTATCTTTTAACCTGCCATATATTATCAAAAAGCAGTCTCTACCGTTCTAATCAGAGAAAAACACTATAAAAGCATTATCATCAGTCCTATTCCGATAAAAAGTCCAGTCTTAGCATGAACAAGGTAAGACTGCGTAAGCTTTAACAGCTAGTAGCCGCTTCGGGTTGTGCAGACAACATTTCACGAAATTGTTTTTCGAGAAACTGCTCAAAAACCAAAAGCCATTTGCAATAGTAAAAATCATAGATGCTATGGGCACGATTGCCATTATCGTAGAAAACGAAAGTTGTGCCGTGAAAAGCAGCATGATCGCGCACAAAAAGAATTTGACAGTAAGATAAAACTTCTGAAGCTGTTTGATTAGCATATTTCTACGCTTTGAACTATGCTCAGTTTTTCATGAACATACCAACAGTTAAGAAGTACTTAATCCTTTCTATATCTATCTTCATTATGGTTTCTTATTTCAGAAAAAGTAGGAGTTATTATGCAAACTTAATAAAAGCGAAATTAGCAACAATTACACCTATTAATAATAATAACACTAACGAGATTCATCCAAAACAATAAGTCACTTTTAGTTACTTCTTCTCATCATCTTGTAAAGTTAATAATCCTCGTCTTGTAATAAAAATTCGTATCCTTAATTTTTAAACAAGAGCTTATAGTGTCTTATAGCAGATTTACTTCACATCATTTTTAACATTTAAAATTCAAAATGGGAAAGTAAATCTGCTATAAGACACTATTAGATGCAAAAATCCATATTAAGACTTTTTATTTTGCTTATTTAAAAGCAAATCTACTCAGCTTTTTGTAAATATTTTTCTGCAAGGCAAAGACAGCTATCAACGTAGATTATAAGAAGCAAATAAAACAGCGCATACAGTTAATCTAACATTTAGTTTAACCCTATGCGCTGTCTTTTATATCAAGAGCGAATTAGAACTGGAAGTAAATAAATGGCTGTATATCAGAACTCTTTACCTGCATAATAATAAAGATAACAATCGTAATTGCAATTGCAGAGAGTAAGACACCACCCTTCTCTAAGATACGAACACAACGGTTTTGCCATGAGTCTGGAATCCAATGCGTAGAAGCGCAAATATCATCAGTAAAAATACATACTTATACCCCATGAAGACGTCAGGAAGTACAGAAGGATTGAACTTCGTAAACATTTGCTTTACCATAACCCACACTGCATCAAAGTCCTTGCAACGGAAGAACAACCATGTGAAACAGAGAACGTGGAAAGTAATAAATACTGAAATAAACCGACGAAGACCAGAGGATGATAACGACGATCGTGCCTCAAAACAGTCTGAGACCAGAACTTATGTACACAAACCAATGCACCATGCAAGACACCCCAAACAATGAAGTTCAACGAAGCTCCGTGCCAAAAGACCGCAAGCCGTCATAGCCACCATCTGATTGAAATACATGCGAAGTGTTCCCTTCTGATTTCCACCAAGTGATATATATACATAATCACGAATCCAAGTTGAAAGTGAGATGTGCCAACGACGCCAGAAATCAGTCATAGAATCAGCGGTAAGTGGAGCATTAAAGTTCATAGGAATCTTAAATCCAAGAAGTAATGCTATACCAATTGCCATATCAGAATAGCCAGAGAAGTCGCAGTAAATCTGAATACAGTAGCCATAAAGACCAGAAGAACCTCGCCACCCGAGAAAAGTGTTGGGTTATCAAAGATACGATCAACGAAATTTTGTGAGATATAATCAGAGATAACCGCTTTCTTAAAGAGTACCATGATAATAAAGAATACCCCTGAGCAAACATTTCACGGCTGATATGTAACGGCTTGCGAATCTGTGGACCGAAGTCTGTTGCACGTAATCGGACCAGCAAGAAGTGTTGGGAAGAAGCTGACGTAGAACGCATAGTCAAGCAATGACTCCATTGGCTCAGCCTTCTTTCTATATATATCTATAACGTATGAGATGGTCTTAAATGTGTAGAAACTAATTCCTACAGGCAAGAAGATGTCCCAAGGTTGGAAGTTGCCACCAATCATCTGTGTCATCATTCCTGCAAAAGAAGTTGGTATATTTAAAGTAAGCCAACAAACCAAGGTCTATCAGGAGTGTCAAGCCCAACCACAGCTTAGGATGTCTTTCTTCGCAACTTGGCGTGCAATGTAGAAGTCACTGACTGTTACAACCAGCAACAAAAAAAGAAATAGAAGCCACTACTTTTATAGAAGAAATAGTAAGAGAAGAGCGTGACAAAGAAAAAGTCTTCCATCCACCTTGTTTCATGCAGGCAGTAATAACCTATCATAAAGACTAGGAAGATAAAAAGAAACGCTCCTGAAGAGAAAAGCAGTGGTTCGCGTGGATTGTAAAGAAATATATCAGCAACCTTTGCAAAATCAAGGCTTGAGACATACGACTCAATATTCTGTAAGAAATTTTTTAATATAGCCATGAACTGACTAAAGAAATAACTTATTTCCATCTTATTCTATGTTGTACTAATAGGTATTTATTGTTCTGTCAAGTTTTTCACGTCTTAAATAATTCTTCTGTCCTGCTACGATAGACTTGAAGATACGCTCGCTGACATATTTACCACCTTTTATAATTAATATGTACATAATCTTTCGTTCCCATGCTCTGTTCATCTACAATACGCATCATTGTTCCAGGACCACCCATAGCACGGAAGAGATTATAGAAACCTACATGACAATCGGCTGCAAGCTGTTCTTGATATCCAACCAACATCTCAACGCCCTTCATCGTACCATCAGGTGAAGTCTTTGAGCCACGGTCAGGACTACTAACAATAAGAATGCTCGTTTCAGGGAAACACTTGTGGAAGAGGTCTACAACAAGCTTCATGTTAGCCATATACTTCTTCAATCGCTCAGGCGTTGTCTCTGCATCTACAGCATTGACACCAAACTGAAATACAATAAGATCATACGGACGAACAAGAGCAAATTCCTTCAACATCTGCTCTGGAAGTTTTGCCAATGTTGTTCCAGAAGAGCCACGCATACTAAAGTTATCGAGTACGATACCTTCACGTCCTTCTTGCGACGTACCAAAGAGAATTGTGTTAGAACCATTCACCTTAATAGTTGCATGAGAAGTAACACCATCCATCTTTACAGCTTGTATTGCTGCCGATGGATTGACACGCTGTGTACTTGTCTTACCACCATCAATCTCAAAGGTTACGTTTGCACCTCCCTTTGAACGAAGATAAAGCCAGGTGCTTGCCCATTTTTCAGTGCGACTGTAGTCATGAGACAATGAAAAAGGAGCATAGAGACATAGTAGCTTGTCCATTCATTGTGTAATAACGCTCAGCAATACCAGCCTGATTGACATCATAACTTGCAGGCTTCTTAACCATGTGTTCAGTAAGACCCGTAAACTTATTCTCAACGGTATGTTTTGTATTGATCTAGATCGTTACCAGCATCAATCCATCCTACACCATAACCGCCATAATATTTCTGGAGATCTTCACGTAAGTCAGCTAAAAGGATGTCACCTTCGATAAATGAATCACCAAAATACGCAATACGCACTGGACGACCAACTGCCTGTTTCTGAGCCAAAAGATTAAGTTGACCATAGAAATGGTCAGAGTCCACCAGGCTTTCCAGCAGAATAGTCAACGATTCGCTCTGTACCTTTAAGTCATTCTTCCTTAAAGTCAATCACATTTCCTTCTTTATCATAGGCTACTACCGTTGAAGGCTTTTTAGGTGACGGAATCACCTCCTCAAGCACTTTCTTCTTTCAGTGCTAAATCACTTAAAATATCTATCTCACGAAGTTTCGTGTCACCTATTTTTAAAGGTTGGAAGAAAAATGAAGCAAGAAAAGGAACAATGCAACCAACAATGTCAGCAGCAGTGTCTTATATGTATTATCTTTCATCTATTATTTATCTTTTACCTAAATGTATATCTAAGATATTGCATTTTCACACAATATACAGACTATTAACTTTATGATAATGTAAGCGTACTCAATTCTTCATCCAATAATTCAACACCTTTCAATGTACAAAAAGCGCGAATAAAGAATAACATACCAACATGTGCTAGTTCCTTTACATCATATTCTTTATAAAGGTACTGACTCATGATTGATTCTTGTAATGCGCCAGTAAGTTTACGTACAATTTGATAGTTTACATTAGAAGGAACAAACCTTCACCTATACCACGCTGAATAAAAGCATTTGCATCAGTCTCCCGTTCATCATGTAACCTACGCACATAAGAAAGCAACTCTGGATACTTATGAATTTCTTCAAAAAGAGGGTTAATATGACTAAACTCTTCAATACGGAAACGACAGATTTCTGCAATTATATTGATCACATTCATTCCCGTTTCGATGATTTCATCCATCCTACGTTTTTCTCTCAAACCATCCTGTCGAACAACTTCAAAAAGAAGTTCTTCCTTATTGCTATAGATCTCATAGAGTGTACGTTTTGAAATCTTGAGTTCATTAGCAATGTCATCCATCTTCACACTCTTTATTCCATTCTTATGGAAAAGTTCAACGGCAGTAATGAGAATTTTCTCTTTAAGTTCTTGCCGATAAGTGGTTTCTGTTGCTGTACTTTGCATTAAACTTTATTTTTGCGCAAAATTACAAAAAACTTTCATAATGCCATCTGTTTTTAGAGTGGATTTTATTAACTTTGTCAGTTGAAAATACATTTTTGTAATATAAAAGGAAAAAGATAATTATGGTCAAGGTAACAAAAGAGCCGCTCTGGAATATCATAGCAACTACTAGTCCTGGCAAAATCGAAGTAAAGCCAACAAAGCCTTATAGCACACAGTCAGACCTCAGTCTGGCTTATTCACCTGGTGTGGCATACCCATGTTTGGAAATCCAACAGAATCCTGACGACGTATATAAATATACAGACAAAGGCAATTTGGTTTGCCGTTATCAGTAATGGTACTGCTGTATTAGGTCTCGGTAATATCGGAGCTATGAGTGGTAAACCAGTTATGGAAGGTAAGGGTTTATTGTTCAAGATTTATGGTGGTATTGACGTATTCGACATAGAACTTGACGAACAAGACCCAGACAAGTTCTGTGAGGCTGTAGAAAAGATTGCATCTACCTTCGGTGGTATCAACCTTGAAGATATAAAAGCGCCTGAGTGCTTCGCTATTGAAGAACGCTTAAAAGCGCACGCTCGACATTCCTGTTATGCATGATGATCAACACGGAACAGCTATCATTTCTGCTGCCGGTTTGAAGAATGCTGGAAGTGGCAGGGTAAGAATATTGCTGACGTTAAGTTAGTGGTAAATGGTGCTGCGCAGCAGCTATTTCATGTACAAAGTTATATGTAGCGTTGGGATTGAAGAAAGAGAATATTATTATGCTTGACTCAAAGGGCGTGATTACCTCTGATTCAAAAAGAATTTAACTCCACAGAAAGCCCTCTTTGCAACTGATCGACGTGACGTTCACACCTTAGGAGGAAGCAATTAAAGGTGCTGACGTATTTGTCGGATTATCAGAGGGTAATATCCTGACACAGAACATGATCCGTCTCAATGAACGAGAATCCTATGTGTCTTTGCATTGGCTAACCCTGTTCCAGAGATATCATACGATGACGCTATCGAAGCACGTCCTGACGTAATCATGTCAACAGGTCGCTCTGATTACCCAAATCAGATTAACAATGTTATCGGTTTCCCATATATCTTCCGTGGGGCTTTTGGATGTTCATGCGAAAGCAATCAATGAGGAGATGAAGATGGCTGCTGTTTTTGCTATTGCTGATCTAGCGAAAACAAACAGTGCCTGACGTGGTGAATGAGGTTTATCATGTAAACGACCTCACATTCGGTCCTAAGTACTTTATTCCAAAGCCTGTTGACCCTCGACTAATAACAGAAGTTAGTGCTGCTGTAGCTAAGGCAGCAATGGATAGTGGAGTTGCTCGCACACCAATCAAAGACTTCAAAGAGTACAAGCAGAGACTACTCCAAATGTTGGGACAGGAAACAAAGCTGGCAAAATTCACTCCACGCAACTGCGGCTAAACATCCACAGAGAATTGTTTTTGCTGAAGGTGGACATCAGACAATGATGAAGGCTGCTGTACAGGCAAAACAAGAAGGAATCTGTATTCCAATACTTTTTGGGAAACCCAGATCGTTTGAATCGCGTTGCCAACCGTTTAAAGCTTGATATCTCAGATATTGAGATTGTTGACATGCGTGCTGATAAAGAGCAGGGACGTCGTGCCACCTATGCTAAACACTTAGCGGAGAAGCGTTCACGCGAGGGTTATACCTTTGAAGAGGCATACGATAAGATGTACGAACGTAACTATTTTGGTATGTCTATGGTTGAAAATGGTGATGCAGATGCGTTTATCACAGGACTTTATACCAAATATAGCAATACAATTAAGGTAGCAAAGGATGTGATTGGTATTCGCCCAGAGTATAAATACTTTGGTACTATGCACATCCTAAACACGAAGAAAGGTGTATATTACATAGCAGATACACTCATCAATCGTCATCCTGACGCAGAGGTATTAACTGATATGGCAAAAACTATCTGCCAGTTCCGTTAGATTCTTCAATGATAAACCTGTTATTGCTATGCTCTCCTACTCTAACTTTGGTTCAGATAAGGAAGGTTCTCCATTGAAGGTACATACCGCTGTCGAGCAGCTACAGAAGGAATATCCTAAGTTGGCCATTGATGGTGAAATGCAGGTTAATTTCGCACTAAATAAAGAATTACGTGATGAGAAATTCCCATTCACTCGTCTGAAGGGATTAGACGTCAACACGCTCATCTTCCCAGACTTGTCTTCTGCGAATAGTGGCTACAAACTCTTACAGGCTTTTAAGCCCTGATTCAGGAGGTGATTGGTCCTATCCAAATGGGTCTGAACAAACCTATTCACTTTTACTGATTTTGAATGTTCTGTTCGCGACATTGTGAACATAACGGCTGTTGCTGCTATTGATGCTTACGTTGAGAAAATAAAAAAGGAGGCACTATAACACATGTAGAAGATAAACACTTTGTTAGTATTTATCCCCTGTTATCATATTTGACAATATCTCCACACCATCCCACTTTTCTTCTTTGATTGGGATAGTGTGGGATTTTTTTCTGTACTATATTAGTTGAGGAAGTGTATGGAAGAAAATGAATTCCTTTATCGGCTCAGTAAGAAAAAGATGAGATAACTCATAAACTAAATTTACTATCATTTATAAGTGGTACTTAATTACTATATTTCAGTAAGATGCATGGAATGTTAAAAATGACAGCAAACAAAAATTAAACTTTACGGCTCTATAACGAATCGTGTGGGTTGTGTGTTAATATTCACACGTGTGGTGCGAGTGCTTAGCACATGTGGTGCGGGTGCTTAACACTAATGGTGCGGATGGTATGCACCACATGTGCGAAGGGTTAACTCCATTGCAGTATATAGAAGGGTAGAGATTTAATGTGAGTTAAACGTATTAAAGCTAAGTTCAATTTGGCGTTGTCTTTAGTTCGAGGCTATACTTCTTGACTATATTTAGGCTCTATAACGAATTACCCACATGAATCGTTATAGAGCCAACTTCACTCTGTAGATTGCGTAAAGAACCCTCTCACTTCGAAATACTTTTTCACTCCTGAGTTTAGAGTTCAATATCCAGCCTAAGAAAACGGCTCAACCACTCAACTCCACACATTCAACTTGTAAACTTTAAGACATACGTGAAAGGCATAGGTGTGTCAAAATGTACACATCCTCTTTTTTATGCACAAAGCCCCGACTTTCTCAAGCCAGGGCTTTGCTATTTCCTAAAGTTTTTGTACCTTTAGGCATACAAAAAATCTCATTATGACAAAGGTACACTTTCGTTCTTACATACACAAGAAAATGATTCTTTTTCCTCAAAGAATCGATAAGGATATCGCAGAAGATGACCCTGTTCATCTTTTAGACGCCTTGAGTGGATAATCTTATGTTGGATAATGTCTCAAACTTTATAAGCCCAGTGGTCGCAAGCCTTATCATCCACAAATGATGCTTGGGTGATTCTTTACGCCTATATGAATAATATCTATTCCTGCCGTCGTATAGAGTCGCTCCTCAAGCGTGACATTCATTTCATCTATCTGGCAGGATATGAGCAGCCTGATTTTATTACCATCAATCGTTTTCGTAATCGTGTGAAAAAGGAAATCAACAATATCTTCACACAGGTTGTATTAATACTTGCAGCCAAAGGTTTGATAGATCTTGACGTTGAATATATTGACGGCACAAAAATAGAATCGAAAGCCAACAAGTAGTACCTTCGTTTGGAAGAGAACCGTGGAAAAAAGAACCGCGCCAAGTTGCAGGAACAAATACGCACACTTTTGCTTCAGGGTTGATGATGTCATAGCGCAGGACAATGCCGCTAAAAACAGAAGGTGTCGAGTTTACTGCAGCTCTGCTCGATGAGATATCCGAGGAATTGAACAAGTCTTTGGAATCAGTCCCTGAGCCTAAGACTAAAGAAGAAAAGCAAGCTGTTAAAACCAAGAAAAACAGCTTAAAGAACTTGAGAAGAAACGTAATAAACTCCAGGAGTATGACCAACAACTTGAGGTTATGGGAGAGAGAAACTCCTACAGCAAGACCGACCCTGATGCCACGTTTATGCACATGAAGGAGGATGCTATGCGGAACGGACAGACTAAGCCTGGATATAATCTGCAGATAGCAACGGAGAACCAGTTTATCACCGACTTTTGCACTCTATGCCAATCGTACCGATACACTCACACTACCTTCTTTCTTGGAGTCTTTCAAATCACGCTATCATCGTTATACCAAGACAGTCGTAGCCGATTCGGGGTATGGTTCCGAGGAGAATTATCTGTTCATGGACGTACATAATATGGAAGCCTATGTGAAGTATAACTACTTCCATAAAGAGCAGCGCCCACGCTACACACCTAACCCATTCAGTCCCGCAAGCCTTTATTATAATAAGGAACAGGATTTCTACGTCTGCCCTATGGGACAGCATATGAAGCGTATAGGTATGAAGCGTTCCCTAACCTCTAATGGATTCGTTACTTACAGCGTACGTTATCAGGCAGAACGCTGTGATGGTTGTCCGCTGAGAGGTTCATGCTTCAAGGCAAGAGGGAACAGAATTATAGAAGTAAACCACCAACTACAGCACTATAAACAAAAGGCACGGGAACTACTGACCTCGGAAGAAGGCATCAAGCATCGAGGACGAAGGTGCATAGAACCTGAAGCTGTTTTTGGACAAACAAAATATAATAAAGCCTACAAGAGGTTTTAGGCATTTTTGGAAAAGACAAGGTCAATATGGACTTTGCCTTCTTCGCTGTGCCTTTAACATAGGGAAAATGTGTAGAAAAACCAATCTCAAGGAACTAAAAGCCGTTATGGAGGTACTTTTAGTCACCTTCAGATACTTTATACAAGTTTATATAGCCTGTTTTAAAAGCCCAACAAATCATTTTTATATGAAATTAGCAGCATAGCTGAAGTAAATAATGAATTATGTGGTGAACAAGGTAAGGAAGAATAAAAAGAGGATGTGTCCATTTTGACACACCCTCTTTTTATTGATT